>JGI24159J19872_10001166_pt1 | contig 28014 bp, 19 predicted proteins | sample Ectturendosymbi4_FD_19872 | JGI IMG/M metagenome (IMG submission 19872)
GCACACCAAATGCAAATGACCACCATAAGCCACTGAATAAACCCCCCAATGAAAATTTTCTGCGTACACCACTGTTGAAACAATACAGTAAACCTCGGTTAATCCGGATTCAGTTAATCTGGATCTTCGCCAAAATCGGATGAAACTGGTGGTACGAATGATTTCATTCGTTTTTCTTTATAAAAATCTTCGGTTTATCCGGATTTTTTAATCCGGATCTTCGCCAATACCGGATAAAATCTGCTCTTTTCACATCTCGTAATCCGAATTTTTCAATGAAGTAAGTGCACTGACTGGTCCCTAGGAAAGATTCGGCAGCTTTCAGACGCAACACATGCGTGCTCACGATCAACAGCGAACATTTAGGATTATTACAACAGCAGCAGCAACTGCAAGCAACATTCGACTAATCGTAGAGACGATTACTGCGTCACACACGAGCATAGCTTATCACGTTGAAAATATTGCTGAAGGAACGTCGCCGCACCAGGTTTCAGTGTTTTGATTAGTGTTGAGTTTGTTTGTGAAGTGTAGAGCATTGCCCCTGAGCGTGTTGTACTCGGTAAGATGTTTGAAGGCATTACCTTCCAAATAAAGTAAAAAGTATATGCATCAGTCCGAAACCCCAGATTTTTTCGCAGCCAAGTAATCTACATTTATTAACTTAAGATTGTTCATAACTGCCTGGATATGGCGATAACTAATCTGGTGTACCATTGTAAATACATCAATAAATTCGTTTTGCTCCTGTGAACATCTGCTGTTGTGTCGTAAATGTGTTCAATTTTAAACGATTCTCACGGATATCTCAGTACCGAAATGACGTCAGGCTACAGAAACAGCCATCTTCGGTTAATCCGGATCTTCGCCTTAACCGGATAAAATCGCCGGTTAAATCGAATCCGGATTAACCGAGGTTTACTGTACTTGTTTGAACTGTATTTTCCTGAATCAGAGCGCAACCAGCTGATATTTTCGGGGGGGGACAAAATGATTGTAATTTGAGGGGTCAAAATGGCTGTAAATTGTTGTTGTTCCTAACAGCTAAACACGCTTTTTAAAATTTCGATGGGGGTATTGCCCGGTTGCCCACCCCCTCGTTGCGGGCCTGTCGTTAATCAATGTACGAAATAAACGGCGAGTGTCAATCGGATTGGTTCAACGAAGTTGATAGACTTTAGCTTGTTTTCAGCTTTTTATTTCATATCATGTACTATGAAGAATTATAGCTGCTACGAATGAGCTATGAAAATTAATTACCGTGAGAAAATTGTCCAGAGTGAAGAAATGAATTCTAGGTGTTCTCAAGATAGCACGACCATTTTATAGATGTGACTGTATGTTCACTTTCATAATGTAATGCAATGTAATTTATATATCCACAAAAAAGTTATCTTGAAAAAGGTGCAAACCAAGATGCTTGTTGATCGAAGTAGCTGCAGACTTTTTAAAACAAAATTTTGCAGACGACACATTTTCAAAACTATACGGCAGATGTTACAATAATAACTTTAATTGTTCCTTCGGAGTAGTTTAAATTTGCAGTTTACAAATGAAACAGAGAAGCAGATCGTCTTTTCCAGAAAATGATATCTTCTTTCAATCTGAGGTTCGTTTACTAAGTTTTGTTGCCTTTTGCAAGTGGTACGTTTGCAAAGTTTTATAAAACGCATTCACGAAAACACAGCTTGGGACGATCTTTGTAGATCTTCTCGCTACGCAAAAAAGAATTGTTACGGTTTTCAACACCTATGATTTACTTTCTGATCTCATTCAAACCTGTGTTTGCCCGCTAGATTGATACGAGTAGGACAGATTGGATGAAGGATAATTCGGGGCATTTGGGCCAAGATAAATAATGGACTTGGATGAACTATAAAATGTCGTTCACCAATAGTCTTATTAATCCGTGACGCTGGAGAGCAAACCGATTTCATCAGGCAGCTGAACCATTGAGTTCAGCGGGAAACTTGCGGATTATGAACATCTTCAATGAACACGCCTTCATGCATGAGCGCAACACAGTTGAAAGCTGCTTTCCCATGTTGCAGCTTGATACCTCGCAGTGTGTAGATATTTTTCTGTATGTAGTCAGCGCTACCGATTAGCTCTCTTCTGTGACTTGACAATATTTTCGCCTTTGTGGACGCATGCAAATTGTCCTGATCCAAAACTGCGCTGTAGCACCTAACATACATTTTTGGAGGTATAGCTAAGCTTCGTCTGCTTAAAGCAGTGAAGAGCTCGTACAGACATACCTTGTTCGTAGAGAAAATTTTTACTTTTGACAGCGTATAAGTGTTGCAGATGTAACAGCAGAGCTCAAAACAGGATAATCTCATTCACTACAGCAGCATGTTTTTATTGTTTGTATGTGATACCTTCAAAACACTGCTGATGACTCGTGGGTGTTTCAACTATATCAAATCACAAGAAAGAGTTTTAACTTTCCTGCCCTCTCCGTCGGCCAGTGCTGTTTAACGCAGGAAACTAAAGCAATTCCTTTGCAAACATCTGCAGTTTGACTTCACACGAAGTAAGGGTACGTAATTGCAGCAAGTTCGTGAATCACTGTACATGAAGCGGAAATGCTAGCAGACACACAACATGGGAAAGGAAATGCAAACCGCGACACAAGTCACGCCTGGTACAATGCATCGTGGCTTCACTGGGATGCACTGTAATTGTTTTCCTTATATTACAGAGAATGCCTTGCAACATTTTCAATAACAGCTGTAGCGAGACACAATTGTCCCTGAACCTGATTGTGATTCATGATTTAAAACAGCGCGACACTGAGATCATATAACATATTAAAGGAAGAAACGGGGTATTGAAGTTGATTTAAACCACACACCTGCAGGCATCCATAAGCACCGCTTAAAAAACAAAGTAAGTTTGGCAGTACTACCTTTTCAAGAGTTTTCCCAGTTAATCTTTGCATACCACTGCAACGTTTTTGCCCGTTTCTGATGATATCCCAGAGAGTACAGCATGGAGAAGATTCGCATAGTTTCAGGAAAAAAAAATTTGCTGAATAATAACGGTTTTTTGAAAATTTGATCTAAAAAAGCTTTCGTTAAACAGTAAGGCCGCGGTCCAGTTTGGAAGTTAGGCGTGGAAAAAAAGCAGGTGAGCAGAGCTATTGTTTGTGTGTTGCCCACACGTAGACTTTTGTCCACTGCATCGTAGAATCGAGTAACGTATCTATAATGTTCTACGAAACTAAACCAGCTGAGTGAGTCGGTTATAGAATGTTATTTCATCTTTGGCAAGGTCACTAAAGTTTGCCACATCCGATGCGAATGCACTTTTTGTTGGTTCTCTGCACAAAATTTAGTTTTTTTCCTTGTTTGTTGTCATCAAATTATGCATTTTTTACAGATTAGGTATGTAGAACTACCAAACTAAATAAACNTACATCGAGGGTGTTTATAAATCCAATCTTCAGTTAGTTTTATAGTACTTTGTTAATAGCTGTATTAAANTATTTGATTACTTGTTTGCCTTTTGACTGCATGCTTGACTTACTCGGATTTCAAATGCACATATTCAGTTTTNATAGAATTCTCTCATTCTGCATTAAAATGCATCAAACTCCAAGAAACTGAGTTTACAGATATAATTTACTAACAGTGAAGCAAGTCGAAAATGGATAGAAACGTCTTAAACTAGAACAACCTGAATTAAACGCTTTCGTATGCACACAACCGGCGCTAAAAACGAAATAATCGATAAAATGGATAAAATGATCCAATATTTCCATACGTTGGCCAGTTTTATTGATTTTATCGTTTCTAGGAGTATAGAGAAAATTGCAATTAATCCATGCCAGGTGTCGTCAAACCGCACGATTCGAATTCATTTAACTCACTTTGGTTGTGGTGTTGGTTGAAGAAATCGTTCTAAGGACGAACTGTTTAAATTTAAATGCTACAGGAACTTTATATCTTAAGCATCGTAGCACCAATATGGGTAAAAAGGCATGTATTATTCAGTTGGCTTTACTTAGACTGTCTTCAGCGACCATGCAGAAGGTGCCATACTCCTTGGTAATGTTCGATAAACGGTCAGAGACATAGCCTAATTTTGTATCTGATATAAATAGACATGCATTGTAATTTTTGGCAACGGCCAATCACATCTTTGCATATGGCAAAACATGCCTCGAGACCTTATGATTTTGTCAACAAATGCATCATATTACCATGAGTCAGTTGTGATGCCAATAAATTTTCTCACCGTGTTGACTCTTGAAAAAGCGCTTTTTAACTACCTTTCACTTGATGTAAACGACTTTTTGGGGAGGACTTGTATTAAAAAATCTCTTAGGACAATATTGCTGAAAAATGTGATACGTCTCATCGCAGAGCTTAACAGCCGGATTCGGTTGTAAATAGAATTATTGCCTCATTTCTTCTGCTCTCGCATCTATTTGACACCAGGCTGGAGCTTTCCATTGATGCTTGAGTTCAGCTTATGGTTTTTGCTTTAAAGCACACTGCTTTACCTTTAACATGAAGCAATGATCATGAAATAGTAGCTCTGGTTAGGTATTCCACCAAAGTGTACACTGTGCATTCGGAAAAACCTGGTGGACAAAAGCATTGCAAGATCAACGAAGTGTGCAGACTTACATCGTGGTAAAGACTGCTCTTTAAGCAACACAACTCCCTTTTCTCCAATGGTGACATCTAGGGGCGTACGGAGGTTAGATGACGCCCGGGGCAAGAACAAGTTTGGTGCCCCCATGTTTGAATCTAAGGTTTTTTTAGGGTAAACGTACAGTATTGAAGAAAGTACTTGCGACATTGTTGGAATTTTTCGACGGCCCCAGTGATTCGGCGTCCGAGACATTGTGCCCCCCTCGTTACGCCCCTGGTGACATCACAGTTCTAAACGAACCTAAGTTCGTTGTGAACTAGCACCATTTACGAAAAAAGAAAGAGATTATATTTTTAACCTTGAGTCATCATGGGATGCGAGGAAATTTTGGGTTTGATCAAAACATCATTTTGCAGCGCTTGCTCGAAAACAAGCGGCGATTAGCAACGTGAAAAAATAGGCATTCCCACCGTTAAAGCCACAACAAAAGAATGCCTAACCTTGTGGATCTGCAAGTAACCTTGATCAGTTTTGGGAACAGATACGAATGGGAGGTGGACCAAGGTGTCGGGAGGTCAAAACCCTTCTACTATTTTTAAGGGGTTCCAAAATGAATAGCAGGGACCACCTGCTATGTTATTGTACAGTATTTTTCCTTTTTCGTTATAAACTGCATCATCTTCAAATTTTTTCTCAGTGCCTGATTTGTGTCTTTCTTTAACTAACCGCAATATGCAGCAAAAGTCGGCTGAAACGTCGGTGTCGTTTTTAAATTTTAAAAGAGCTCAGAAAAGGTTTTAATTATTTAATACTATAAAAGTGTTTGTTCTTTCATCGTACACCTCCTACGCACGTTTAGCAGACGAGGGTTCTCCGGAAAACACTACTCTAGAAGGGTCCCCAAGCCAACATCTTTAATAATAGGCAGGCTGTGCAACCAGAGGGGGGGCAATCGGGCAATTACCCCGTCGAAATTTTCAAAAACGTATGTATTTGTTAGGTACAGCAAAATTTTACATCAGTTACGAAATGTTGTTATAGATCACATGTATCAAACTGGTGGCTCGAGGGCCAAATGTGGCCCGCCACGTCTTTTTATGTGGCCCGTGAAGCTTAAATTTTAAGCCTCAACCTGCTTATTTTTTTGAACTGTAGTGGTTTATACATGTTAACAAAGGCGAACGACGTTCCTTGCCATGTTATAACTTTGCTGTTTTAGTAATCTAGCTGACCGGCACGTCCCTCTTTAAAAGAGTTATTCAGTTTTAAGGCTCCTTTCACTCAACATAAACCATTATTACGTCACAGAGACGCTCTTTAAGCATGTGGCGTAGCGTAGATGATTGTGGTTAATTCTGTTACAACTGGCCCTTTGAGGGCAACCACAATGCTGATATGCTCCAAATCACAGCGGGTGCAGGTGCGTTTTCGCATTTTATCTTTATAGAAATTTTGCAAGGCTGAATGATCGCCGCTGACGTCACACAACCAATCAACCACGAGGTACGTAGTACGCCTAAATTGAAACCCGGATCCACCTTCCGTAAAATTCATTCCTTCGCTCTTGCTGCCAAGGGAGGGATTCCAATCCAGTGGGCCACTGTTTTCATCATCTCCAACAGCACCTATCTCAGGAAAGGCCTAAAGTCTGATTGCAAACACCAAGCTCTGATCGAATATTTACTGTATATTTGTTGTTCATTGCTGCCGGAATACGAGCAGTCCTTCGACTTACGTAGGTTCTTTTAGCTACTACTTTCTGAGGACGCTAGAGAAATTTTGCTGATTTACGGAAATTCATTTCAGCCCTAACAAACGACTTTATCAGGTCACACATGGAAAGTTATTTCGAATTGAAAACGATTACACCATAGCGACGCTCTGCATGACAACCGTGTTGCAGTGATAATTCATCACTTTCACTTCACAAAATTTTTCAGAAGAGACTCCTGTTTATTTCACCAGATGCAATACGAGTCAACGTTGCTTCCGGGTTCTAAAAAAGGAGCAATCCGAAAATTTAAATTTATCATCAGTTTTCTGGTTTACTGCAATTATAAAGGCAAAGGCTACAGCCAAATAAAACCGATTAGCTTCTGAATGACATTCAAAAGACCAAGTACCAAATTTACGCGCAAACCTTTCCTAATAAAACATTCTCGGCAGAGAGCACTGTTTCAAATTAATACAGCAATTGCTCTGAAAAGGAAAACAATCCTCTTACAAGGATAATAGTTTTCTGCGTAGCGTGCGAAAAAAAATTTGCCAAAGCAGCCATACTACGCCTATAAATTGTATAGAAAAAGAGTAGAAATTATGTTGTTTTATGATATCATCCTTCAGTATATCGCTGTACCTTCATAAAAGTTGTTTACAAACGCTGTAGTTCATTTTCGAAATCAAATAGCGTACATTAGACAGCGGTTTTGACAGTAGCTGTTCTAGGAACCTGTTATAGGTTTGACACAAGACAGCACCTAAGCATTAAGTTCGCTAATTTTTATTTATATATACGTTGCAATTTTCAAAAAAGTAGTATTACCAGCTTGTAAGATTTTAGCAGGAGAACCAACTTTTTTGTAAAGATACTTGTGCGTGGGCGAACCGGTCTCCAAATCCTTCACAGCCAATAGTACATGACTCAGAGTCCAATATCGCATCCACCCCAGTTTGATCAACTTAAAGCTTCCCATACAGCATATGAGAAAATGTGAGCTTCTTTATTGCTATTACTTAATGCAGCATGACGAAAGCGAAAACAATGAACACTTGACAAAATTAACGCGACTCCACAAGCAGCGAATTTCATCCCATGTAAGACGTACATGTCGCATAGAAATCTGACATAACTGTGAACGTGTTAGTTAACGGAAAGTAACCAAGACGTAAAGCATAAAACTACGTGCACCTCAGCTACTTGGAAGCGTTCACTAACCTCACAGTGTTGGTGGCATATCTTGTGAAATTTGTAAACGAAAAAGATCGAAGAGAGATTGCAATGCTCTTTCTTAGTCGCTCTTGAAAGTTGTGTCCAAGAAAGGTGTACAGAATTGGGTTTAAGCAGCTGAAAAAGCATCTTAAATTTAAACATCAACAGAAAAATTAATATCGTGTAATGTGTTCTGATGACATTGTTTGCTGCATGGCACGCATTCTAACGTACAAACAAGAATGCATCTATTTACCATGAGATAACGAGCACGGCTGCCACTGACAAACGTTTATACAGTTTACTGGCGAAAGTAACGTAGCGACTTTGAAATAATCGGAGTCAAACTTTCAAGTTTCAACAAAAAATATTAGAGCAATCAGAAAACCAAATATTTTTGGAAAGCAAATGTATGGAGAGTGAAGAAACGCTTCACCTTTTGTTTCCTTAAAACTGAAGTCTTATAACTTTTACAAGTGTATAGATAGACACAGCGATAAGATTTTGCCACGCCCTTGAGCTTCACTTAAATCAGGGGTCACAAAACGTTTTTGTCGGAAGGTCACATAAACTATTACACAACAGTTCGAGCGCCGGAATATTACCTAACTAATGTGGTTGTTTCGGGATATGTTGCATTCTGACAAATCAACAAATGTTTAGTACATAAATTATTGTTTCATCCTTGAAAAAATGTCTTCGCGGGCCGAATGAAATGACTTCGCCGGCCGGATTTGGCCCGCGGGCCGTAGTTTGGAGACCCCTGACTTAAATGATTGTTTGCCTTAGAGTTCTGATCAAGCTGGCTTATGAAGCTTCGGGAAAGTTACAAGAAGTTTCAGAGCTCTTGTGCTTTACGATACAGGAGCTTTATCAAGTATATAAACGCGTAAACGTTGTTCAAAATTATATGTTTATGCGGTACAAAGTAATTTTTGACTTTACAACGTTGCGCGAATGACTGAATCGCCATAAGCAATTTTATGATGGTCTATGCAAAGTAAAGCAGGCTAAAACAACTGCTGAAGATGTGCTTCAGCTAATCTTGCAGGTTTTGGCTGAGAAAAACTTAAACGAACACCATCTACAAAGTCTTTGAAGCAAAATACGATTATGGCAAGCACCGCCTGCAACGTTAATGTTAATAATCAGAAACTTCCATAGCTGGAAAGCTCTGAAATCAAGCTATCACTCATATGAGACGTTTGTAAAATGCAATTGCAGTGTTGCTGTACATTCTAAACTGTTCACCTAAAATTTAGCAAATCTCAATGGTAGCCAACCGTTGAGTTAAAACCAACTGCTAAAGTTTTTATGACTAAATTGTTTACTCTTAGCGAACCCGCTGAAATTCCAGTGTTTGCATTTGCTACCTATCGCTTGGTCAGGACTACCAACAGCAACCAGCGCCGCTATACCTCAGACGTTAATGCAGATGTTCCCAAACTGGGGTACATGTACCCCTGGGGGTACATTTGCCTATCTGAAGGGGTACATTTAAGGTTAGCAATAGAAGGGAAAATATGTTTATACTGTATATTAATCATTTCGAATTATTTATACATGTATCATTGAATATTATTTTTAACAATTATTATATGCTTACTGGTAAATATATTTTTGTTATTTTCCTCAGCTTTTTTGTCATAAGAAATTTTATTAGGGGTACATGCTCATCTATCGAAACGCTGAAGAGGTACATGGCCAGAGAAAGTTTGGGAACCTCCGCGTTAATGGAATTTTAATTGCTTTGCAAACAATCAAAATTGTCTGCAAAGCACAATCTTGTAAAAGCGAAACACAACATAACCCTGTGCGACAAGCACATTTCATATGGGAGACACAGGAATGTTATTTTGTTTGACTAGAATATATGCAGATCAGCGGCAGGTTCTCCACACTTCCGTGTTTAGAGCTTCTTACGTTTTCAGTCCCAGCTTGCGCTGACGTATTAGGGTCAACGAGGGAAAAGTACGCAAGTTCACTCGTTGTAAACAAGGTATTTTTCAACAAGCTTAACCTGCCTTGTTTACGGTAGTGTTTGCGTTTTTCATCATCAATGGCTGAAAGCGCAGGGTGGCATTTTGTCTGTATCTTACGCATGATGAAGCAGCTGGCATCGTGGCATTGTTTAACGTAGTTATAGTAATTCCAAACGATGACACCTAAGCGATCACGTCCTCCACGCACCGCAATTTTGCAATGATGTAGCCTGCATTTCTGAATGGAACAAACAAAGATTTAGAGCAGCACTGTGTGTGTTATAAATCTCACCGGCACTTTTTGATATTGTTTCTGACATTGATGTGGTAGTTGTTGACAAGGATAAAATGCAACTGCAAAATTTCTTTCTTTATAAACATGTTTGTGCACTTATTCGCCTCTCACCACGCGCAAAACTGTCACGTGAAGTTGAGCGAAAGCACCAATAGTGCGTTTGCTGTTGAAATGTAGTGTACGTTGCAAATGTAAGTTGCCCTCAACAAAGATTCTTTAACGCTTTGCGTTCGTCTGTTACCGTGTGCAAAGCTTGACAAGTTGTCATGTTAAGTAACTGCGCTAACACTTCAAGATTCAAGTACCGTGTCGAAAGCTTCAAAGGATTAGGTTTAAAATCCGCAATGTAGTGAAACTTGTTGTCCAAACGTTGCTACTAACTCTAAGCATTTAGGTTAGTCATGGCAAGCCTTACGGATTTTTTCTCCAGTTGATAGACTTGCGTTGTCACCTTCTGGGAATGATCGAAGGAACTTTTCATCATAACTCAAGCAATTGGCAATGCTTAATTAATCACATGCAAGGAAAAATGGATAATAGTATCACAAAATTTGAAACTAAGTTCTTTGGCTTGCTTTTCAACCTTCCAGCTACTGACCAAATCTGCAGGTCCAGCGTGTAACGATATGACAAACCTGTATTGCAGCAGTGAATTCTAGATCATCACAAAATATAAAGCAAAATGATCCAGCTACCTGTTGGCAAATCCAAGACAGAAGGTGAAGTCCCTGACATTGTGGCAAACGCCATGCCTAACTATGATTCCAGGTATCAGAAGAAGATGCCAGACGTAGAAAGGCAACCAACAAATAAAAAATGTGATCACCAGGGCCACAACCATCCGTGTCACCTTACGTCTTGTTCTTTCGGCCTTGATGAAAAAGGTTACGTGATGTTGGTGGAGCAGAAAACTTTTCCGCTTCAGTACACAAACACATCAGACTTAAAATAGGCGTAGTGATACTTTTTCGGCCACTGAAAACTTACGAAACTTACAATAACACAGCAAGCATAAGAAGCGATATTTTGCAACAAACAGTGATTACTTCGTATATTGCAGCTGCTGGAAGTCTGACGGTGCTCTAATCACTGTCACCATAATTTATTCAGCGGAACATGTGGCATTTCGAGAAATCTGTTGAGCGGACATTAATGCATTTTCGTTTCAATTGAAGAATCGCTTACTTTTGGCAGTTTGCAACTGCTTGAAGGGTTACACTACACAATACTAAGATCGTCTACAAGGCAGCAGTTTCAGAATTTAAAATAAAATAATCTAAAGCAAACTGTAGACTTTACACCTGGAAGAATCGGACTTTTCATTTTTTATTTTTTAGGTTTCTATCAATACTTTCCAAGTTCCAACCAAAATTTAAAAAAATTATTTAGTTTATACTTTAAAAATACAAAAAATCGTTTAGTTTTTACTTTAACTAAGCTTATGTAGCGGGCTAAAAAGTATTTTCAATAAATGCTGTTTACACATTGTTTACTGGTCAACTTTACTTGAACCAAGTATGGATGACCCCCATTGAAAAAATTAAGCTTTGACGTAAAATTTCGTCAGGTGCACATGGCTCCTACGCGAAAAAGGAAGTTTTGAAAATATGTCCTCTGTCCGAAATCCTATAAGAAAACCGTTACCTGTCTTGATCTGCCCCTTGTTTCGGAAGGTTGCAACAGCTTCATGACAATCAAGGTGTAACAGATGCAAATGACGAAGAAGGGAATCACAAATCCAACAACTGTTGTGAAAATGATGAAGACATGAAAGGTTTTGGAACTCTTGTGACGACATATCGTCCAATTGGCGTTTGGTAGTCGTTGGTCATACAAGTCGTAATCTGGGTAGCTGTCGGAAACAGCCGGTTCTCCCGAAGATTCTTCTATAAATAAGTTTTAGACTTAGATAAGCCTTATACGGACAATATCAATAAAGAATGCACAACAAAATAAAGAGTGCACACTGACTACTTACTTCGAATTCCAAATAGCGAGCATGCATAATCACAACCGAAGACACCAAACACAAATTTGCTGGCGCAATGTCCATAAAACTAAGAAACTATCCAACTGTAAATCTTCACTACTCGACTAAGTTTACGGATATTAGCTATAAGAACCCCGCTAATTTCCACGGGAAAAACGGAGAAAAAACGTTAAGGTAGCTGAGATGAATCCGGTAAATGCAACAACCGTCAACTGGACAGTGCAACTTCTCATGCAAAACGACCCAGAGTAAGACGCTCAATCCTTGAACTGAAGTATAGGCTGAGAACGTGAATGTTACCAACTATTAAGTTGGTTATGGAATCCTAACTGAGAAGATTAGTCAATTTCTAAATAAATACCTCCCATGGTGTACGAATGAAAACAAGTTCGTCAAGATGCCAGAGAGCAACAACCAAATAACGCCCGAGAAGGTAACCAAGAAAAATGGTCCTATCGTGATTAAAGGCAAGTAGTTCAAAGCCGTTGCCAGCGGAGGACGATGTTATCGGACAACATTTTCAATTTGGGCCGCAACTCCGTGAAGTGTAGCAGATAAATTTGATCTTCTGGCGAAAATTTTATTATTTTGCCGACGTTTCGCCCACCTATGCAAGTAGGCTTCCCCAGGGCAATGTTTTTTAACCACATATTACATGCATCTTACCAATAACAAGAAACAATGAGCAGTCTGACGTACAAAGACAAAAAACACAAAACTGACCATCACGTTATAGGAAATGTATGACAGCATGCCACAGAAAAACGTAGAAGTGTGAAATGAAAAACGCTGGGTGATAACAATGTATAACAACACAATAAACAGAGCAAAATCTACACAGAAATGCACAATTTTTTTGTGAGGTCGGTCTCGAAATACGTCACAATTTATCACGCCCCCTGACCATATACCAGTATCAAGCCGTGATTTTAGATGACGCCATTAGCAGCAAAACTTTTACCCTTTCCCAAATTTGTTTGTTGCGTATTTGCCGGGGCTATGTCTACTCGGCTTAAACTGTATAGCACGTGAATCCATGGACTGTGTTTGCCGTTTCGTTTTCGCCTGCGCACAGCAGATGCAATGACTACAAGCGTTTTGACGACCTACCCCCAACAGGAATCAATCCCAGATCTTGAAACTGCGATTTGCTCAAAATGGATCCTGTTTCGCAGTCATATTGGTAGTCATACGCAGTATCGAAGGGGTCTGACGAATTGAACACCAGAGCACATATATCTGTAAAAAGCTGATACTGATTAAAGCTTCAATGCTTCAATTACAAAAAACGTACCCAACGTACAACCGATTCGTTGCGTCAAGACAAGCTTCTGTTTTCACTGTATGTATTCATCAGTTAAAACGAAGCAAATGTTGCAGACTGATATGCTACCTTATATGTTTTTCGGGTTACGAAAAAAACTAATGTTTTAATTCGAAACTAAATGACAATGTCGTTAACAGACCAAACACTGCTTCAAAATTGGCGAAAAAAGGATTGAAATTAATTTCACTTTTGTGTGTCAAAGAAATTGTTGTTTCATTATGAAAATGATCAAACCTACATCAAACGCTGTAATAAAAAATCATCAGTGTTGAAATCGAATAGATTTTGTTGTGTACTATCGTGATGCCAAGCAAAAGGCATTTTAAGAAAACCTTGACTTTTCGAGGTGGCTAACACTGAAAATCACACTGTGACCAGCAATAAAATGAAGTAGCTGACATTGAAAATCCCGAAGGTCATAAATCTGATTGAATACGAACTGAGGATTTCCATCCAGTAGGAGAAATATATTCTCTGCTATATTCAGCGTGATCGATTCTTTGCATGAAAAGAAGCCTTGAAAATACAAAACGTTGAAAGTCACCTGAAAAAACTAACTTCATGAACCGAAACGCTTGCCGTCTTGGCTCAAAATTAAATAGACTTCGGAAATGTCAACAAATATTCTTAAAACAAGCGTATGTATTTTTTCAAAAAAAGTAGCAAACACAACAGCGTTTACTTTTCAGTGCACTCCATTTTACCCTATGAAAAAAGGCCAGTTTCACTTCTCGTACAAGGACATGGCAACCGTAGGTGAATACCTCCAGACTTGGAAACTAAAGCTCAGCACTACAAAAACGGTGTCGGCAGCCTTCCATCTTAACAACAAGGAAGCTAAAAGTGAGCTAAAAGTCAACTTCAACAACGAAACCCTGCCCTTCTGCTCCGAGCCCAAATACCTCGGAGTAACGTTGGACAAGTTGCTCACGTACCGCCGACACCTTAAGTCACTTCGCAAGAAGCTGACATCACGCGTCGCGCTCATGAGACGGCTCGCTGGCTCCGGTTGGGGTCCTGGAGCAACAACGTTGCGAACAGCCACCCTGGCCCTGGTGCATTCAACTGCAGAGTACTGCGCTCCTGTCTAGTGTCGCAGTGCTCATACCCGCCTTATCGACCCCGCCATCAACGACGCCTTGCGAATCGTGACTGGATGCCTGCGTCCTACACCAGCGGACAGCCTTTCAATCCTCGCAGGCATCCAACCTGCTGAGCTTCGTCGCAAAGGAGCCACACTGTCTCTAGCACGCCATGCCATGGAGCCTGGACACCTGCTCCACTCAGCACTCACCCGTCCATCGAGTGCAAACGCACGGCGCCTCAAATCGCGCACCCATTTGTACCTGCCGCACAACAACTCGTTAGTTTATCTGACAACAGCATACGTGCGGCGCAGTTGGCGGATCACCAATGGAACGCGGGGTGGGCGGACAGTCCCACAAGACTCAGCATTTTAATACCCGATACCGGCAAATAGCCCCCGGAGCGACCCTCCTAAGAAGATCCTGGGTCCGGCTTGACCGCCTCCGCACCGGTGTCGGGCTTTTGTGCTCCTGTCTGTACAAATGGGGTATGGCTTCCTCTGCGGCCTGTGAGTGTGGCGCAGAAGAACAAGCCGTCGACCGTGTTGTCCTCCAATGTCCAATCCATCGACCTTTTCATGGACTGCACGGCCTGACGGTTCTGGACGATGAGACTATCGAATGGCTGCTCAACATCTGCCCCGAGATCTAGTGCGGCCAAGCAGTGGTTAGAAGAACTGGCTCAAAAGATGAAGAAGACTTCTCGTCTAGGAGAAATTTTGGTGTATTTGACCGTTTACGGTACGCTTTGATAACAACAGCAGGTCCGCAACAAATTAAAATGCCATGGGTGGCAAAACATTCTGCACAATCTAGAAATTACAAAATAGGTTCTTGGCTCAAATTTGATAATTTTTTTACAATTTGGACGTAATTGTCCAGTTTGCACCTTCTGCAGAGCTACGTCGTTCAGTAGACTTCATTATAACTTCGGTGCCAAATTCGTCAGCAATACCAACGCAGAAAGCATATGATGGACATTTGCGTCCAAAGTAAAAAAGGCTAAAGAAAATGTCGCTTACCCTGGTCTAGGGTTGTATATATTAGTAACGGAACGACCATCACCAACGATACTATCCAAATGGAAGCACAGATCTGCGTGAAAATGTAAGCTGAAGTATGCATTGAAGTAAAAAAGACAAAATTAAAGTCAGCAACTTGCTTGATATCAACAAGCTCTCGCTATTTTTTTGAAGTTAAAAACTCCTAAGATGCATAGTAAGCGATCAACTACAAGCTAGCTGTAGTCTGTGAGTATGAAACCACTATAATCGCGAAAAATTATTAATATTTGACATTGGCGTAGAAGACGACGGTTCTGTGAGGGTGGCCAGCCCCTATTGCTGAAAAATGTGTGAAAATCGGGCGAATCAGGGCAACAGGCGTTTGAAAACCGTGAGGTCCTGAAAACTGGTTGACCTTTTTTTGCTCAACCAAAATTCTTCTAATTTCTAACGATAGAGTTCCACTTTACATGAACTAAGCCAGCTACAGACATTGGGCCAGTGACAATTTTTCAGATCAAACTGTTTCTCCCTCCTTACAGGTAAAACTTCATTATAAAGCTTGTAAAACACAGCTGCAGCACTTAAAAAAAACTTCCTTGCTGAAATTCTTGTTAATTGCATGGGTTTATTGTGACGGGGCATCGCATTTTAGTAATACTTGGTGAATGCCTAACGGTTTCATCTAAACTACATCTGTAGAAAAAGCTCGAAAAATCTTGTCCCATTTCATGTTTCTTTTCATGAGCGAATGCTTTTTAACACAAAATTTTCAACCAATTTCTTTTCTAGATTTTCACCAAATATAACGCGGTCTACTGCTTCAAGTTAAGAAAAGATTTTCGCACCCCATCTAAAGTTTTTTCACAAAGAATCAAAGCTGTGCATAACGTAAGGAAAACGTTCAGGTTTACAAACATGTGCTTTGGAAAATCAGTAACAACTCTGGTTGTGTTTGCCAAGTATTATATGTCGTGTCTGCACGGTCGTAGCTGGCGACTAAACTACAAATTAAATGCCTCTTTTTCGCTAACCACTTCAACTTTGTGAACGTGTTAGACTGTCAGCTTCACAGGTGGTTCTCATGATCTTTTCAGGTTCACGTCTATTTAATACGATTATAGCTCACATGCCTCGGACCTCATGGCGAAGAGGTCCCCAGTTACCCAATTAAAAAATAATGTTCCATCCAGTGGTGGAGAGTCAAAAACAAAAATAGGAACACCCCGGGGAAAAAGGCATGTCGTACGCAGTGGTTCTTAACCTGGGTTCGATCGAACCCCTGGGGTTCGACAGAGCTGTTTCAGGGGTTCTACGAAGGTCATTTGATTTCAGTAACCCATTTTTACTTTGTTATATTGGGCAAAAACGGGGTTCGACAAAAGCTTTGAAAACTATACGTAAGGGTTCGGCGTGTTTGTAAAGGCTAAGAACCACTGTCATATTGTCAAAGAAAAATGAGTGCCGCAGTAAAAGACAGTGAGGAAACGCCAACGCAATCCCTATTTCACAAAAGGTGAGTAAAGAACGTTTCCAGGGGCCGGGTTTCCCTATAAAGACTACACCAAAGGTCTCATCACGCCATCAAAATTTCAAGTGGTTAGCACCACTTTTCCTTTACTCGGGATGCCGATAAATGTAGAAACACGTCCAACAAGCAGCTTAGCTTTTTAGTGGTAATCACAGTCATAGTCAGGGGAGGGCCACGATTACCAAGACTCCTATTTCAAAGGAAAAATGTACCAATTTGCCAAAAGACTAAGCAAGTTTATTGTAAACATCGACGTGTTTCGCGTGTTTGCGTGGAAGTTGGGTTCTGATAGATGTCCTTTGTTTTCTCTTCACCGTTTTTAATAAACTTACAAAATTTTGTGACATTTTGGGGCTTCGGCAATTACCACTGGTCCCCGTCGTTTGCTCTTACCCAATCAAAAATCCTGCATGGCTGGGCCTCTTGTAGAAATACAAGGATTAAATTTCAGAATTATGTCCGAAATGTTTAATCTACAAAGAGACAGCATTGTGCAGTGATTTTCACAAACGTCGTAAATTCATTAAGGGGCATTAAAAATGTTGAACAAACAACATACAAAAAATGTATTCTTGCTCGTGCGCCACTTGTTGGAGGTAACGACGTAAACCACGGCAATGTAACGGTCGATCGACATGGCAGTGAGGAAGAAGATGCTTGCAAAATAATTGAGATATTTCACAGCTTCCACAATCTGAAAAAAACAGCGTTGCAACTTGTAAGAAGCAAGCGAAGCTTGAGTTCCATTGTACCAACAATGCTGGGCGTCGACTCATACACACGGAATGGCGATACGAAATTCAGGGTAAGGTGCAATAGTCTCTCACGCAAATTTCATTTTATGTAAGGCCTCTATACGCAGACCAAAGCGAATTAACAGAGTTCAAGAATACCCGCCAGAGGATGCAGCAAATGGATAATAACAGGCATAGGCCTGCTTACGAAAGCAAGCTTCAATTTATGTGTTCAATTGCAGCTTAAAAACATACAAGTTGGTGGTACAAACCTGCTAGAAGCGTGCTTGAGAGACATTTTCCCTGGTAAGAAAAATTATTGAAGAGTTTGTGCGCTTGCGAGAAATCTTTCATAAAACTTAAAAAGATGTTGAACTTACCAGTTGTTTCGCAAAGAAAGATTTTTTGCTCAAGACGAGCTGCATAAAATCATTTAGCTTCTCAAAATACATTTAGTCTCTCAAAAGTTGAACATCTGATTATACATGAAGTGAACACCTATTGAAATGAAAACGTTATGCCATGCACCTTTTTGCCATCAAACCCTTCACTGTCGATAACTGCATTTCTCCAACAAAAATCTTGAGCAATTGACAGATATTTCTAAACCGGTCTCATAGCAAACAAACTTAAACCTGAGCAGCACAAGCTTTCATGTCGAATGACCCGTGACTCCCCAGCTGTCTGCAGCTATTTCAAGAAGACGCACGAACCTAGGAATCTCCATTGTTTGCACTGTGAGTATCAGCTCAAGAGTTAACCGGTAACAGACTTCATATCTTCATGTTCTTACACAATAAATATTTAAAAACTTTTCAGTTACATTTTATAAGAAAATATCATTCATAAGTTTTTTTACGTCTTGGACGAATAGCTGCAATTCGACTAGTGTTGTTCAGTGGGCGTTCGATGATGATGCCTTGACTTAAACTAATATCCAATAGCAAACACTGTCTGAAAAATTCGAAGAAATGATAAAAATAATTAACGTGAGTGAAAACCGTACAAGTGGACATAGGCGTAGCCAGGGGGTCAGGAGGGCATGCCCCCCACATTTTTAGAATATCTAGTCATTTTGCGCTTTGAGAGGCGGTATCCCAAACAAAATACTGTAGCTAGCCTGAAATCAAAATTTTTGTCTCCCCCAATTTTTTTGGCTGGCTACACCACTGCAAGTGGCTTGAGCTTGGGAAATTGAATGAAATTTGTGGAGTTCTGGTTGACTGACGCTGACCTGTATGCCTGTCTCGCAGCGCGCGGAAGGAATTCATTTAGTAGGGTTGTTTTTGATCACCGCGAAAGTTTTCATTTGTGAAAATAGCGCAAAATACGGGACGATATGTCAATACAAGGTCTCGCATTGTTTTTGCATAAAGTGAAGTTTACTAGGTAGGCCACGGCAAACCGAAGTGAAAAGGTGCAAATAAAGGAGATGATAGATTAATCAATCACTTGAACATCAATTCAGGTTTGCAAATAAGTTGCAAATTATTGAGAATATAATGAAAATAGTGGTTTGTATTATTAACACCATAAGACAGACTATAATGAAAATAGTCGTTTGTATTATTAACACCATAAAACCCGGTTATTTGCCATCTCACAAGGATGGCAAATTTCCGGGTTTTTATTTACTGCCACCGGTGTTCATTTCATTCTAAAATGTTACCCGTAAGGGTAGCTTGCCAACAATTCCGACGAGTTTTTCGCAGAAAAGATCAAACAGAAAGTATACTGTACCTTAATTTGGTCGCCGAAGGCATAAAATACACGGTATTTGTGTTACAGTTTTTTTCTATGGCCATCTCAGAAACCATTCGAAACTTTTTTTCTGATTACACCTCTCCCAGTTTGAAATCAAACCAAACGGTGTTAAGGTTGTCAGTTTACTTTGTACCAACCAACACACTTTGCTGAAGGCAAAACAGAGAAAGCCGTTGACGCCCATGAGTCATGAAAGAATAAATTGCGTCAAAGCGCAGCATCAGAACTATGCGCCAATCAAACACTTGCGGTATTTCGTCTCGCATTTTTGTCGTAAGTGGATTATAATTATAACTTATAACTTGACTCTCTGAACAGAATTAATGCGATTTTTGTCAAGACGTATAGGAATGCTGTTTGCTTTTGCCCATTTAAAGTTTTGCTGTAGATCTTTATAACAAGAAGTGCGGTGCAACATGCTTGAAAACACCCGGCAAACAACCCTCGAAGCTATCCACACGACCATGTTTCACAAACACACTTTTCTACAAAAAAGGAAATTTTTAGATATGAGAAGCAGAAGTATTTTTGACTTACTTGTGCAACCGAAAGCTACTTTATCAAAAAAGTAAAGCAATTGAAGTATAGTTCGTACTGTGTCACTGTGAATCGTAGCTATGGAATAGATGTCGATGGGTGAAGAAGTAAGAAAACATCTGCTTTCACTAATGCATCAATCACAGCATCCTACCTACCAGGGCCGCAATCAGGTGGTAATTTCGGTGGTGCAAAATGATTGCAACTTGTTGTTTTACCTAACAACTAAAAAGGTTTTGGCGCTTTCAAAATGTTTTTGAAAATTTCGGGGCGAGGGGGCAATTGCCCGGTTGTCCAGCCCGCTAACTCTGATTTTTTATTTGCTCAAAGTTAACATTTTACTGTTGTATCACCCCAGGTAGTTTGTTTTTAGGCATTTTAATTTTTCTTATATTACAGCATACATCTTGTAATTGTACAAACGTAGCCTAAAATACATATTTACAGCATTGTACCGGTACAAGAAACCCTTTTATTGCTTTAGTGGCAAGTGGTTTACTCGAATCAGAAATTATCTGGGTTCTGATTTAGAGAACCTTTTCCTTTTTAACAGTACTTACAGTGGTTTGATGTTCTTTTGTAAAGCAAACGTAACTCGTTTGCATGCATACTTTTACTGGCTGCTGGAGCTAATACTCGTAAAAGAAAACCTTGATCGCTGATGTTGCAAAGTTATACACTTCAATTGTATCCCATTTAGTGCAAAAATGTATCATGGTGAGACGGTGGAACGTGATACAACGCACAAACTAAGGGTTTTACAGTTGTTCGCACCTTGCACATGCCAGCTCCGAACGGCCACGACTGAAGAACTCTCTGAGTTGAGCTGAACGGAAGAGTGACCAAGAACAGAGTGTCAGCCACGGCAAGATTCCAAATATAAATATTTGCAACAGTTTTGGTCATTTCTTTGCTTCCAAATATGACAAACATCACCTGAAATAAAAAAACGAACTTTGTTACTTTCTGAGCTGATTGTGTTCATCACTTCGGTGGTATTCTGTAGTATGATAATTCTTCTGAAACAATAGGCTACATTATAAACTACACAATAATTATTATTATTTTCACTACTCTATTGTTAGGCATTCGTTTGCTCCTGTTTATAGTTTTCATGGAATCCCAATTTTAACTGTAGGGAAAGCAGGGATACTAGTACATTTCCATGGTTGACTCGTAAATAAGATAATGTTGCATAGCTATGATTGACAACAGATCTACATGGCCAATTTCATTTTTTCCAGGGTGGTTTACGAGATGGGTGGAGGACTAAAGGATAAGACCAGAGATTATTAACGCTTAGGGTCTTCATGCAGATAATGATCTTGAATGCGGTTGTATAAAATTGGGCTTAAGCTTCTTTCATTTAAGTCTAAGAGCACACATCTACCAGGTTCACAATTGTAGCAAAGGGCTCATTCTCAACTTTCGTTTTATACTTGCCTCATCCTTGTTGAGCTATTTGAAACTTGTGGTAAAGCATTTCTGATAAGTAAATTGGTGAAATACGACACCCTGATGTGATTTTTACATTCTTTTATGGTGTTTGTCTTGCTGAAAAGTTTGGTTACGCAGCACCCTAGTTGGAATTACTAGGATAGAGATAATAAACAAACTTCAACGGTTTCCACTTCCACAGTAGACATCTGCTCGAGTTACTGCTCAATCAGCAAATACGGGCCTTAGCCCTCGATAGTTTGAGGCTCGTTCTGTTTAATTAGCGTACAAACATTTGTCTTCTGGCCCAAACTTATCAAAACGGCCAAAAAGCTGCAATATTGTATAGTTTAGAAATCAATTTTTTTCTAGCCTTGGATATAACTGATTTAGCTGCCCCATCTGCATGTTACATTTTTTGTCCCTTCCACGTTTCTCCTCGCACAATCCTTACTGTCTGTTATCTCTCTTTCTTTTTGTTCTAAAATCAGTGTTCTTAACAGAGGGTACATTAGTTAATAAAAATTAAAAGTTTAAAACTGGAGATATTTATTCTTTTTTGTTATGAAGCTTGCAAAAACTGAAAGGTGTGTGTCTCTGGACATTAAATGATAATTAAACTCATTTGTCTGGCTTTGCTTGAAGGGATAGATGTAATAGCACTGGCAGAAACACTTGGAATTTTTGAAAACGCAAATACAGCAAAAACAATTTAACAACACAGCATGAAGTCCTAGTGTCTCACCAAACCGTTTCCAATCAGCCCCACGACGCAGATAATGCAGTAGACTATCGGAACTACTACTTGGCTTGGTGCAGAGTAATCCTTCATGTCGTCTAAAAATTTGAGATGCTCACTACAGTTCCATGGCAACGGGTCAGCGAACCCGCTTTCTTGTGATAAGTTGTTGAACAGAGAAGGATCGAAAGGATTGTAGTTGCTGTCATCTTTCAACGGGTTTTCCACATAAGTGTCATAATGCGAAGGACTCTGCACAAAATCACGTCCATTTGGAGAATAGTTTCTATAATCCATTTCAGGGAGTTGCGTGAGTCAACACTCCAGAAAATCTGGCATCACCACAGGAATACTATTTGAGTGAAAAAAGTTCTTAAATAACGCGTTTTCCTCAACTAGTTATTGCGAAACCTGGAAAGCTTAGCCACATGTAGAACAAGAACTTGTTTTACGTTGTTGAAAACCTTACATCTTTTCTCTTTGTTCTTCAAAGCGACTTGCGGTCCTATTCACCTAATTGGACTGCCAACTTAACCTACAGAAAGATCGATCGATCAGGGGAAGGCCTGAAAGTCGAAACTCATCCGCATCTGCTACACTTTATTGTAACGGCTTCCTTTGTTTTAGGTCTATAAACTGATATAGACCCCTTTATTATTTAAATTGACACGTCTTTTCATTTGTATTTCCAAAAGTAAATGTTTTATTACTATCTTGTTTTCACTTGCTCAATCATCGTTAGTTACGTTCACTTAAATTAACAACAGTGCAAATTTCGCGTCTACCGTAAATCAACTGTTACAGTGACATTTTAAACCAACAGTAGTAGTAAAATGTTTATGCAGCAGTTGTTGTGTAGTAGATAGCTGCTAGGTACAGTGAGTTACATCAACTAAGAGCTGATGCAACACAAAACTAAGAACCTGACTAGAAATATTTTTTGTTTTATTTGGAAATCCCCATTAGGTTTGGTTACCTCTTTTCCATAACCTTCCTTTTGATACACTAAATACACACAAAACCGTTTCATTATGTCGCATTCGGAACCTTGCACAAATCCTTCGAAATTTTACTTGCTATAGCTGAGCGATTTCTGCAAATCAAGTACTCATTTTCAGGCCAGCAAATCCGCAATAGTCGTTTCCTTGGACTGTTGTCCAAGTTTGCACGTATCTAATGTGAAAGCTTAACTCGTCTGGTTCACAAAAGGCGTCATAACGATATGGTCTGTTAGTTGAAATGTCAGCAAAGTCGATCAGTTGCGTGCAGCCCAGAGCAGCGAAGAAGTTCTGTGAGGTTCAGTCCGCGGTTTGCAGTAACCCGATGCGGTCAATTACTGCGAATGGCAGCATACCGGAAGTTTCCAAAAAGGGTTTTGCAAGAAAGAAATGAGCTTTTGGGACATTACTACTACAAGGAGCTTCCGATTGTTCGTGCGGGTCACTTGAAAAGAACTAAAACAAACAACATTTTTGCTCGCCGCGTCGATTGAAATGACAGCCAGAAAAATTCAATATATAGCGACAAAGAGAGCCTCGCCATAAGAACTACTTTATCAACCAGCCTCAAAGCATCAACATCTGTAATCCTGACCATCTTGCACAGACGAAACAAGACTTTCATGTGGCATGGCTATGATATCGAAAGCGTTTTTCGCCTTTTCTAAGCGCGTAGCTCTTGCTTTATCTTGAAAGAAACCAGCTTTCGCGGCTTGTAATCAGGACGGTAAAAACTTTCGACTCTAACTCCGACTCCTATTTTTTTGGTGTCACGACTCTGACTCTACATTGACTCTTTTACATGTAAAAATCACTCCAAGTTATTTTGCCACCCTAACAAAGGTATAGCTTTGTCTATAACGCAGCAGATTTTAATGTTATTTAAAAGGTTTCAACAAGCATTGAGTACCACAAGCAGAGCAACACACTACCACTAGTCAAGAACCACATAAATTTATGTACTGTATTTTTCATCTTCAAAAATTGATAATTTTTACCACAATCATTCGACGGTTTTATGTAGGTATTAAACATGGTGATTGATTTTGTTGAGGAAACAGATATGATCCTACATCTTTTTAGAAGTTTCTTAACATACTTAAAACTGAAAATTCAAAAAGATTACTTCTCTTTTCACTATGAGTGGCAACAATGAGTACCCACTAGTAGCAGTTGTTCCCTTCCAAACGGTTGTTACTCACCACGAGGTTGACCACACTAGGCATTACAGTCGCGTAGTAGCGTATGTTGGCTCATCAGAATCACCACCAATATTTGTTCTGTTGAAAACCATATATTTTTGCTAAAAAGTTTGTTTTGTGATTTTAAAAAATTATTTTTTTTTGCTTTAAAAAAAATTTTGTCATACTGTGTCTCATGAGTATCACCACGTCAGCATGGGCGCAATTTTGTTGTAAAGCGTGAGACAACTTGTTGCGAAACCATTAGTTACTATAATCTTCGGATCGATGCTGCTGCGAAGCTTTGCAATCTTGTTTTCTGAGTTTTTTTAAAAACAACACTGATCACTCTTCGCATTATCCATTCAGATGATTTACAGTTTAATTAATCCCATTACTCAAATTTGTTACCGCACACAGTACAATGACAACCGTACAACATGACCACGTATAATGGCATCTGCTGTTACACACAAGGTAAAGTCACGAACTTGGTAATACGTGATGTCCACACTCAAGCAGTACTATTTAATATTAACAGGCTGCTGATCAGCACTTCTGTTAATCAAAAGAACAGCTTGTTTGTATACGTATGAAATAATAATTATATGAATCGGAGGCCATGCCGCTACATGCATGCAATGGGGAATCACACCAAATGAACTTACACAATTTAGAAGCAACCAAACACTTTTGTGCTCATTTACTGCTACAAATTTTTCAAAGCTTTGTTCTGATGTTAACAATTTTGGCCATCCTCTGCGTGTGGCACGCCGCTACATGGTTTATTCTACACACTGTGACATCGTTCACCACATCATGTCTTCACACTGTGACATCGTTCACCACATCATGTCTTCAGCCTCCGGAGAGCACTGAATGACCGGTCGCCAGTGCATGAGCAGCTTGGTGTCATATTACCGATAACCTCAGGAGTTTGTCTGCTTCGGGAAGCAATCTCCTAGTTCGATATTGTTGGATCATTATCATCACAGACTGCTGCCGTGCATAGGTCCGTAGCCAGGTTTTAAGATGTGAGGGGAAAAATACGTTTTTATTGGGGGGGATATTTTTGTTTTTATTATGTGCCTAAATTTTTTTTCTGGGCACAACAAAATTTAGGGGGCACATAAAAATTTGGGGGAGCCTTGCCTCCGAATGCCCTCCCATAACTATGGGTCTGCTGCCGTGGATTCTTGTTCCTGATAAAACTTTTTAAATTGGCTGGAGCGGTAACTTGCATATTTTTTGTAATGAGGCTTTGCTTTGACTGATATACTATCTGTCAGGTTCTGCTTCACTGGCGTTGGAGCACTATAGGCTTTTTTTGCAAATAAATGTCTGTGATTAACTTACAGATTTTACGCTGTGGCACTGGCCCGCTTACATTTTCACTATTAGCATCAAAACGACAACGTCCAAATATAAACTTATTGCGCAAATCCCTTCCTAAGTCCAAGCTGAGCCACCGCAGGGAGCGATTAAAAAGGAAAAAATGACAAGATTTCCCATTCCCACGGAATATGTCAGACTGAGGTAAGGGTTCAATCTAACAACTGATTTAATTTTCGTTTGTCTTTTACCAAACAGACACGTGGCAGTAAGGTGTCTTTCAATTCGCAGCCTGTTCGACAGGATACTGCGATTAGTGCAAAGTTTTGGCTGGATGATATGAATCGCTTTGCGTATGTATGACAAAAACAGTTCCGTTCTTTTGTTACTCTCACGACTGCTAATGCTTTTGCATGCTCCTCCACATACTCTCAAAGTTGGCTTTATCAGAGCTTTCAATTGCATTGCACCAAACGCTGAATCGCACTGCTCGCTCGTGCATATCGCTCGTCTTCTAGTAGAACACATCAATTTTCATGCATTTGATAGGAAGTGTTGGTTAGAGAGCGATTGATATCTTGTTTAAATTGCTTAACGTTACAAAGACAATAAACATTTTTGTTGCACATTTGGGGTAGTAAAGTTGCCCCCGGTAGCGTTGCACTGCATGCGTTACAGCTTGTGTACATATGGATCTGCTTCGAAAAGTCTATTTATGTTTTGTTTACTGTCAATTGCGCTGTGCAATGCTTACCTGGGACACCGCCAATACACTTTTTCGATCTAACGTTTGTAAGATTCACATCAACGAACAAATACTCTTAAAGGAACAGTGGCGTACGCAGAAAATTTCATAGGGTTTTCCTTCAGTGGCATATTACTGTCATTTGTATTTGGTGTGCGCTGTTTGTGACATCACAATTTGACGTCATATTCACGTTTCCAAACCAACGTTTTGGCGAAGTTTGTTGACATAATATGCATATTCTCCTACACGCATTCCCCTTGTTTTATGTGTCAGTGTACTGAATATAAACTATCAGCGCTCCAAGTTAGGATATCGGAGGAATATAAACTCATTAACGTTACGACACAGCAGATCATAACTGCAAAAATATCAGGGTGCGAGTTAAAACAGAGGAGTAAAACACACTCATCACTGCGTCAGAGCAATATACAACTGCAAAATCGTCAGAGCAATTTACAACTGCAAAAAGCAAAGTTGTGGTTTTCCTTTTTCCCTGGTGAGACATTATCAAATGCCTGAATGCTTCTATGTTAAAAAGAACTGTTTCTGAGCTCGTGCAGCAGTTCTATCGTGCTACAGAAATTGGAAATGTAGTCAGCGCTTGCGCTGATCAACCTTAGCAGACAAAATGAAGACAATTGTTACGGATCAAGTGAACTAATCGCGTAACACAATCTTAAACATGCGTAGTGGACGGAGGGTCTGCAAAAAGTGGTGACATGGTTTCTGGACGCAGATAATAACCGAGATTCCCACCAAAACCTAATTATTACTTTTTAGCCCATTCACAATGTTCCTTGAACTTTGCATGCAAATTTATTCCGTGGTATTTGCATTCTGTCCTCAATTAACAAGCAAAAAGTATGCGAGAACAGTTAATCTCCTTCGCCCAGGAAATAAAGTTTTCGTAAAATATCAAGTTCAAGGGGGGGTTTAACCTCAACCCCCCCAACCCTTGCGCACGCCCTTGTAAAGGAATGCTACTTTTCCACTAAACCTCTTGATATAGAAAACATTTGTAATTACGAACTAGCGAAATACATGTGCGTATGGCATACAATCAAATGCTGCCGTAAGAAATCACAGAGGAGTATAAATATTTATGAAATTATCACAGTTTTTGCACACGACAACCACATAAAAAGACATTAAGCACTGCTTTCTTAAAATCTGTAAAGCAACATCGCCAATCTATCTACGGAAGATCTAAGGCGTGGAATGCATTCTGAAAAGATTTATCTATTACATCTTATATCGCACATCTTTTAAATTTTATAAGCAGCTGCTCATTCATGAACAATTTTCATTGCTTCGCCATATTCAAGCAGACGTTGCCTTTTCTGACAATTTTTCGACGCTTGGTAACTGTCCAGTAACATTATCTGTAGCTCCGTTGGCTGCTTTTTGTTTTTTCTTCATTCGTTTTCATTTTTTAAGGTTCGACTGACTTGTTGAGTTTACAGTCATTTCGCCAGGCCTCGCGTTCTTTCACTTAAAATTAGGGCTGGGTTCAAGTAAGTAATTACTTAATTGCTTACTTGAAGACCTTTACTGGTTACTTGATGAAGTAATTTTGGCATTAGTTAATATTTCAAGTTATTTGCTTTTGGAAAAGAAAAACCTTGATTGTGTTCCTTCCACCTTCTCGGGCAAAATCTGAAAGATGCGTTAGTGCTGCCGGACTGTTCATATGAAGGGTTAGATCAGTGGTGGGCAAACTACGGCCCGCGGGCCAAATCCGGCCCGCCAAGTCATTTCATCCGGCCCGCCAGCACCGCTCAGTTTACGCAACAATC
>JGI24159J19872_10001167_pt1 | contig 28014 bp, 18 predicted proteins | sample Ectturendosymbi4_FD_19872 | JGI IMG/M metagenome (IMG submission 19872)
ATTCGAATATAACACGCACTCGTATATAACGCGCACCCTTAATTTTTGAATGAAAAAACTGTTGAAGACATGTGGTTGTAACAAAACATTTATTGATAACACACGGTACACTGGTAAAGCAAACTGCCAGTATAAGCACAATTCCCAAATGAAATTTACAATTTGAAACCGGATTCATCATCAGATTCACCAAAGAGTTGTTCGAGCTCTTCTTGAGTTACGTTTATATCAGTGTCCAAAAAAAGAAATAAAAATAAAGCGTGCTGATGAAAAAACTCGTGTAAACGCGCACCCTTAATTTTTGATGAAAATTCCGTACAAAATTTTGCGCGTTATATTCGAATAAATACGGTAATATTGATAAAAGCAGTAATTCGAACAAATTAATGATATTTTGTGAAAAGTTTATTTGTGACTCGTTCGTTACTGGCGTGAAGATAGTGGCTCGTAAAATTATGCCTTAACTGTTTTTTTTTTACAATCACCTGATTCTTCGCTGCTCGTGGGAACTCCACTTTCATGCTTTTGGGACAAGGTCGTTTTTTTCCTGAATATTTGACAATTTTCCGATTGCGCTAATGGGCTGACTTTGATTCGCTTTCAGAGCGTTACGCACTATCGATTTTTTCTTTATGACGCCCGGTAACGGCTGCTGCATATTTCTGCTTCGACGACCCACCAAAGGTCGCTATCGTGTCGGTTTCCATGATATGTCGGTTTCCCTTTGTTACTTGCCAATCAGTGCGCGAGCGACACAAGATGCGATTGCATTTCAAACACGATGGCACTGACATTTAGCTCATCGGCACTTAGTTGATCTGCTTCAAGGGGCAAGAGTTAACAGTTTCCGCCTACCATAGATCACTCAGCAGTACAACTGAAAAACCACGTGTTTGTTAAACATAGAGCCTCTGGGTGCTGTTTGAAGCATTGCAATTATTAGAAATCGCTGTTTCCTGGGGTCTGCGCGGTCATGTGTTTCACAAAAATCCCGTTGATGGAAACTAGCCCTTTTACCCGCTGAGTTTGAAGTCTTGCTTCTCTATTTGTTCCGTTCCGTTGGTTCATATCAAATATTTTCCTGCTAATGAGCGACCGACAAATCAATGCTGACAGACGGCGCGGCTCCTTTAATCTTGGGCATTGGTTGCCTGAGACCGCTAAAGTACAGGAAATGTTACTTTGGCGCGGTCAAATCGTACAACTGGCACGAGCAAACAAGTTTAAAAACCCGCTTCATTCGCCCCAATCTTGTCTTATGTTGGCAGAACTGGCCAGCACGCGGCTGCAACGCTCCTGTCCGTTTTGCACCTTCATTAGTTAGATTAGAAATAGCGTGGAGAATGGATCTTTGCTTAAATTACTTACATCAATCATTTGTACTTCTACTTTATTGCTTTTATTAACCGGATAAGAATTACTTGAACTTAGGTTGTTTTTTTGGGGACTGAAATCCCACAGCGTCATTTTAAGAGTTTTCCCGATTGTCAAGTGTTTCTGTGGAAATATAATATCTTAAATTAGGTATCATGTCGTTTGTTCATTTATAGCCACGATCAGAAAACCTCCACTGCCAACACTTTCATATTTTCTTCGTGGGGTAAACGTGGAAGTGATCTCAAGACTTTTGTTCCGCTGACCAAAATTTTTAATTATGCGTATTGGCAATCACTTCTCAGTTTCAGATCGATTATTCTTTGAGGATCATCGAAGGAATTTTATTAGCGGTATCAAATCGTCCAGTCAGTCAGAGGTCCACATCAGGTTCGCACATCGGTCGGCCTCTCGACATCGGGTCGCGCCTTTTTTTGCGCCGCCCGCTGGCGGTCAATAGTTCACGTAACCGGGACGCCACTTTCAGTTTGGTTGTAGTCGTCAGTTGCTTGATGTCGCTGAGCACGTAAGCGCTCGTGTCCTTGATTCAGCTGCAAATGAAAGAGCGCGAAAGATGACAAAGTAGGGAAAGGCGTTTACTTTTGAGAACAGAGACGCGTGCTCGTTGATAGTCAAAGCGTACGGGCTTTCCTCTTTGCATTTCATGTTCGTAAACCTAAAATTAGCTTCGAGTTGCCGCAGCTGCCGAGATCGGTGAAAGTTAATCTTCAAGCGGCAGTTTGGCCTGCGTTATCAGGCCAATTAGAGTTACAGTATCCGTTATGCGCATGGACTCTTCAATCTAACTGGTCAGCTTATCTCAGCACGTTTTCCGGCAATATTTAGTGCGACTGTGCGATTTTTGTCTTCTCGTGACAGGCAATGTTTGAGAACAGGTGGCTGTAATTGTGCCAAGGCTTCAGTTTGAAGCTGAAGATGGTACGGCCAGCCGCTCGGTTTAAGACGTCATTCGCGCACTGATGAGAACCTGCAATTAACTGGGAATTTGAGGGTGCTATTAGTTGATCACAAGTAGCTACAGTCGCGCACCGGCATCCGCACATGTTGGAGAGACATTGCGCTTAGCAGGGCAGGTAATTGTCGTAATGACACGCCAATGAATGTTGTTTTTCTGAGGACCGTCGACTAAAAACAAGCAGTGTAACATGCTTCTTCTCGACGGTTTCTTCCCAAATTGACCTTTCACAGTCTAGCTGGAGCCAAACCGTATGAACTTCGAACGTATCCGGAACGGCTGGCAGAGTATTCAAGCAGCAATTTTGTCCAAGCTGTTTATGGTCAACCGGTGATAGGAGTGACTGGATTGGAGCATGAACGATTGTTTTTTGTCCTGTTGCAGGAAACTTGCTAGGCTAGTAGAAAATTAGCGATTCGCAAGTTTTGCTTTTCCGTTGTTTCGGGAAAGTTTGCATTTCTTTGAACTTCTCATTACTGAACATGCAATTTGTGTTGCTGGAGTATATCTAAAAGGAACGTAAAGAAAAGCCTCGTTTGCAGAATGAACTTCAAAATTTTGACAGTAAGTATCAGAAGCGATGATTTTTAACGGTAGGCCTACTTGTGTTGTTTTGAACAAATTGTCTTTTCCTTTGTGATGCGAAACACCAGTTTTCTGGAAGAGATGCATTTGTCTTGTCGGTCGCGACATAACTCGATGCCTGGATGGACTGCGGCAATCTCGGTAATCGGCTCACAGCTAGGAACAATGCAACGCTGTGGTTGAAATCGGTTATGACCCATCGCCACAAAAAGTCGTGATGACTTGACGCGTTGCAAGCGATCAAAGAACTTTTCGTTTGTTTCGTAATTAGTCGTGGCATGCAGAGCACCAATGGCCGCNGGATTTGTTTAGTTTTGGCTGTCCTGCTCGCTGCATTGAAAACAAGCTTTGACCCTTTTGAAGTTTGACTTCTTTTGGTACGAACGCTGTTGCAGTTGACGGCGTGCGCATTTTCTGTTCGGCTTAAAATTTGGTCGTGGGAACCAAACACTATTAGTTGTTCTAACCTGGAGGTAACTTTGTTAACGGATTGTCCGACGGAACGTAATGACGTTTGAGCAACCACGGCACCATATTTCGTGTACAGTTGACAAGACTACTCGCAGGGCTTTTACTTGGTCTCTTGGGAAGATTTAAATCATAAGGGGGTGACATTCCATCCCAGTTAACTACAGCAGAAATTTGATAAGCTTTTTAACTCACATTACGTTTGCACCTTTCTTGTCATGAAATCATACTTGGTTACTCGCGGTTTGGCGAATGTACGACAAGCATTGGAAGTAAATAACTCAATATTTCTTGGCTCAAGTTGCTGTAGAATTTTAGATAGCTTTTCTCAGAATTTTAGATAGCTTTTCTCGGGCTCTGCATACACTGCATACTCATTAACACAACAAATCTTCAACCAAATGGTGGCCGATTCTGAGAAGAGATTATGAAAGGAAATAATTAAAACGCACGTCGATGGTTAAGATGTCTCATAATAGAAACATTACGAGCCGAAGATAGTGCATTGGCACGAAGCTCTCTTCACTGAAAAGCATTTTTTGTAATTTTTCTTTAGGTTTCGGGGTTTCAGCTGTATCGCTATGGACTTGCGTGTTTGCTGCAAATTGCCTAAAACTCACAAGCGTACTGTAGCTTGGAGGTTGGTTTGCTTGGGGCAAATGATGGGCAGTTACTAGCATCATTCCAAACAATTGCTCTCAAACTTTCTGAGGAACCGGCGGATCTAGTGCTGTCGTGTTGAGCGTACTTTTACTGACTGGCGTTTACTTTACGGGAGACTCTCAAAGCCAGTTCGGCCGCCCTGTCAAATACGCGTGTTGTTAGAAAACCGGTCGTTAACGACATCTCAACAAGGACTTTACTGCTCTATACTGCGCCGCGAACTTCTACCCAGAAAAGTGTTGAACAGTCCTAAGAGCTCAAATATTAAGAGCACGTCTGGCACATTGAGAAACTGTTCTTATTCGTGGAATATCGATGCCAGCTCATACTCCTTGCTATACACTAGCAGGTAGATGTGCAAGAACTACGTTGTTTTGCATACTCCATTTTTGGACCGTTAACTGGTTGATTGCTGACGGTTGGGTTTAGAGTTAGACTAAAGAATGATGGCCAGTTGCGGGAAGGTACTTATTTTTTTATACTCTTTATGCTTCCCATGACCGTTACTGTATTGGACAAACAAAAATTGTAAACATTTCACTTTTCAATGCTTTTTACTGCTTGTTTTTCGATGTACGTATCAGTGTGTTGTGAATTTATGGGATGTTGATTGCTTTTTTTTGGATGAAATGACAAAACGTTATAGCTAACATAAAAGATTAGCTAGCATTTGAGATAACAGCGTGAAGCGTTTATCAGCGCTGGTACAGAAAAGGTCACTTGACAACAGTATTAGCAAACTGCCGCTGCTGCTCTCAAGTAGCGCTCTCAATCGACGAGGCCTCATGCCTTTCGAACGCAGTTACGCGAAAACGTCATAAACTACTTAGGAGCGGCGTGAAAGTCCTTGACGGCGCCGCACCGTTACAAGGAGGTTCGCTTCCAGTGATGCAAGATAAACCGGCCTGTCTGCTGATCGAATTCCCATAATACATGTCGATGGTCGCGTGCGCTTGCGGTTTTGCTGCAGACTGAAAAACCGTGAGAAGCATTGTTTGACTTTTCTAGCTGTTTCGTAGTTTTCTGATTAGCCATCGCTCACTCCAGCACAGAAGTGTTAAAAAATGTAAATGTTTTTGTCTTTCGGTTAAAGCGTAACTGACCTGTTAGTGACAGATCTTCCCAGCGCTTGCGAGTGATTTGCACCAGAAGAGCAGTGTTTTTGTTGCAAAATGGTGATTGTGGTGGTTACATCTTTCAAAAAATATGCACACAGAGCTATACCTTGGTTTAGTTCTGTTTTCAAAGTTTGTCATGAATCTCTGCTGACGATAAAAACTTGTTTTTTCTAATGGCGAAAAGGACTTCGCTAAAAGTCTTTTATTTTCTTTATTATTTTACTTAAACAACGTTGGTAGTGTTTCAAAATCACACCACTAATAACAATTCCAGCTTGTTTCCATACTTTTGCTTCTTNTTATGACGTTCCTCAACGTTGATGATATGATGACCATTCGCATAGTGATATATTCTACATGAAAGTTTGAGAATTACCTGGTAGTGCTATAATGCATGCCCAATAGGCCATTGACGCGTGCTCAGTGGCAATAAGACTTTATCAAACATCGCTAGAAAGGTTTTGCGAGCACTCGAGAAGTCAAATTGCTTTCATAAGTCGCAATAAGGTTATGAAAACCGGCCGCAACCCTTGGCGATTGAGCGTGCTTTGGTCAGTAGAAGTGCATAATGGTAGAAAAAGCAAAGCGTAGGCAGACATGCTATATTTGAACGGTCAGATTAGTTTCATTATCACATAATCGATCCACTAGAGGTGCAGTTGTGGCCAAGTGTTCTTTATTTGCTCATCTGGCCTGCGTCTAGCACACCAAACTGTGGACGATGTGTAGCAAGACATTATCAAAAGTTCCACTTTCTTTTTACAGACGGATACTTTGCGTTTTATGAAGCAGTGCAAAAAGCAATTTTGTTTTTACCTCGTGAACCACTGTTGATAAATCATTCATAAAACCACAGTCTCCACATGTGGCCGGCCGCTTATCTATCGCATCGTTGGCCAGCCGTAAATCTCACTGCACGTTGGCAATAGCGGACAGTAATGGATGGCAAATGTGTGGTTCACGCTTTTTACGAGATGCATTTTACGACAATGCACGCGCGTGCTTGTGACGCCGCCACCTCGAAGGTTTACCGCTCGCCTGACGATACTCACTGGGAATGACCCCTGCGTCGCCTCACGCGACGATCGATTCGGGAATTGTCTTTTGCGTCTCACGATTTTCTTCAACATCTTGGCTCGATGCTGAATATCGTCGATTTTCACGGTTGCAGTCATCAGTGTTGCTACTGAATGTGCGCTGACGTCCGTGCATGCTAGCAAATGGTCTTTGCAATACAAAAAGGTGTGCCGCCTCTGGTAAAATTAATAACCACACGTATCTCTTCATGTTAAAGAACGCATCCTGTCTCAATTTGTTTCTGACCAATCAAGGGAGCAACAAAACCGGTGGTGCTGTAGCACAGTATCCTTACGGACTATGTCGTTTCTATCGGCTAGTTCCAACCAGTTCACGGTACGAATTGCCAAAATGAAAGGAAGTTGCAAGGGTGTGGTCTGTACCAACGCTCCTAAACTTCCCTTAACAGCGCCAGTGAGTGGGATACCTTTCAAGCTATTTGGCTATGGCATACGTAACAAATCCAAGTTATTGATAAATATTCGATAGTTCGTGGAAACAACTTATTTGAAGTACTTGATTAAACGTCCACGCTGACCGTAGCAATTTGCTGTGGAGCTTCTTGTGAACTTATTCCGAATAAAGTGTATTTGTTTTTGTTTTTAAATCCCCCCTCGTCACAGGTTGATCACATTGTACACTACCTTTTACGGCCGCGTTGGGAACAAATTAAAAAAGATCGTTCTGTTTATTATTGACGGGTGTTTTCTCCTGCATGGTGCTTAGCCACGGCATGCTAGTAATTACAGGAAGCCGCAGATGCCTATCGCTGTTGAACCAGAAAAGCTACACCTGAGAAATTCTCGACAAGAACCGCGGTGGCATCAAAGTACGGTGAAACCCGGTCAGTTCGGATGGTAATTGTTTCTTGCAGGCTACGGTCGTTGCATCTCATCAGGGCCAGGAACAATGTTTCAGCGGTTCACGCGAAAACGCTCGTACTTTTCAGGTAAACGGTCAAGACTTATCGGGAGCCTCGCACCAGGTCGCAGCAGAAGCGTTCAAAAACGCCGACGAACCCATAACGGTCGTTCTTCGCCGCAACAGCAACACCGGCTGCGACAAAACGGGCAACACTCCGCAGCGGGAGAACACTGACGAAACACACTCACCGAACTTCATTGCGCCTGAGCCAACTGTTGCTGGGAGTGATTTGTGCTTCTGTCGGTTCCTTATTAACAACTGCAGAAGCATGCCTGCTCCTTTGTCCGCACTCATAATGAAGTAAGTGCAGGGCAAGCATTCTTGTGACTTTGTTTATAACTTGTTGGCAAGCGGACACAAGTGACTTTTGCCTGGGAAAATGTCTAACCGAGAAGAACTGATTATAAACAGTTTTAGTTTTGACGTTGCTCCGGATAATTATCGCGCACATTCCTGGTTGCTTGCTAAGGCCTGTGCGCGCAGTCTCGCTTGCAACTTGATAGTTTACACTTTCAGCGAACTGCTCCGTTACAAGCGTACGATTTCCGGCGCCGGTCAACGCAACGAGTATAACGAAGGTAGTGGTGCACTCCTTGGTGACGACGTGTCCTCCCTCCACGAAGACGACGTGTTTGGCGTGTACTACGAGGTGCGTCAGGGTTTTCGTGCTGGCAACGATTTTGGCTGTTTTGAAGTCTCTTTTTGCTTGTTGGAAGCTTTCAAACGAACACTGAATAAAGAAAAAAGGGCAGGAACTCAAGGAGTCTCGCACAACTCACAAGATATGATAAAAATTTAGCACAATGTAATGAACAAAATGATTGTTAGGTTTTGGGTATTGTTCAAATCAGACTTTGATATCTTTGGTTTCAGTCGCTACTTTTCCATAACGTTCATTTTTTCGTTGAGTGCCTCTTGGGAGAGGGTCTCCGCCCAAATGTTGCGAAAGTTGTCTGGCTGGTGTCTCCATCAATCAATAAAACGTGCAACAGTTGTTGGTGTCGTTGCTTGATGTTACTAATGTCGGTTTAACCTATATTTTTCGGTTTGCAGTCGCATTACGGATTTAGTTTAACCAGATTGTTTATCGGCGCTGAACCTTCGCGAGCTTATCCTTCACCTAACATCTGCGACGCGTCGGTCAATGAGATTTCGGTTATCCACTTTGTAGGTTTTAAATGCATTAAGAGAGATGCTCCAGAACCATGTCCCGCGTTCCTTTTTGAAACCCCGCGAATGTGATACTTGTTAGTATGCTTCGGGGGAAATCGCGTTCGGTACACATGAGCGCACTGAGTGTGCGCGCATCGCAACTCTCCGACAGTGGATAACCTCATTTTGATGAAAGCTTTTGGCAGAGGATGTTTCTTGCCAGTACACAGTCGCTTGCTCAGCGTTGAACTATTGCTGCTGAGTACTCCCATTGACGCGCAATGGCTAAAACAACCTTTACTCTGCAGGCCCTGAAATACAATACGCATTTTTCGCGTGGGTTGCTTTCTGGAGGCCGTGAGATTATGAAAAGGTTATCGATATTACACGCCAGTGTGAGCGCGCAGGATTGTCTCCTGTCAAAGATGACTTGTCAGTCAGTTGTTGGAAAGAACAATTAGGTGTTTAACGGCCCAACAATGGTCGACGTGTGTTCTTATATCTTTTGTCGTATGGGTTGTCGCGCCCTCGCGTCCTCCAAATCGCGACCTATTTTCCTGTTTTCGATCTCACCGACTGACCCTGCATCACAGGTAGAAAACCTGCCGTTTCACGAAACATACCAGTCTTTCGTCGACCTTTTGTTGCAGGCTCTGTTCCGCGCTTCAGAACGTCCGTGATATCGCAAAATGCCCTTACGTCACACGCATGGTGTTTTCGATACCGAAACGATCAGATGAGCAATGTTCCCTCCAAGCTGCGCAATTGCGCAATACCACCAGACCATTTGCGCAGTGAGATCTCATTCTCGCGCGCTTGCAACATTCCAAATTTCATGTCCTATATAGTAGATAGTGCATATCGCATAGCCCTTTTACCGCTTTCAACGTTTCATTGGTTGTTCGTCTGCATGCATGCGCAATCGCATGCTCAACTAAAAGCAAAACTAGCATTTGTTCTGTGTAAAAATTTCTTACAGGAAAGGAGCACTGATTAGCAGGGATTGCCATGGCGAGCCTACTTCTGGGCTAACGAAAGATCGAGCAAAAACGCTCGCATGCAACGCCGCTTAGTGTAAAGCCTCGCAGCAGTTGCAGGATGAAAGACAACTGCGCCTGATGATGGAGAGGTTCTTTGTGGATTTCTCTCCATCTTTCTTCCAGTTACCATTATCGGCGCAGGGCACGATTCTAATCGAGTTATCGCAAATGTTAAGGCCGCAAATGCTGTCGCTAACCGCTCCCGGAACGTTTATCAGCACCGGCTGTAAATTGTTTGGCATCAACACGGCCACTTTCAAAGAAATAAAACCTTACACTCCACATGGCTGCGTGCAGCTAACACGGTCACACGTCTGTCAAACTGAGTGAGCGCTACCGCATTTTCCACAGAAAGGAAAAAACTTCTTTGCTTCTATTGCGTTCGCGCGTTTTTAGACATGGACGAACGCTTTGGTCTGTTGCATTGAATCTATTTCCGCGTGTTACAATGTTGGGAATCGACATGCAATGCCGACAAATGATAAATGGGTTGTTTTTCAATTTTCGGAGTTTTATCTACAGTCAGTAGGACGGATTTTGCTTTCCCATTATTTGCCCCGAGGTGGCGTAAAAGTTGATAACAGTTGCTTTAAAACCTAACGAGCGCTAGATTGCCAAATTTTTATTTAAATGGGAATAAAAGCCATTAGTCACGCCCAGATCCTTGCTCAATTCCAACCTTTGACTTGATTTGTTTTCGTTGCAATCTGTCGTAAGATCCCTGTTTTTTGGATTGAAGCGCTCCATTGCTAACGTCAAACTTAAGTGTTTCAAGAGCAATTTTGCTGTTGTCTATCAGATAGGTGTGTTGTTATCGGTGTTTGTTTTGCTTTACAATTAGAATGAAATCTGTCTGTGAGCTTGGCATCTAGATGCCTGGTTGCGGTGTGATGACACGACTGGAGCACTGATTCAGACCACCTAGATCGCGAAATCCCCTTTGAAAATCCTCTCTGTCCTGTGGGTTAAACGCGTTGACGGAAAAACATACAAGGGCAGTTTTGATTAGGTTGAAACATGTTGGGCTCAACAAGCTTTTGCCGCCTTTTTACATTCACAGTGCCGTGTCGCCAGTTACCACGTCCCTTTTTGCCATTCTCTTTAAAAGCAATCGGGTCCATCACCGTATCCTTGTTTACAAACACTGGTTGAAACCCTTGTTTTTCGACGCCTCTTCTGCCTTCGTTGTGTCGCTGAGTTTTGGTTTTGGCTGCAGTGATTGCTGATGCGCTCATGTGAACAGAAAATATTGACACAACCGACGAGAGCTGTTGGCGGCGTATTCAATTTTTTAATCGGAAGAAATTATCGGTGCGTTACTCGTGCAAGCATGCCGAGATGAAAATTTGCCTTTTCAGGCAAAACATTGCAACATCGTTTCACTGTTTAAATTCAGGAAATCAGATGTTGCTTCAAAAGTGCGACCCTTCGCAAGAAGTGTAAGCCGCAGTCGTTATCGCACATCCAGCAGAAGTAGAGAAGAAGGATTCATCGAATGCATGCGATAAAATTGCGTAATCCTTTCCAAGCAGATTGCTTATAAAATTTGGCAACGCGTAGCCGATCGCAACAAGTTTCGCACGAAAGACAATCCGCAAAACAAAAGAATTGTTTTGAAATAAACCTGCCAAGATAGCTTTTCCCAAAAAAAACTGACTTTGACTTGTTATTCATTTTACAGGAAGTGGTGCTTAGGCGATCATCCAGCCGTGATAAACTCGGCATGACCCTCTGCGATGAGGTCGATCGCATGGACGGTTGCACCAAGGTCGTCGTAAACCAGGTAAGCACATGTATACGGGCGGCAGTAAATCGTCACATCACTCATACCCGCTTGTGCTGTTCTGAGAATTTAACCGTTACCTGTCGCTGTTTGTTCACCTGCTCCTGGCCAAGTGCCGGGCCGTAATGCTGAGAGGTGTCCAGCAACCACGTCACCCCATCGGTATAGCCACGGCCCGCTTTTTAGCAGGCACTATAATCGGCCGCTTGCGTCAGCAGACAAATTTTGAGACAATGGGCCGTTGACGCTTTCCTACCCAATACGTGCGCGCGCACATCCTGCCGCGCTAAACCCTCGAGAGAAATCTATTTTGCTCAACAGTACCTAATGTGTGTGTCTCTGTAGCTTTGGCTGCGACACACGACGCTACAGATGAAATGTCGAGTTTATCAGAATCTCGCATTTTTAGCGAGATCAATCATTCGCGCTGTTGCCGGTGCAACAAACTATCCCAGCTGTTCGATAAACGGTAAAGACCTAAGCGATTCCCTTAGCCGACAGATTCACTCAAGCAACATTGGTGCAGGCCTCTGTTACAAGATAAAAAACGCCCGTTTAATGGCAGGTTGACGACACGACTTAGTAGGAGCTGTCGAATGCGATGACTTTGATGGTGCCTTGTAGCCTGCACATCATCCGACGTTTTCAAAGCTTCTTGAGATATTTTCGGCCGATTGTTTGCCGAGTGATCAGAAACTGGTGCCGTCATTCTTGCTTGTTGTTGTTACTGAGTTGCGAACGTGAAGCTGAAAAGACGCGTTACGTGACTTTGCGGAGAGAGGCCACCAAAAATCACAACACGACCTGAAAAAACATTGCGCTTGGTAGCGCTTACCGCATGTTCCAGGAAGTGCCATAAATCGTTGGGCGTTTCTAAGGAACGCGGGCTTACCTCTGCAAAGATGTCTTGATGCCAGTGGTGGTTCCCGCGACGCTACGCATTGCTGCATATATCATGTTTTCACCAACGAGGAATGTCGTTCGTCAGCTGTTACTCGCCTCTCGAACGCCGCAGCGAGACATAAACTTGTCGATTAAATGACAAGTTGTAGAAATAATAGGGTGTCACAATCGCACAAGTTAATAAAGACGCCAACGTCGAAGCAGCCATCATCCGCCGAGTGTCAGACTTGAATCGANACGACTATTTATATTGGGTGTTGCGAAATTCTTAAAAANAGCAGCCACCTTTGTTGCGCTCATCGAGCTTGCCTGCTTCTTTTGTGAGCCATCGAACAAAATCCTGAACGTCGCCCTTATCTTCCACTGCCGATTCGTGACGTCATTGCATTTGGACGGAGTCTTCGGGAGGACTCCTGTCGGGATAATCCTTCTCCGCCGTCTGCGATCTTCTTGGATGAAATGCGATTCAATTAGGCGCAAAACGGATCAAGGTTTCCGCAAAAAGAGTTCAGTTTTGCGAGCAGCTGTTTCGCGATGCGTCGTTCGCAGCTTCCCTCTTCCGACGGCCTTTCGTCCCTTCAATCAGAATGCCTTGGCACTGCAGCGGTTGTCGGCTCTGCGAAAGCAACGCACTACATCATTAAATTAGTTTCTTTTGTTGATAACGATCATCGGAGTTTGTATCTAGCCCCTGCTCGACGAGGCTGCCATTAAGCACAATAAAATCGAGCTATCGATTGCTCGCTGTATCGCGTTACCAGCGCATGAATCATCTTCCCAAGCCGTTTGAAGCTCCAGCGAGCAACATAAACGTTTCTAACTACATCAGACATGCTGATAAGCGTTGCGATGCTACTGTTTTTATTCATTCGCGGCTTAATCACGTGGGGTATACAGCTTTTTGGTTGCTACGTCATAGCCTTCTTTGAACCAACAGTTCGCACAGACCATTAGCTTATCATTTGGCTCTGTGGTCTTTGGAAAAAGACCGGCTTTACGGTCGTTTGAAGCAGTTGAAGAACCGATTCAGGTAAATGTAAAGCGAAGATTGCCTTACGACATATCAGTAAATATCGCCGAAACTCGACCGTCGCACGGTTCAACCCGTTTGAGATTTTTAGCACCGTCTGCTTCCGAGCACATAGCAGGTGACAGTCAACACAGCTTGGCAGATTGCGTTATTCGACGATGATCTTACTTAAAGTGAGAAGCCAATCGCATGTCGCTTGGAAACAACACAAGGCAGCATCAGTTTCGTTTTTCCGTCGTGAAGCAAGATTGTACTTGATCGGGCGTGAACTTCGGTAAAAATTCCGAAGGTTCGATCCGAAAACCAAAGCACATTCGTTAGCGATGCAGCCTTGCCTGTGGCTGAAAGCGGAACCGCCGTCAATGTTTCCCAAGCATACCGTGTTACGGAGTGCTCAGCACAAAATGAGGATTGCGTGCGGCCGCTGCAATGCCACTGCGAGCCTTTCGGATGCGGCTTGATTCACTCCAACGCGTGTTGTTCTAAACAAACGGCCTGGTTTGCGAGAAAGCCGTTACGTAATTGCGTTCGTACTGATGTTGAGCACCACGAGTTTGCTCGCTGTAACGATGAGCCAATACAATAAAGCCATTTGGGCGACGGACGGTCGTTCGAAACAAAACAATTCCGCTTTCCGGACAATTCACTTCAGACACTGGCATTCTGCGCGTTCTTTCTGCATGTTGAATAAATTACTTAGGCCTGGCCCACTGGATCCGGCATCTTATGACAAACAAGCGCAGAGACAATCTCAGTCTCGCTTCGCTTTGTTGCAGAGTGCAATGCTAGTAGCCGGCTCGATTATACACCAGCAGAATCGACGCTCTCGGTTAGGTGATAGCGACGTGAGAAAGTTGCGCGCGTGGTTGGAATTCTTGTGCTATTTTCCCTCTGAAGCGACGCAAGTATTAAACATCGAACACCGCTCAGAGCGTTTGCACTCTGTATAGCTAAATGTTTTTTCACGTTATTTTGCTTGTTATTACGCATGTGATATGAAAGTACGGATATGTTCGGGAAAACCAGTCTATCTAGGTATCTTCAGTGGTGCTGGGCGATTATAAAATGTTGCGTTGTATTGTGATCAGTAAGCATTCAATGGTACTCCAAGAATTAGGGTTTGGAAAGTTTGCAAGGGCTGAATGCAGATGCAATCTACTGTAAAGTTGATTATCGCGGTGATTTATCGTAGCACGCCCAGCTCGGTGTTATACTTGCTATTTTTGGCCTGGGTGAAGGCTAGTGATGCGCAGGAACATGTATTTCCTTTAATCTTCACCATCTTTATGACAGCCATGCCGGAGAAACGCGGTTGGTGCCTGATGTATATACACAGGAAATTCTTTTACTCCATAAAATTTCTCAAAACCCATGTTTGTTTGTAGGTTGCACTGGGCTCCATCGCATCGCAAAGCCGCAGCATCTACGAGGGCGACCACATAGTGAAGGTATGTATTGCTGAAAAAAAGTACTTGTTTGCCGCTCGCCTGTAGCAATCCGGAGAGCAGTTGTTGGAATTAGCAGCAACGCCGTCAGATCTGTAAGCAAAACTTAGCATTCGTGGATGTTGTTGTCACACCAAACACACCGGGCAAGTGTTGGCGAATGGAACGAAATTCCGTACTGACGATCTGAACAGGTCGCCCGCTCATTCCCTGCCGCGCGGCAAAATTGAATCGTCTTCGTTTTGCGTAAACGCATTGCTCATTTAGATCTGTCTTGCGCTCGTTACCATAGACCGGTCGGTCGAGACGCGCTACATAAACAATGTCGGTCGATGTCGAAGTTGTTGCGGCTGGGTGACGACACCATATTTGACGACCAATCAGATTAAAGTCCCCGTCCGTGTCGCTGCTAGCATTACGCTTGTAGTTTTTGCCTGTCGATCTTGTCCGTCACGGTTGTGCGTTTTCAGTAGTGTGATAAATATCCTTGCGCAATCGGCACCCTGTACCGAATTGCGTCACGGGAGCAGCTTAATGAAGATCTCTGGCTGGGCTACCAGAGCTGGATCTTCCACCGCCTGACGCGCAATTAGATTACCACTTGTCTCCTACTCGGCAGCGCTTGTAGCGTTGCTTAGTCGCAGGAGGACGGCCGGAATTTCCTTTTGGATTTAGATTTGGTTCGTTCTGCCCTTGTGTTTCGTGGGAAGCAAACTCGGGCTTAGAAATTGTGTAGCATTTTGGAACATGACAATCCTAAAAAAATCTGTGGAAAATTCAGGCAACAGCTTTCCCTGCGTTGCAGTGTTGCTTGCTACTTCACTGGTCAGGCGGGTAGGCAGCTTTTTGCCAAAAAGTGCTGTCAGTGGTGATAGATAGCATTTTTCGATCATGTGCCAATATTCGGATTTGCGGCCAGAAGTGCTTCGGCTAATCCGAGATGGCGTTTTTTAATGCGCTTTGCTGTCGATCCCGGTTGCAAAGCTAGAAGGTGAAGGTGGTGCAACTCGTAATTAATGGCCTTTGGCTTTGTTTAAACGCTGCGGTAGCAGCTATTTTCGAAGTGGGTTGTGCTTTGATGCTGTAGCTTTCTGCAGTGGTGGCCATTGCAGCTTCTATTCTTCGTCAGCGCGCGATGCCTTTCAAGTCCCGTCGCTTTGTTTGATGTCTTGTCAGTTTGTGTAGTGGTTGTGTAACTTCTGATTCACACATGTATTGGTAACGAAATTAGGCAAACAAGCTTAGATAGCGGGAAGCTGAACTGGTACCATCGGTAAATAACGCACCCGACGTGTGACGACTGATTGTTTCATCCTCCGATGCTTTTTCCCGGTGGCGGACAGTCAAGCTCTTTGAACTGCGTGGCCTGCGCTGCTAAGTTGCACACTTGAATCTCCGCTGGCGTGTTTGTCGCGTTTAACAAGCCTGCGTGAGACCGAAGACAAATGGTACTTGGGGCTATTATGACGCTTTCGGGGTGTATAAACTGCTTCCCTTGAGACTAGTCCACGTAATTGTGCTTTTTGTGAAAGCGCTGCAAGTTTTGCGCGTTTCAACAGCGGGGAAATGGCTAAGTGCATTTTCGTAGATAACTAAACACGAAAAACATTTGCATGTAAACATTTGGCGTGAACGTATGCGATTTTTGGTTTGCAGGTTAATGGTACGCCTGTAAGCAGCATGACGCAAGCATCGAGATTGCTTAGCGGAGAAGCACTGGTCGTTACATTCCTCATCGCCCGTCACCAATTAATGGTAAGTTGTTGTGCACTTTAAAGACACCAGGAAATTGCCGTAAGTGCGTCATGCATTCCTCAAGAAACAGCCTTGAAGTTTTGGGACTGTAAAACAGACTTCATGTTCATCTGAGTTAACCAACCGCTGTAACATGCTAGATTTTTGGTTGCAGTACTAGTGCTTTATTTCCTTGAGGAAGAAAAATGGTTTTTAAATTTCGACAATGTCATTTGTTTAAAATCGAAACTATTCTACATCAGGACTAGTGTAGTGCAGACTGGGCAAAAGAAACGCAACCAATGCTTCAAACACATAGCAAAACGTGTGAATTAGAAAAGTGTGACTCTAGGCGCCCTGAGCAATAAAGCAAGCCCTAGAGACTGACAGCAGCTTCCCTAATGCGCGACAGTTTGACAGGTTTACCCTTAGACTAGTCATAGAAATCCATTATACAAAACGCGAGCTTGTTCCCAAGCGACTGAATCCTTATGCGACCAGCACTCAGCTGACGCATGCGCCTTGTGTCCTCTATCCGGAAACGCGCAAAATGGGAACGGAGCAATAACAGCCGCACTGGATCTGGCTTCGGTTGGTATCCGGATTAAGCGGCAAAGCACGAACTATTCGATATTGTTAGTTTTCCGGTACCGGGCTGAAAAGCCGCTTATGTGTCACCGCGGCGAGCTAAACAATACGTGGCAGCAATATTTTTGTGCGTCGACATGCGGTTGACAGTTTATTATTGTCAGTGACGTGAAGTAGACCAGCAGCGGTCACATGGAACCATTGTTCGTCACCTTACTGCGTTTCTGCAGATTTTACAGTGACGCGATAATATTTGAAGTCGCAGTTGGTCACTACCTTACGTGCATTGTAAGCTGGACACGATGAGCAATCTTTTTTTGTTTTGTTTCTTTTGTGGGCGCACCAACACTGGGGTGGTAAGTCAAACGACTTAAGTAGTTATTATTTTTCTAAGTGCTCTACCCAGATTGCCCGTTCGAAAAGCAACTTTCTACTTTTTGAGGGGAGAAAGGCACCACCAGCGCTAATGCGTGAATGATCGGCGTGCTGGACTCGCTAATAAGAAAATTTAATCAGGAAGTGAACGGTCTCTGCCTTTGTAAAGTCGCGGTGCGTTGCATAAAGGCATTGCGACTCTGTCAGATGAGGAAATGATGTCGGCGAGAACCTTGAATAAACATCTGGCTTCTCAGGTTTTGGTAAAACATTGTATTGCTTTCACCCATCGAAACCTGAGTTGTCAATACTGTGCCTGTACAAAGCAAGTCTACCTCTTTGAACCCTCTGACTTCATGAAGGTCGTGTTACTCTACCGTCAGTAAAGTGGACCTTGAAGACTGTATTTGGGGAAAGAACTAGGTGACGTCCGGTTTACCTGGTGTCCACAAATTCAGTGCTATAGAATAGATAACAGCAGCCTCTAAATAAATTACTTTACTCTTTAAGCATGATTTGGTCAGAAGCAGTGATGGAAAAAATGTAATTCTATCGTAATGTATTAAGTTTCACAAAAGTTAAGTATTGGTGTTGCTTCAAATCTAATGTAGCGACGGCAGTGCAAATCTTGCGACTTTCACAAGTCATATGGTAATATCGAAAAGTTGAGTAATTTTCGAGTGTTTAACTCGAAAATTGATGCCATTTTTGTTTACATGCAGTAAATTGCCAGGTTTATTCATAGGAAGACCAAACACAATGTATAAATTGGCAGTTTGATTCAGCAGCGATGTTTCTATAGGTTGCACTTACGAAATTTTGTGTGTAATTTATGGGACATACTTGAAATCCAACTTTCAATTCTTGGTCGTGGCGTGTATGACATAAACGGCACTTTCTTTAAATCTTTTCATGTATCGCGAATCATTGCATCAATTAAGTGTTTGCAGAATTGTCTTTGACGTTGGTCGCTGTTCTCGCAGTCATTAGTTCGATTGTATCTTAGCAACGGATGCACAGTGAACAGCTTTAAAACGTGAATAACGCAACGAAACAGGAAGCGTAAAGCTGGGTTGCCTTGTCGTTAACAGTAAGCACAAACTTTTTTATTTAGGAAGAGGACTGGCAAGAAGTCCATGTTCAAGAAAGAGAGTGCGGAAGAAGCGCTCGTGCCGAGCAGGGACGAGACGAGATAAACGACGCCGCAAATTACGCCATGGTGGACCCTTACAGCGCTGTTAGCGACGAATCGCGAATGCGCCTCATGGAGCACAGGTGTCGAGAAAAGACAAGCATGGGCAATGCAGATGCTGTTGCTTTGCAAAAGGTGAGTGTTGCCTCTGCCGCAGTTGCAAAATTGTGAGATGAAAGCTTAGTTAGTTTCCTTTTAAAGCGCAAGCGGTCGCGGTGTTTTATTTGCTCTTCGTCTTAACCTGCCTCCTGTAGCGAGGGAATTGGAGGGCGGAGTTGATTTACTTCGACATTGATGCGATCAAGGTCGCATCTCGGTTATTTTCGACGGTTCAGTGTCTCGTGCCGCATCCGAAGCAAGCGCGACTGATTTCGCTGTCGCCTTCCAACCGCAGAGCATTGGATATTTGCGTTATTTGGCGTCATCGAGGCGTCACGGATCGTGCGCAGCCCGATGACTGTCATGTTTACGAGCAAGGTCGAACATTCGACCAATCGCACGTCGGTCTTTAATTCCGCGATCCGAGGGCACGTCCTTTTTTCGACGATTTGGTGTAAAACATACTACGGTCGATTCGCGCAGGCCGTCAATTCATCAAAGCATCACGCAGCCGGGCATCATGGTCAACAAATACGACAGGCGTCTGTATGGCTTATCCTTCATAAGACGAGTCGCGTCTTACTTCGCACTGCACCGTTTAAAGCCATGCGCCCAGTATGCTATACATTGACGCGCCAGCGATGCGCTGCGGTTGAGCGCACGGTGCTGGCGAGGTTTTCGTCAAACGGCAACTTGACGAAAAAAAGCAGCGCTCAGATCTCGGTCAGATGCAAGCCTTTCTTGTTTAATCATTATCCGGGATTAATTACCTGCTCTTACATCCTAGCAGCGAGATCAGTGGAAAAATGCGCCAACGTTCCAAATAAAATATGCCCGGTGGTGGCGACAAAGCCGGGTGGCCGCGAGAGGCAATTAGTTAATGTCCTCCCCGTCAGATATGACGCATTTCAACACGTTTGGTAGCATGTGCTCTAACGTGTTCGCAGTTGAACGTTGAGCCATTCGATACGAAATAAATAAAAGTAAATATTTTGGCATCGGAATCGGGCGCTTTGAAGAACGGTTTTGAATGCAAACATCACCTTGCCGTTTGGCAGGCATCAGATAACGGCTGCACGTCATCCTGTTCGGGTGGAGCCACACGGCTGCTTTGAACGAACGCGCTTCTGTCGCACTAGAAAGCTGAGGGCAACGTTCGTTTTCACGAAATGATACATTGCCCGCTTTTCGCTTTCAGATGGCGACCGGCACGACAAACAGCGGAGCGTCTCAGTTCACCACCGTCACGAGCGCGTTCAGCACTGCGGAAAATGACAGCGGCATCGGGCAAACCACCGACAGCGCTGCCCTGGTGAGAGAACTTCCGTCGCAAGCTTTTCACTTCACAGAAACGCAGGCTGCAAAAAAGGATTTTTCCCGCGGAACTTTCACACGCTTGTGAAGCTGCGGCGGCATATGTTAAGGCGCCTTAAGCTAATTTTAGCAAAGTGTTTTGTTTACCCCATGAATCATTGTTTCACGGCAATACCTGTTATGACAGTAAGACCTGGTGGTCGAGCTTGATCCGCCGCCAATCAATCGCTTTCGCTGTCTTCCTGAAACGAGGTGCTGTGCGTGGTAAACAAGAAACAAAGTGCCAGATGCTGAAACACAGGCATAACTTTCCCAAACAACCCTACCGCACGTGATAACAGCAGGTTTTTGTCAAAAAGCGAAAGTGCTGCTGACGCTAAATCTGCTGAACCACATGCATTTCCTTGCCTGGGTAAAAGGCAAAGTGCAATAATAATAATAACCACTTAGGCGAAAGCGTAACTGCGTTCCCAAACGGTTAGCCAATTTTTCAGCGGCGGTTTTTCGCTGGCATACGTCGGACCGTCGCCAACAACCTTAGTCGTTACAAACAAACTTCTCTCATATGATCAACGTACCGGAATGATTAACTTAAAAGTCGTCATTGCTTTTTTGCAGAGCACGGTGCTCAAGAGCAACGGAGACGCGAGACTATTTGGCACCGCGTCGAGCGTCAGTAGCTGCGCGGATCATTCGCTGGCGCGCGAATTCACATTCGTTGCTGGCCAGGTAATGTTTCTTCTCAGTCGGTTTCGCAGACTGCGCACAAACCGTTTGTGTTTGCTGTTGTCTGGAAAAAAAAATTTCTTATCTCCGTCTTGGCAAAGGTTTGCTTCGTTTATTGAAAACCTGGCGCTCGTTGAGCGTCGCAAGATTTCCTACATTTCTTTCTCAACGCTTTGAGTGTGTCAACAGCGTCACCTAGAGAAAGTTGTTCAGACGCCTGTCGTTCTCGTGCTGACGCGAAACGTGACTGAAACCTTACTTTTTTCAGAAATACTGCCAGAAAAAGTGTGACAATGCTTCCACTGGCACCAACGACGATTCCGGTGACTCGGCCAAGGGTTCCATGGAACGCCAGCCAATAACTCGCCGAAGCAGCGAGTTTCAGCGTCTTCAAGAAGAAATCGAAAGCCTCCATCTCGACTCTGAAGCACCAGCGGCCAATAGCATCGAATTCTGTGAAGACGACTACGATGACGTCAGCCCTTGGGTGAAAATTGCACGACAGGATTACCAGGAAAAGATCCGGCAATTCGAGACGATTGGCGACGCCCGCTTGCTCCACCCTGCTTTTTGCGAGGACGCCGTCCAGCTGACTGGCGAGCGGACCAGCAGCGTGGGGACCGACAACACGTCGTCGGCGTACAGCACGGGCAACAGCTTCAGGAGTTCCAGCACAGCGAGCGCGCCCCGTCTCAGCAACGATTCAAACAGTCCGCCATTGTCGCCGCAGCAGGAGCCAGGTAGAGCGTGCCACTATCGCTCTGCTTCCATGCCTTGCACGAACTGGAGTGAGAAAAAGGCAGGAGCGGCCATGTCTTGCTACGTCAGCAGTGACGCGAACAGCGACTTGGACGGACCCGCTTGCTATCTTACTCATGACGACGGGAGCGGTTCGGAAGGTTTCGCGGACGCGGGCTTGGAGTTCAGTCCGGTGTTCACATCGGCAACGAACAGCCACCAAAAATTATCGAAAGCGCAATCGGCGCCCAGTCCTTTCGCCGGTCCTCCCGGCTTCGTATCTCCGACACCTTCCACTCGAAGACTGTGCGGAGAAGCGGCGTACGCGGCGCAAAGCAGGAGGCTGTGCGGTTCTAACGACAGCACCGACAGCAATGAGCCTCCGACCTCGTTTTCCCGGCACCTGTCGAGCTCAAAAAGCACGGCCTGCGAAACCAGCAGCAACAAAGACCGGTCGGAGTGCGACACTGTGGTTGCTGCCAACTCACCAAAGCCGAGCTTCCGCTCGGACGATTCCTCGCTCCCGGACGCATCCGCGGTGACTTCTCCTGAACCAGCCAAACGCCACAGTACGCGACGGTCTTCGGAACACCCCGCTAACAAACCTGCCAACGTATACGCGCACAGCCGCTCCCACTCCTACACCGAAGGACAGAAATCTGCCAAAGACGCTTCCGAGTTGACCGATGCCAACGACGTCAGCATGGAGTGGAAGGTTCGGGTGCGCAACGACGGAACGCGTTACATAACGAAACGGCCGGTTCGCGAGAGGCTGCTGCGCGAACGCGAGAAGAAGCTCATGGCGGAACGCTGCGGCGTGACCACGGACGACGACGCCCTGACCGAAATGAAGCTGGGCCGGCACTGGAGTCGCGACGACCGGAAGCGCCACGTTCGAATCGCGCGCGAGAAGAAGAAACGGCGCGACTTCATGATGCGCTGCCGCTTGGAGGTGCTAAACGAGCACGCTCCTGCCGACGGTGAGATTGTCGAACTGAGTCGAAAAAAGATGGCGCGTCGAAAGCAGAAGCGGATGCTGCTGGACAACTTCGTCACTGTCCAGGAGATCCTGGCGCACGGCGATCGATCAGCAGGAGTGGCGAAAGTTAATCCTATTTTGAGCGTCACCTACATATGAGAAGCCCCCGAAACGACGCCGGCGACGACTTTCTCGGAACCGGCGAACTTTCCGAAACTGCCGTCGGATTGCAGACTGCGCTCGGAGCCTCTGAGTGGCTGCCCGAATACACAAGAACGGCGGGACAGTCGCCAGTTTTCCCGCACTTTGAAACCGGATGTGGTTCGGTTTGCGAATGCGCGCTGCCCTCAACGGCGCTGAAGGGGGTTAGGTTTGTGTGGCATCCCATTCTGTCGTGCGCCAGAAATAGATGACGTTCCTTTTCACTGTACTCTGTCCTCATCTTTGTGTTTGTCCCTTTCGCTGCATTTCCATCTACTTTACTCATTGAGCGTTCCTTAACTTATTCGTTTCTGCGATCGCATGCTGTGTGACGATTCGATCACGTGTGCGCGGTGTGCATGGCGCTGATCCCTGGACGTGTAAAACGTTTTCAGTCCTCCAATAAGAGTTTTGGATTTATTTACGTCATCACATAGCTGTCTGCTTTCAGGTCAACTGCATTTTTCATATATGGACTGCTTATATTTTTAAGCGGTCAAGCTAATTTGAAGTTTTGTTTTTTCCAAACCTTGAAGGCGGCGTCACATTGACCAAAGACAGTTATTTGCATAACATATCAGCGTTCAGTGGTTCACTATTTCGTTTAATTCTCGATTGACTTCGTGTTCGAGTGATATTTCTTCTTTTTCTATTTTTGTTCTTTCAAATTGTGTTTTGTGATTTGTTGTTCGCGAAATACAGAACGTTACAAAAAGATGTTAGTCAACCGTAAGGTTCCACAATGGATTTCAAGTTGCAAGATTTACGAGTGTCGGCAGTTGGTGGACTGCAGCTCCAGCTCATGACTACGCTCAGTGTAGAAAAGCGTGCACATTCCTCTAAAACCGCTGCGTATCAGCGGTTGATGGGGCAACCTCCATATACGAACCTTGCTGGTTCTAACATCGAAATGAAGCGTTAAGCTGCAGCGTTTATTGGCAAAGTATTTGTGGAGAAGCCAAGCTGAGCCTTGGCGCGATCGAGTACAAAGAGTAGGTCTTCCTAAGGGCGTATCCAGACCACGAGTTTGGGGGGTAGCAGTTGTAGAGGAGGCGCCAAAAAGTCTTCACATGTGTAATTACCACAGGTTTTACGACAATCAATGGGTATCACATAAAAAGTGGCTACCTTTTGTAGGCCAAGAAAGTGGCTATTTTTCAATGGTTGAACTACTCCATCTTTCTGGAAATCGCCTCAGTATAAAAGCGCCTGAAATCAATAATTCACAATTCTATTGAAGCGGTTCCAAAAAGATGGGCAAACATTTTTAACAAGCTGCACAGTAAATAACAACACTGTTGGCGCCCAAGCAATCGCTTATATCCACAGGCATCGGAAGGATTTTTACCAGCGGGGTCAGTAGTGGATTTTTCCAGGGGTGGCCAAAAAGATTGTTTCCAGGGTGTCAACTTGTGGTGAAATTTCATTTTACCATACTAACTAGAAACTAAGAGAAAAACATTTTCTACTAAAAGGTTAATAAGAAAATATAAAATTTCAAAATCCAGGGGGGCTGGGCTCCCTCCTTTTGATGCCCACGCTTATATCCACAAAATGTATTTAAAAGATATACCCTACAGCGTGTTGCGCACTGGTGTGTGACACTGCTTTGGCTATCGGTAGCGAGATCAGAAAAGGCAATGTGTGAAACGTATTCCCGACCTGTTAGAAGTAGAACGGTGCTTCTTACGCTAACAAGTGAAAACTCAAGTCTAAAACCGTCGGCAGAAAGTCAGTAGGAAGCTTTACGTTCGTGCAAGGGAGCTTGACATTCAAATTTGACAAAAAGTCACTAATTCATAGTGTTTCATATTTAAATTTTTGGGGACTTGGAGCTTTGTTTGGGGCAGCTAAAGTCCCACGACAGGGGTCGAGCAAATTGGTAACTAGTTGGTTGAGCAGGCGCCACGAAAGCCGGTAGACAGGATTCGATTCCCGCTCGGGTTATACGAAGACTTAAAAAACGTTACTTGCGGCCTGTCCAGCCTCATGCTTGGCGTTGATGGGTGGGTGCAAGGGAGCAGTTCACAGCGTGGTGCTCAGATTGACTCGCGACCAACGCAGCAATCACTGCGAAAGCAGCCGCGTGGCCCACGGCGCAAACAAGTGGATATGGGCGACAGTGACCACTCGTGACACTCCGAAAGGAGTACTGCACAAAGCTTGTGCAGTTACATGTGCATGGAAAACATGTTTATTGTTGAAGAGACGATTCTAAAAAAATAAATGAAAAGCATTTGCTATGACAAGGCTCCTACTTTAGGTAGCTCTGCTGGCTGACTATGGTGAAAAACAATCTCATAATCGTAAGATAGGTTCACACGTTGCCGAAAAGCATAATTTCCTAAAATAAAGTATACTTAGCGTCACTGATAACGGTAGAATTTCAATCAAGTTTAATGCTGCTTCACATGCTTGGACAGTGGACTCCTGATTTGAAGAAAGAACATCAATCCCACTAATTTATTTTATCCCACCAGACTCCATTTTGAAAGAGCTGATGAAACCTACCTAGCAGCGACGGATTTACGCACAGGCCAAATAGGCCATGGCCTAGGGCCCCGCGCAACTCTTCCTATGACGACTCAATATTTACTAAAATTTTGCGAAACTGTGCAGAGGCCTAACTTCACAATTCACCTTGAAATGAACGAAAATGCAAATGTCTACTATGGACCAGCGTGGTCCAACTACTTTTGACATCCGGACCATTTTACAAAAACATGATAACTCGGGGGCCACTTCCAACATAATGCTGTATAACACAGCAAATTTACAAGATTTAAAATTGAAAAGGCAAAATAGGTGAGTTAAGTGAGTGTGTCATTGAAATTATTAGACAATAGCAATAAACAATGTGTAAGAGCACACTTTCTACCATGAAGAGATTATTACAAATCTCTATCAGTGTGATGCCTCTGGTTGGGGCTTCTCAGACACTATCGTTCCTTTAACAATACTGATATATAATTTATTGGTAGCAAGTCGATTTCTGTTTTTAGATTTGACTTGCTTCATGGTAGAAAATGTTCTCTTACACATGTATACTTACGTGGTTCCAAACATCGGGTGCAATTATATTTTTTTCAGTTTGGGAAACCTATCTTCGCTGACTACTTTCTAGAAGCTCTCTAATGTCTAGTGTAATGCCGTTAATATTGTACCTTTTTATGAACAGATGTTGTGCTTGTTCTAATTAAAATCGCCTACTACAACATGAACATAACAATAAACACTGAGAAAGCTCGCGGGCCTTTAAAAATTCTGTCCGCGGGCCACATGTGGCCCAGGTTGTCTATGCAGGTGCAGGTTGTCTATATGAAAGCGGTTCCAAAAAAATGAAAAAGAGAAAAACGGTACTTAATTGATGCATAATTTTCCACTGATAAACAGTTCACAACAACGCAAGACCGCCAGACACTGCAAAACTCCGATGAAAAACAATATTGTCATTATTGGATCCTACGTTTGGTTGTTTTAACTAGATTTCTCGCAAACAGAGATTGCTTGTCGAAGCTCTGTATGTTAGTTAAATCAGATAGAACAGTTTCTCTTGAGCTTTGCTAAAAAAATGTGTCTACATTGGGCTTACTTCATATTGTTAACTAAGGGTGTTGCGACAATACTTTGCTGCTGCGCAAAGCTTATCTTCACGCTGATTGCTGTTTGCGACTGGGCTATGGCATAGAGGATTAAAACACTATATTTTGTATTGCTTGGAAAATGACAACTTCAAAACGGCATAAATGAGCCCTGTGTCCACTGAATGAGTTGTGAATAAGCGTTTGGTGGTACAGAACTTGAAGATGGCGTGAAGTAAGAGATTCATCCCAAAGCTTTTCGTCTGACACTCTTCAAGGGACATCGTCAGAATTAAGTGGAGGTACAGTCGAACTGGTTTATAAACAGGAAAGCAGAGTTCTCAATGGTTGAAACAGTAGCCAATAGGAAAGGGTTTGGAGAGCGGAAAGGACGAGTTCTCACTGATTGAAACAATTAGCCAATGGAAAGAGTTGATCTGCTTTTCGAACTTCTCGAAGTTCGAAAAGCAGATCAACTCTTTCCCTTGAAGAGTGTCAGACGGAAAGCTTTGGGATGAATCTCTTACTTCACGGAATGAATTGTGCTTGTTTGGTTCATAACTATGTGGTATATATATGTATTACTATGAAAAAGGAGTTTACGTACAGGTAATCAGTTGAAACACAAAGTCTGCCCTGGAATTTTTTACTGTATTTAAATATTCTGTACCATTCTAGATTTTTGAGCAACTTGCGCTTGCCCTGAAAACATATTTTGCCCTGAAATTTTTCAAACCAGGGTGGTGGCCACCCTCCCCGACTACCCGCTTCGTGTGCCTATGCATAATATTATTGACATTGGGAACTTTATGAGTCGTTCTCTGAGTGAACGCGACCGAAAAACTTTATTGTTAAATAGCTGGACTCCTTTATCTTCATGCGATTTTCGTCTGGTACACACAGGCTTCCACAAGCGACGTTTCCAAATGCAATCGTTGAAGGAGTTTAAGTTGTTAGCCTACAGTGAAATTCATGAAGGGTCACTTTGAAAATGGTGTGTTGCGTGCGTTTGCACCTGATGTTGTTAGCTAAGGCTCTTGGTATGTTGGTAAAATCAGCTCACAAAAATAGGCAAAAGCGAAAGAAGACAAGTTTTGCGCAGAGAAGTTTGATGCGTTTCGTAAACTTTGCAAAAATGAAGGTAACGTGGACGTGAGAAATATGCTTTCCGAAAGTTTAAAAAAATCGTAGATCAAAACAAAACTCGGCTAAAACAAGCAGTCAAGTTTGTCGAGTTTTGCGGTCGTCAGGAAACAATATCAATGAAACAAGATGGCAGTTTAGTTCGAAGGACCCCCAGTTTTCGTGGTGAGAGTAGTCAATTAATTGTTTATCCACAAATTATGTGCTTTCCTTGACTATTTTAATTGCAAGCATTTTTTCCTTCCCAAGGCCTTTGCTTCCGTAACGTCAGCCCCCCCTTGCAAAAATCCTGGCTGCGCCCCTGTGAAGGGGTACATTTATGGTTAGCAAGAGAGAGGAAAAATATGTTTATATATTGTTAATTTCTAATTAATCATGCATATATCAGTGGATGTTATAATAATAACAATTCATTCATTATAGACGTGTGGTCCCTATCACAAGCACAATCAATGGTTGGCCATAGCGCATTACAGAATAGGTGTTTGCACACGACCAACACTGATAGGAGCAAAACAGTTTAACAGCGCTCCAACTGTGTCGTCATTCACCCATCATAATGCAGGGATCCAGTAGTGGGAGAAAAATGAAGGCATTCTAACATCAAAATCTTTGAGGCAAACAGCTAACCGAGAAAAAGAAAAAAGTAATAGATAAGCTGGGTGCACACTGGCGCACAGAGGCACGCAAACTGTTCCGATTAAAGTTTCAAATGCTTTGCAACGCATTTATTATGAGATCGACAGCCAATTAATTTTCCTGAATTTTGAAGCAGGATTTGGCGATTAACGTTTTGTCTTACTTCT
>JGI24159J19872_10001168_pt1 | contig 28004 bp, 17 predicted proteins | sample Ectturendosymbi4_FD_19872 | JGI IMG/M metagenome (IMG submission 19872)
GTTTCCAGTAAAAACTTCAGCGAAATATTACCACCTAACGGTTGGCGCCCAGGGCCAGGCAAAGTGGGCCAAGGTGGCCTAAAAGTCCTCCACATATGACGTCACTCACAAAAAAATGCACTCCCCAAGCAAAACATTTTTTTTTCGAGTGCAGACTAGAAGATTTGCCGCGTCTTTTGAGACTTTTACCGGGTCTGTAGAGCATACCGGACCCGAGAAATTCCCGCGAAAAGCCAAGCGCGTTTAGACGTTTTTTTACGAAAATCCCCGAAACCAGCCTGACGCCAAAGAGTTAAGCGGGGCAATTGCCCGGTTTGCCCCCAGCCATGGGTGCACGCGTGGTTACCATTCAATTATTTCAAAATGCTTCCCTAGAATTTTCGTGGTATTTCCCGTGTATTTTCTCGTGATTAGTGCTGCATTCCCTCAAGTAAAAACTCCTTTGGAACGAATATTACTTGCAACCTCACAAGACACCGGTTTGCTCCCACTTAGAATTGAACTTTCTGTTTTTCTCTGACACTTCTCTTTGGACACTCATTTTTTGTAAGAGTGCTATACTTGACAAAATACTACTTCAATACTTCCACAATGCACATCTTCTAATCTAACTCGAAAAACAACAGAGTCTATGCTTGCAACAAAGATAAAAAAATAAGCGCATGCTTCGTGGCCAGAGAGTACTGCAGCGGTAGGCCAGCCTAGAGCAGGGGCGGATCCAGGGGGGATGATTGGGGCGATGTCCCCCACAAGGGCGTAAGCAAGGAGGGGTTGGGATTAAAACCTCCCCTTGAGCTTGATATTTTGCAAAAACGTTATTACATGCGCAAATGAGATTAATTGTGTTCGCATACCTTTGCTTGTTAATTTGTCGATTTAATGCAACGGAACAAATTTGGAATAAATCACCACGGAATAAATTTGCATGCAAATTTCAAGGAACATTGTGAATAGGGCAAAAGTTAATAATTAGGTTTTGGTGGGAATCTGGGTTATCGTCTGCGTCCACAAACCATCTCACCACTTTTTGCAGGCCTTTCGACCACTACACATGTTGATTGTGTCCCGCGATAGTTCACTTTATCCGAAACAATTTTCTTTATTTACTCTGCGGTGGCTGATCAGCGCATGCACTGACCGCATCGGCACATTAACAATTTCAGTAGCATGATACAACCGTTGCACGAGCTCCAAAATAACAGTTTTTAACATGGAAGGATCCACGCATTTGGTACTGTCTCAGCAGGGAAAAGGAATATTTAAAGTTTGCTGGATTTCTACACATAACAAAAAATTGAAAGTTTTCTTGCGTACTTTATGCGCATTCTCAATTCTTGTGTTGATTAGCAAGATTCGAACTTGCAAACCGGGGTGAGCACCAGTCAGTCCAGCCGCACGCTTTCTATGCTCGACTGCTCTTATGCGACAAGACATTAGCGCAGTCTCATTTTGCATTTGTAAATTGCTCTGAATCAGTGATGAGTGTGTTTTATTCCCTTGTTTTGACACGAAACCTGATATTTTGGCAGTTATGAACTGCTTTGTCGCAGCGTTGAGTTTATTTTCCTCCGATATCCTAACTTGGAGCGCTAATAGTTTATAAAATAAAGGGAGTGCGTGTAGACGAATATGCATATTATGCCAACAAAATTCGCCAAAACGTTGGTTTGGAAGCATGAATATGACGTCAAATTGTGACGTCACAAACAGCGCAAACCAAAAATAAATGAATACCATATGACACTGAATGAACTCCCCCCTGTGAAAATTTTCTGCATACGCCACTCATCAAGCAAATACAAGTTATGTCGATACTGCATACACTAATTGATACCTGTTTTTTAGCATCCAGGAATCTTTCAACGTACTGTATTACAGCTATAACTGCATTTGTCAAAAACCGGGCGCAGCTATGAGCAATGTTTGGTGGAACCTGTTGTTCGTGATTGCGGTTTTAAACCTAGTGGATATTTCGGAAGGAGATTGTTCAATGACTTCTCCTTGCCCTCTTAAAGGTTAGTCAAAAACTCTTACCTACTGATCCAAATCACAGATATTCAAGTTATCAACTTTACAAGAAGTGGTTCGTGACATGACCCATTGACTCAATTTTATCGCTTGAAACTTGCACGAAGCTTATTTCGAGTGCGTTTTGCATAGACCCACACCTGCTGCGCTTGGCATAAAAGGAAGAATAACAGTGTCCACTTAGCAGTCCAATCATATGAAAAGCACTCAGATTTGTGTATATACATTACTACTTGTACACTTCTAATCGTAAATTCAAAGCATGCTGTCGCATTGGTCGACATGATAAGGTAACCAGAAATTGGGTTTTATGGTCATTAAGATCTTCAATACCTTCACTTGTTTACACGGGTAAGCACAGGAAGTCTGTCTAATACCAATTCACTAAGATATTTTAACGTGTTTCCGCAAAAACAGTTTAAGTTTAATATCCCTAGTAATTTCAAGTTGTATGTGTTTGGCCCGTCGCAGAACTCGTACGGGTTTTGCCGCTGTAAGTGATGGTAACACGGCCGTGTAGTTCAACTACACTAAATCGAACCTGCGGCCCAGTCGAAGTTTTTGTGCGGCCCAGTTCACGTTTTCGATGTAGTACAGGTAGCCTAGATATTGATGACCTGTCTTTCTTTTGATGATTCTAAATTTTACATTTTTGATGCAGGTGGTCGTCAATGCAGCTTTACCACGTCTGTACCGCGTGCTGGGAGATTTCCATATGTCTACTGACACCGTGGTGCAAAACGTTTTATTAGTTTTTTGATATCCACCCTTGTTCCATTGTCACTAAACTTGCCCATGAAATCACATTTACGGATAATTTAAAGGTGTAAAACAGTCCTTACAATTGCAGTTAGGGTAAGCACGCTTTCAGTGCGTTAGCTTCAACTAAATTTTGTTTGCTAAGATCAAAGTAAGTTATTCTATGTGCGGCCCTCATTATTAATATGCCATTCAATGCACGGCCCTGGTTACGATAGTTACATAATTTATGTCTGAGTAAGCAATTTCTATTGGACATAACTGATCTACTGTGAAGTAGGACATGTGAAAATTTCTCGGAATATCCTGCCACACTATCGGAAACATGTTGATGAATGATACCTTCCCGAAATGTGAATAGGAACTTGTGGAGATCAAAACTGCATTTTCCTTGGCAACCTTAACATTTCCTGTTCCACACATTTTTTCTGGTTTTCCCGAACAAATGCGTCGCTGACCAGAACACCGGGACAATGCCCATGAATTTAGACTGTTCCAGTCATACTGTGACATGCACTTACCTTGCTTAGTGACAAGGAAAATTACAAACTAATTGAAATATCTTTTTGGCAAATTTTACAGGCCATCTAACAACTTCATAACAGAAAGAAAACATAGGTTGAATTCAACTTGCTTTCGTTCATTTGCAGATTACCCCACAGTGACGAGGTGTGAATCAGAAAACCAAATTTGCGCAAGTTAATGGGGCGGGAAGCGAAAACTATAATTGTAGTTATAGAAAGACAGCAAATACGCCGTCCCTTACAACATTTACGTTGGCTTTATGAGCTGGAGAGCAAACACAAACTCGAAAGGAAATGTTTGAACAAAACTAATGATACTATTTGCATTTCCTCACGGCAGGTGGCCAACCGTTCCGACAACCCGAACAAATCGTTTCCAGCAATGGGCTGCTGGATTTCACTCTCAACGTAGAAGTTACAGATTTTGTTGTTGACTGGCTGCAACTACGTCGTCGAAGTTATAATTCACAAATTCCTGGACCGACGTGGAGAATCAAACGCAATGACACAATCAATCTTCGCTTGGTAAGAATCCTTGGATCTTATGCGGTGATCATCACTATAAACAGAATAAATACAACATGGATATGAAATTGCATGGCATTAGCATAACCACTTAGGCGAATTACTTTTTGCCTCAATTAAATGTTGAAAGTTTAGAAAAATTGCAGGTCTCTGTTGCTTTGTCTTTTGGTAAAAAGAACAAAGAAACAGGGCGAAATCACTTTGATAAATCAAAATGTCTTTTCTCCAGACAGTTTTCAAAGTGCACAATACATTTTTCGCGAATGACGCCAAAAAAGTTAAGAAAACTACTGGAACCTAAATTATGTCTACTTAGCATAATTTTGGTGAACATAGCACAGCAACGAAAATCAGATTGGCCATACAAGTCATGGAAACCAGACGATCTGCTGAAAATGCGCAATAATTAGCGCTTTGTTCATTCTAAACACTTCTCTTTTGGCATATTTGCAACTTGCCTTGGCCGTCAAATTACATCTACCTACGCTGTATACGAAGCAGGCACGGTAATAATATGATGACAATTTAAATTTTATTCAGGCGTTAGGCGTTTTGCGAGTCATGGGGAAAAATTAATGACAAGATTTTCGAGACACATTTGACACCTTTTCGCTTATTACACATTTTAACTCGTAAGAGTTCCATTCATGTCTACTGTTGCGCAGCCTTGCATTCCCTACAAAAATTGTTTCCTTAAGAAAGAAAGCAGCGCAAGCAATTGTATCTAAAATAGGACAAGCATCAATACAATAACAACCAGCCATCACGAACGTATTTGAAAAACTTAGGTAAACGAAACCAAGAAATACCACAAACGCTGCTACAGGCCTACAGCAATACTGGCGAAACAAATCATCAACTGCCATTCTCATTGCAATGTCAACAATGCAACTGCGCATTCACGGACTGTGAATAAAATGAAGCGTCTGCATGTAATTACTCATCAAACACTGTGAACTTTCCCAGCTATATTTTCGTTTTTATGTTTTTTCATCCGAAATACTCGCTGATTCAAATGACAGAGATTGAGCTGTACGTTCAAAGCTAAACATGTTGTTAATCATATTGGGTAGAACAGCATTTTATATCGTCGTATTCACATTAAGAGTACATCGCGCACTGTGATGCGTCAAAAATGATATGCAATGTCACGTGCTTTGGTTGTTGCAAATGCTCGAACGGACGCAAGAGAACATTGAAAATTTCTTGACCTGAAACTAGCATTTGTGTGTTTCCACAGCCATGTGAAAACTATGAGTAACAATGCCTCGCGGTAGAGAGTTCGCCGTTGTGCGCCTCTATCTAGCAGATATAAAAGTTTATATTGTCTCTTATTCGTGTTTCAACTTCTGCTCCCTTCTCAAAGATCTGAGGAACTCCAAATTCGATGAGCTATTCCTGGTGTTGAAGACTAAGTTCATTTTTGCATGCGCGACAGCAATAAAGTGTCACGGAAGTGCAAAAATTCCCAGCAAAATAATACATATGATTCAAAACCAGTTTTCCAAGATCAATTTGGCAAGTCCATGTCCAAAGCAGTGAGACTCAAGTTCAAGTCTCACTACAATACGTTGCAACAATCTGGAGGCTGAGTCAGTGGAGACTGGACTAGACTTGGTTTTCACGAGCAACTTGCTCTGAAATTTAAGCTGATCTTCAGATGATGAATACAGTAAGTTTGTTTTATTCAATGTTTTGTTTTACAGGAAAACAAACTGACGGCAAACAATCCGCCAAACCCGCCCGACAAGGATGTACACAACACTTTACACTCTCCAAACACAACAAACATGCATACTCACGGTTTGCACGTGAGCAGTTTGGTAAGTAGAGAGTTGCTTGATCTCGATACGTTATTTTCTGGAAGAAAATAATTTTTTAGATCTCTTGACGAGTTCTTCAGCAATGTTTCATGTATCTCGTGTTGCCTAGGATTTTGCGAATAACTTGACGAACCTCGTGAAAAATGAATGTGTTAGGTTCACTGTCTATAGAAAGAAATCCTTTCTCAGCAGAGATTCAGACACTAAGATATTACAGAGTATATATTTCGCCTACAAGCATCATCAGCTCTTATTCACGCTTAATTTACATATTTATGCATAATATGAAACGTATCCATCATGATTAATTTCAGTCAAGCTCCTATTTTTGAAACTGTGACATGAATTTTGGGTACTGGGTGTTTTTGAGATCCTAGTTGCAAGTAACTACTTTAACTGGAGAAAAATTCTGGTACATCAAAATAAGGTGAGCGTGCAGTAGTTTAACAAAAAAGTTGTGGTCAGTTTTTTGGAAAGATTTTGTAGCAAGAGTGTTGAAACTCAGGGAGTTGCGAATGTGTGCTTGTAAAGCCTAATGTGCTTTGTGATAATGGCAAATGCACTCAGACCAGGCATCATTCCTTCGTTTTTATATTTATTCGATCGCATTCATGCAAACACTATGAACAGAACCACAACATATTTGATATCACAAATATCGATACCTGCGAATAGACCTGACTTTCCTCAAACCCACAGCATCCGTGGATTTTGAACGTTTTATATGCTTATTTCACGATTAGGCCTTCCGCTTTAACCACAATAACTTGATCTTGTCCCTTACTGAAAAGTGACACCGTGCAACAACGGTATTACCGAACAATATGCCCGATGTTCCAGTTACGTAACTCCAAACCTCGGTCTTCATTGTGAAACGTAACGCATGTGCTCCGACAAATTGCATGGTGAGATACGCTTGGATGCGTCAATTGATACGAAAGCCTGGAGCAATCTGTGACCTGTACATACCAAACTCAAAGTAAGCGCACACGTAACGGCGAAGTTATTTCACAAAACTAAGCCACGGAAAGACACAAGAGAGCACCTGGACAAATCATCGAAGACGCAAAAGCGTGACAGCTTCAAATCACATGGTTTAACTTTGCATGCTACTTTCGGCGTTTTGAGATTTAACTCAACGAGAACAAACGTAGCTATAATGACAGATACACGATACAATGAACACAACACAACAAGCGCACTGTAAATAGTGAACACACGAGACAACAAGCGTACTGTGAATAAAACGAAGCGTACGAAGGAACTCGATAGTTGAAGGAGTGTCGCAAACGTTTCATGAGACACAAGACTCCAGCAGTCACAACCTCCAAACATCTTGAAGATATGACGACGTTGCGGTGACCAAAAGTACTCGTCAAACAATACAGTCCTCATCTGGAAAAGCGTCTGCGGCCAAAGCCAAAGGCCACATGCCGCCTCGCTCAGTTTTGTCTTTGATTAGTACAAGATCTTTGATGCGCAAATTACGAACAGCTTGCAGCCACGTTTGGCCTCCAAGGTGCGGCATTGGCAGATATTGCTTCAGCCAGCGAGTGCAAATTACGGAATTGATCAACAAGCAACTGAACACTTTTGGTATGATGTTCGGTAACCATCAGATCCAATGACAACATCCTGTGGAGACTGGATCGATGGGCACATGGAGCACAGACATCCGTGTCAATGTGGAAAGGTCATCATGATCGTCGCTGTGAGAGTGAACGATTGTTCAGGACAGATTCAACTTCTACGAGAAACCTTTAGAGAGACTCATCGCCAATTGCCGCTCAGTTGCAACCCACTGTTGCATTTAATTTTTTCCTGGCAACTGTTGCATTTCATTTATTCCTGATGAAGGATTGCGAATAAGTCGAAACGTTGAAAAAAATAATGTATTCGATAACTGTGCCTATTTCGTACGCAATATGAATCTACAGCAACTTCGTGCATCGTTTACCAAAGTGCATTCAATTAAAATTTCCCATAAATCTTCACTTTTGAGCAAAGGGAGGGTTAATATTTTACGTGACACCTTTTCGTCGCAAAGATTCATGGAAGACCTGTCTATCCTATCTTTCAAATCCTTGTTTGAAGCTCGTGCTCAGCGCGAAAACGTTAGAAACATGATGTTACAGTACATCTCGGGAAGTGCTCCTTTGCGTTGATCAAATCTGATAAACGCCTGGAGAAGAAAAACTTGTGTTCAATGAATATGCAACAGCAGTACGTATACACACGAAGCCATGTACGTGACAAAGCAATCGTGCATCTTTACCATCTTTACATGCATTACCCTCCCGTTGAAACAAAACAGAACCAAAATAGTCTACAACTGCAGATGCAAACCTTCGTGCGTGGGCTGTTATCGCACTTAATAATGAAGATACGTCATCATCTCACCACACGCACAGCTTTGTTAATGCAACACTTCTTGCACTCTTTCAAGTCGTATTGTACGGTAGAACGACCCTGGACTATATAAAATGTGTCCTTCGATGCTGCTATCGCGTGCTGGCTCACGCAGTGTCCAGCATTTGCGTGGTAGAGGTGGGCGACCGATAATTAATTAATGGCAGCGTGATGTCTTCACAATGGAATGTGCGACGGCACAACGCGTCGCATGCCTAGAACGCACAATATGGAAGTACTTCATGAATGCAGCGACGCACAACCCACAATAGTGAATACTGTGGAACTCTGAATTTCTATAGTTGCTTGCTCGTTGCACGTGCAGACTTGGCGGTCTTTCCGTTGCGCGTTCGCATCTTTCTTAAGGAGCCTCAAAAAACAATGGTGTGTTTTTCGTTCAACGGTATGGTAACACATGTCGGTTTCTTGAAATTTTCGAACGTTTGAGTGTTCAATGCCTGGCAGTTGAATGCATTTTGGAGAGTTCACCTCAACCGCTCCGGCAAGTAATACAGGGCCGGGTCTTTTGAAAAATATTGCTATTCGAAAATAATGGAAGGACGTTTAGAGAAAGAAAAATTATGGAATTATTGGTACTTTCTTTCTTGTTGCACAGGAACCGCAGGACAGTGTGTTTGTGACAGTTGGTCCTTTGTCGCATTACGACCACAAATACACGATAATCGATAATCACCATGCAGGCAGCTTCTGGTACCATCCACACTGGCATGGTTCCGTCGCTTTTCAGGTAAGATATTTGATCTGATGTAACGCACCTGAACTGCATTTATATTCATTGCGACTTTTTCCATTCTCTGCATTAGTGTGGTGGATTGGTCTTTTCTTTATAAGCAAACACTGCTTTGGAAATGAATAAAGTAATTCAACAGCAGGATAACAGCATCAAAAATTCAAAGATATTTTTTCTTGCGCAAAGAACATTTTTTTTATAAAAAGTATTGACTTGACCACAAAAATTTGTAACATTGCAAATACTGCATTCAATTAATTAGACCCCACAAAGTTGACGCAGACAAATCAATCAGCAGATTTTTAATAGTAAATCTATTTCACGCAGATCTACGCATTTTCAGTCTTGAAATTTGCAAGCATATGCATACGGGCAAAATGTTGAAGGGGTAAGGAAACAGAGAAAAATCAGGCAATTCTAGATTGAAATGAATGAACCAAAATACAAACTGCTGCAAGTAGAAATTGGAAATATACGGTTTTCATAAAATTTCTTTCTCCAAAACTGTAAAATATTTAGACGCCAATTAAAGACAAAAAGCCACAGTCGTGGTCCATGAATAACGAGAAACTAAATTCAAAGTGAAAATAAATGCGACTTGGCTAAATTGGTTTCTTCACAGAAGAATGTTATTTTTAATCCTTACGTTAGTTCCTGGTTAGGTGGCGAAGTAGTGCTTTAAGCAATCACTTTTAACAGGTGGATAGTGGATTGGGAGGTATGATACTAGTTGAAGATCCAACAGATTCATCGGTTCCGCAACACATTCAACAGGTTTCTTGCCCGTCAAATTGCGAACACGATATTCAGATGGTTTTCCAGTCAACTTTGGTTTACTCGCCGTTTGGAGGATTCGCCACTCTCCAAATATTGATTCAAGATAACTTGTTCAAGTGATGTTTGTTTTCAATTTCACGTTTCCTTGTGTTACCTTTCTTTTTCTTTTCCGGTTGACCTTGTGTTACCTTTCTTTTTCTTTTCCGGCTGACCTTGTGTTACCTTTCTTTTTCTTTTCCGGCTGACCTTGTGTTACCTTTCTTTTTCTTTTCCGGCCGACCTCTAGACACGCCTTTGTACAATAAAGGTTCTGGAAAATACCAGACTATACCACGAAGCAACCAACACGTTGAATCAAATTATTTAATCTTGGAAAGAAACGCGACAGACTTTTAAGCTTTACTGTTACCAACTATGGCTTTGGGTGCCTCAAGCTCTGCTCCGAAAGTGGCTAGCATCACGTTTTGTTCCTGTCAAGCACCGGCTAAAGTTGTGACAAACTACCGCTAACTGGGCCGCAGATAATTGACGCATATGTTGCAAACGTTTAAGCATGATAGGCATTTCCTACAAATTAGCAAGCAATGAACAGTGAAATTTGCCCCGAACCTATGTAATTTACTTTACTGCCTGCCAATTAGCAGGAAAATGATAAAATTGTCCGGTGTTTGTTTATTTTTGTTTTTTAGATTTTGAAATGTGATGTGCAATTTATCGATGTTTGTGACAGATATCTTCTCCTACCTTACTAACAACATCTGTTAATTTAAAAAGGAGAAATCCATTCGGTTTACCATTCCATTTTTTGTCAACACAACAAGCACAATTTTTTGCAATTTAAGACCGGAGCCCGCGTTTCTAATGTGGCAAGATTTGAGGGAAGCAAGATACGAAATACATTTTTTGCGTAATCACTGGAAATGTGTGCACTGTGTAGTGTGCCTGTAGATTAGTATGCAAATCATGGCACCATTGTACCCAAAGTGTGCTATCTCACAAACAATGAAAAGTCGATGAAGCATCAGCACTGCGATCCAGTACATAGCCAAGCAAGAGTTCGTTCCACTTTCGAAAAAAATGCTAATGATTTTCTTGTGCTGTGATTGAGATGTTTCTTTGCGACAAAGGCATAGCGAAACCACAAAGAATGTTTGGTTTTTATCTTGCTGTTCAACAACCAGTTTGGCTTTTTTGGCCTCTTTTCAACTCTGATTGGCTTTTTATTAAAATCTTCATCTGGCAATCTCGGGCAAGCATGCGGTGACGGGCGTGATGCCCCGAACGAAGTACAAAAAGCGAATATAAATGAAAGTGAACTGGACAACTTTGCTAACATTGAATATTAGCTCTTCATGACTGCATGAAAATTGAAATTGATTCATTTTGTACTTGGCAGCCTACAGGATATTAATATTTTCAACTCAAGTCAAACGTTATACGACTGGCTGACAAATACGTCGAAAAATATAAAGTACGTTACAACGAATGGTTTGTTGAACCCAGTGATGAACCTTACTACTGGTCAAACCAAGCGTTTCAGGTATGTATCAGTGTTTGATCTGTTATGAAATGCTGATGAATGTTGCTCATTTTGCATCGAAAGCACTTTTCACTGACATGAACATCTCACTATGTACTTGCAGAAAATCGAACTTTCAATTACGATCCTTCATAGAAAAGTAACGGCAAATAAGAACAAAAATTAGCAATAAATTATTCAAAGACCTTTTGATTCTCATCAAATACTTCCGTTTACAGTTTGTACATTTAGCGTTACAATTCATCCCTTTTCTACAAACCGTATATGTCACGTTTGTTTTCAAACTTCTTCCAAAGATGTTTTATCCAAGCAGAAGTGAACCAACATACTCCTGTAAAATATACATATAAATAAATTTCGTGAGATTCTTATAGAACCCCAAGGAAAAAGTTGAGAGCTTATTTTTGAACCTGATGTTTAAACAGAAATGTGCGTCGAATTGCACCCTCCGCCTTTCGTGATGTTTTTCATCTTGTGCAAATACTGAGGAACGATTTAACTTGATTAACTTTCAATTTGTAAAAGGCGTGCATGATGCGTTGTGCAGCAAAACCTCTACGAATCGCGTTGGCCATTTTGCGAACAAGTGTAAGAATTCATATTCAGAGAACCAAAGAGAAGTATCGCACGCCACTCCAGACAATAACGACATATGCTTTCCAGTAAGGGAACGAGATTTTAATTTACCGTATATTTTTTTTGACAATATCTTTCCAACATAAGACCGGCAAAAAAATTGACTGCATGAAATTAAATTCACTTTCGAAAATTTTTTTAGGTAAACGACCCTTACAAAACTGCAGACATGCCTAAACCAAAGTAAGCAGCTTGTTTTGAAATGACTTAACAGCTAGGAGCTATCAGGCAGTGTGCTCTAAGGTGATATCATTCTTGACCTTGTCCTTCTACGTTACTAGGCATATGTTGAGGAGAAAACCAAGACGACATATGTGCAGTTTTTCTTTCATGTCGCATGTTTTTGGCCACGTTTCATGCTGTAAATAGAAGTGAGAGGTGTTCAAACCTACGTGTGCACTGACAGTGAGGTGGTGCATTGAGTTCGGTTGCAAAGAAAGCAATGAGGTACATGACAAGATATAAATGAAACAATTGAAAGCAACTGGCACTTTTCAGTTTTTTTTATTTGAGCAGCTCACTAGTGTTTCAAACAGGAAACATCATTCTGAGTGTCAAGAGCCATAGTTTTGTCGAAAGCTCTTGAATTAAAATTGGAAAAACTGAATTTTGAAATTCGGTTCTAAATAACCCAACTCAAAAAGTAGGGGGAGATTAGGGACCTATGGCCATGCAGGACCTTTGGAACATGGTGTCTTTCTCATATATGACATATGGTAGCCCTTCGTAAATCATGCGTAAAATTGCTTAGCAGAAGTCAACTTGTCATGTGTAATGCAGTGGACCTAGGTCCAGTCATTAGGAAGTTATAGTTGAAAATGCATTTTTATGGAGCAAAAGTAAATTTCGAAGCGTCTGAACTTTTTGTGATGTCCGAGGATAGAAAGCAGATTTCTGTCAGTTGCTTCGTTTGCAAGTAGAAGCGACATTTATGTCTGGAATAACAGCTGAGTTTTTTTTAATTGAACAAGTAACAATGTTTCAGTAGCAGCAGCATAAAATGGCCGGGCGAAGGACCTTTGGAACATTTTACATAAAGGACCTTAGGACCATGACCAAAGGTCCTTTGCACAATTGCTCATTTCATAATGTTGCAAAAAGGTTCCATTATAATCCATTCCTTATAGTTTCTTCTTTGTCTCATGCGCTTTGCAGAGGTAGACCAGGTGTAGTCACATTTAAAAAATGTAAGAACGATAGCGGAAGGTTTAATGAAACTACTTTGAGAAAGCCATTAAGATGTGTTGAGATATAGTAAGAGCATTGGTGAGGCTGATCTTGATTACAATATTCCTCAAACAATTCCGCGGAGATATATAATTGACACTAAAAAAAAAGAAACCTGTATCTAGAAAAGCTATGGCGATAAAGCAGATAGGTTTTATGTCTGTGGTGTGTGACTAATGGATTCATTTGTTTTTCAACGGTGAAATATAATTAGGCCTGCGTGTTTTCTTGACAGATTTCCAATCCAGCAGAAAACCAAAATTGCCATCCTACATAGACTGCCGTATTTATTTGATTGTAAGCCGCGGCTTACAAAGTTTTTTTTTTCATCAATTCGTGCGGCTTATAATCAAGGGCGGCTTACATGTTTGTTTCTTTGCTTCAATAAAAGGTAGGCCTATAGGTGATGCTCAGTTTTTCTTTGGCTACGTTTTGTTGACCAAACTTTCTTTTCGCATTTTCTTTATATTTAGTATCACATGCACACCCGTCACGGCAGGGATCATGGGCTAATCCAGGGTTTTCCAACCATTTTGGGCTAGCGGCACACTACAGAAGGCAAATACATTTGCGGTACCCAGTGGCGAACGCATAGCAATTTTCTTTAAGGTTTGATGACATGTTGAAAATGGCATTTATAATGATATATTGAAAAACGAATTAGCTCGCGGCAACCCTGAGTGTTGTAAATGGCACCCCGGTTGGGAACCACTGTGTTAATCTTTGTCTAATGATAGTTTGTGATAAAAATGCAAGTATTCATGTAAGGTTAGGATAACCCTGAAAGCGCAACAGTAGACGTGTTCTTTGCTGAGTAAAATAGGAAAGAAAATTTGCATTTCCACTGCATTTCATGTTCTTTATGGCAGAAATGCAAATTATCGTTTTTTTTATGGTAAACAAGAAAAAGTTTTATTTCAAACAAACGAAAATTTGTTTGTCCACTGTAATTTTTGTCATGAAATTACCTGACAAAACAACGTGATCCAAAGGTCGCTTAGCCACGGGCCATTGGTCCCTTGGGGTAGGGACCTTTGGGCCACTTTTTCAACAATTTTTAAAGTGCAGTTCTTGTTTGGTACTAAACTAATTGGGACCCTTAGCACTTTTCGGAAACCAACTTTGAACCACTTGCGGCAAACAGCAGGGATTGCATCGAACAAAATGTAAATTTTGGCCCAAAGGTCCCTATGCTAAGCTGTGCAAAAACATTGTCAAATGCCAATTAGCTCAGTAGGCTGGTCTTGGCACCTCCGTCACAGTTCTTGAGCATCTGCCTCGCAGTTTCTGAATACCATCCAGGTGCAGCATATTGTCGTTCACTCAAAAACTCTCTCTCTCTTTCCGTATCATGGCTGATCCAGCCCTCAATGTACTATGACGTTTTCCCATTGTGTTCTATTGCGTGCAGCCCCCCATGATTTCCGAGGATTTTCACATAAACCTTTAAAATTACAGTATATTATTGATCAAAGTAAGACATCGGCACCCCTCGCAGGTTTTCTCTGGGATTCTACCACTCAGAGCAAGATCTTCAAGCTCTCCTTTGCGTATAACATGGCCTAAAATTTTGAGCTGCCTTTGTTATATACAACAAAGCAGTTTACGCTCTTGTCTTATTCTTTGAAGGACTGACACATTAGTTTGGCGCGCTGTCTATGGAATCAGAGAATTCTGCGATAGAACCACATTTCGGGTGCTTCTGTGTTTTTCCTGGTCTTTGCTGTTAGTGTTCAGGTTTCACAGACATATCTGGGTACTGGCCACACGAAGCATTTCAAAAGTCTTACTTTTGATGGTATGGAAAGTTGTCGATCTCTGAAGATCTTTTTCATGTTGTTGAAACTTCTTTTTAATAGAATTATACGACGTCTTATTTCTTTTCCACACCTTCCATATGTAGTGAGCCAGTAAGCTAAATAATTAAAGTGTTGAACTTGTTCAGTTTTAATATTGTTGACGGTTGTTGAAAGAGATGTTTCAATTGGTGACTGCTTTGACATAAACACGATCTTTATCTTGTTAATGTTCAATTTGAAACCATACCTTTCACTTGAAGTTTGAACAACATTCAGAAGCATTTGTAGACAAGCCTCTGGGGATGCAAGAAGTACTGTGTCGTCAGCATAACGGATATTATTTATGCGTCTGTCATTTACTTGGATTCCCTTCTCAACTTCCTCCAGTTCTTTCAGAATGAATCCACTGTATAAGTTGAAAAGGTCAGGACTCATAATACAGCCTTGTCTTACACTTCGTTTGATGTCAGTCCACTCAGTGAGACCTTCCGTGAATTTGATGGCTGCTTTTTGCTCATAATATAGATTCCGTATAATTCGCAATCCTTGTCATCTATACCAATTCGCTTTAATATTAAGTAGCTGGAAGTGGCGCACTTTATCAAATGCTTTCTGATAATAATCAATAAAGCACAAAAAACAACTTGGTGGTGTTCCATTGATCGTTTACATAGCCTACGCAACATAAAATGAGCATTCCTTGTGTCTTTGTCAGGCATAAACCCGTATTGACAAGTTGGGATTTCGGGTAGAAGTTTTCTTCTTATGCGCTGAAGTATGATTTTAAGAAACAATTTTAGAGTGTGTGCCATCACACTGATTGTTCTGTGGTTTTCACACTCCAGAGTGTTAGATTTTTGGGGAAGGGAAATGAAAACAGATTTGAGCGTTTCAGAGGGTATTTGACCAGTTTCATATATATTTTTGACAAGGCTCCATAACACATCCACACCTTCCTCTTGTAAGGCAATTAGCATCTCAACAACCACCTCATCCGGACCTGCCTCTCTCCCGGTTTTGCAATTTTGCAATGCCCATTGAACTCCTTTCAATATTGAAGGGCCAGATTCGGATGAGACTGCCTTATCATCGTCTTCTTCTCTGTTATCGTGAAATAAAGAAGCCATGTATTCCTCCCAACCTTTTGTTATATCCTCAGGTTCTCACAAGATACAGCCGCTTGAAGATCGAATGCCTCTCACTTACAAAATACTGCTTTCATTTTATGTAGAGAAATACTGTAAGACCTTCATTTTTATAGTGTGCACTTTCATTCCAGCTTATTCGCACACAAGAGCAAAGTTGGAGCTCCTCTTTATACGATAAAGCAACACCAACTCGATAAAAAAGCAAACGGTTGATCTTGCAACTTCCGACACAGACGCCCTCGTCTACTGGGCTGTGACTCACCATCCAATTCAATACCCAGTAAAGAACAGCAATGAAAGCAGCAGGGTTGCCAAGTCGGAGTCGTACGGAGTCGGTGTTTTTTGGTTGGAGTCGCAGTTGGAGTCGGAATCGGATTCCTACCAACACTAGCAGCCGGAGTCGTTTTTTTTGTCCGAATTCGACTCCGGAAGTCCAATTGGATCATAGATGTAGCCAGGGGGCCAAAAGGTCTATGCGTACCACCAATGTTTGGAATATATAATAATTTTGTGCATTGAGAGGCGGTAACATAAACAAAATAGTTTTTCGCCTGAAATCAAATATTTTGTCCCCCCCAATTTTTGTGCTGGCTACGCCATTGAATTGAATCATTTTTTTGCATGACACTCCTAAGTTGAGAATTCCTTTTGAAATGGTACAATTTTTTGTGAAACTTTTGTTGAAACAGAGACCTTCTGCTTTGTACCATGGTTTCCATCAAGTGTTAGATGCTACAAAATTCTTGACAGCCAAAATGCATTTACTTTATTTTAAGGAGTCGGAGTCGCAAATTTTGGAAAAGTTTTAGTGGAAGTCGGACATTTCAGATCCGACTCCACAACCTTGGAAAGCACACACACTTTCTTAAGTGCAGCACTCATGGCGAATAATTTTGACTAAACGCTGCTGAAACGGACAGAAACATTCTTGCAGAAATGCAATGATGTGATCACACGCAAATATCCTAAAAGTGTTTTTCGATTCACCAAAGTCATTTGTTTTATAAAGAAAAACAAACCAAGCACACCCATACGCGGCATGCTCGCACGATTTCTCGAAAAACTCTTGAAGATTTAAAGTTTGATATCTAATGTTATTTCCAGGAAAAAACGCTTTGGATATCCTCTACATTAAGCACAATAATTTTGAGGCACCTTTTTTTCAAAGCATTTGGCATACACCTTCCAAGGGAGAGTGGGAAGCCAATATTCCAGTAGTTTGTGGATTCCTTCTTCGCTTTTTGTGTTTGGAGATGATCACCCAAGCTTGCCAATTCGTCGTTGTTTTACTAGAACATCAAGGCTTTGACGCACACACGTTAGCCGCAAAATTCTCTTCTCTTGTAAGAGCTTCAACAATTTAGGTCGGTTTTCATCGCAGCTTACAGCCTTCTCAACTTTCCGTAGACACTGCACAGACGTCGGCCGCAGTGAGGGTGTTTTCCTCCCATAAGGCACCTGGTTGTGTGCACGATGTTATGAGATTGATTGTGTCCAAAACAACTTTGTAATATTGATCCATTTCCTAAAATTCACTTTCCAAAATTTCTTTGCTTCTGAGTAAGGCAAACATTTTGTCATTGACGAATCTAACACCGTTTGTGTTTTTCCGTTGAGACGCTAGATTTTTCTGATTTTCGCCCTTCAGGTCTTTGTGCATACAAAGAAGATCCGGTATTAGTTTGAAACTAGGCCTCCTAGAATAATTTTGTAGCTAAAATACTATCTTCAACTTCAGATCTACAATGAGATTATTTTTGCCATCTGCCTCTGCACCCAGTTCTGTTCACACAGCCATGCAGCAGACGAAAGTTGCTCGAAACAGCAATCACCCCTCTTCTGTGTCTACTGTGCGATAAAGGAGCTCCTGGAACAAGAAAATACGTTGTCTTTGAACGTCTTTTCTGTACTTTCATAAGTCCTATTGGTGTTTGTAGACTCAGATTGTGGCAAATAGGTGACAGTTTTGCATAATTTTCGAGTCATGTGAAACGAAGCAGACATCAATGAATGATCGTTGATCGACGCATCTATGCACCGGGTGTACGTGTGCAAACACTTGTGTTGAAAGAAAGTGTTGATGATATGCGGAGAGCTGCTATAGCACAGTTGTAGTAGAAGACTTCCAGTGTCATTTAAATAAGGATCTTCTTAATAACCAATCACAACCTACATACCGCAGTGTCATTTCCTACGTTTCTCCCAAAACAATATCAGGAACTCGTTAGCCAACATTTCGCATGGCATATCTAGTTTCCTCCAACAATCCCTTGTACTGTGAACTTGGCTTTGGGTCATATACTTGAATTAAAAACAGGGAGACGTCTATCAAATGCAACCTCAGCATGCCAACCCTTCCTGTCAGTGTGATCCATTCATCAACACAGCGTACCAGCTGGAGTCTTAGGATTACCCCTCCGTGAGCACACTCTGTTGGCTCAATAGTAGAGCCGAAGAGTTTCCCCAATTTATCAGCTCTACACTATTACAGCGTTAGAGCAACGAAATTTAGTCTGGGAGATGTTAACAAAACCCAGGAAATATCTTTTAGTTTCTTCAACACATTCGTGCTCTTCCCCTGTGAATTATCTTCCATGTCCAGTCATTTAACGTAGATAGCCTTTGCGTGCGGCGTTCAAGTCTCCCAGAGTAAAAACACTTTGCGCTGTCTTGGCTCTTTTTCTCAGAAGCGTAGCGAGCGCAATGTTGGGTTTCCAAATTATGAATGTCTGAAAAGGGGACTATTGGTAATTTTTCGAAAGGGCTCCGTTGCAAAGCGGTAGAGTGGCACTTTGACATCCACGTAGCTACCGAAAACGTGGCCCATTTGTGAGAATTTTATGGCAACAACTGCCTAATTTAGGTTGTTGAACAACACCAGTCGCGCGAAAAGTGCAGCAACAAACCTTGCGGAAACAGAGGTGCTCTCGGATGGTGTTACTCCAAGCTGTCAACTACAGTATTTACGGATTTGGTCATGTCTAGTCACGTCAAAACTAATGCCTATGTTCTTTTTCAACAGATTATTAAATGCTGGAGGACAACTCAATTTGGCCTTAAACGTAGTGGATGGGAGTGGAAATGTTGCTTGTGATATACTTGAAATTGCTGTGGATGGTATGTATCTCGATCAAGGTAAACCACCTCGACTAGGAAGGAGCTTCTTGGTTCCATCGGCCCGAACGGATTGGCTGATTGTGTGCAATAATCCCGGCGAATACTACGTGAGTTTAACAACGAGTGTGATTTTCGACTGTTTTTCTTTAAGTGTTTTTCATAAATCTTTTCAGAATTTCAGAGTTTTTAGAAAATTCGATACTAACTCCACCTTCTCGCGTTGTGTATTGTTGTTCATACGTTTGCCTACAGTGCAAACAATGTCTTTGTTTCAGATTATATTTTCAATGTGTAGCAATTGATTGGAATCAAAGTAATAATAAATGCCAGTGTGCCACAGGTCTACAATCTACTGACGGAAGCTCAAAACAAGTAATCTTAAAATTTACAAATTACTCGTGTCGACCATTGTACAATTCAATTGAAATGAAGCTTTATTTTTCACTAGAACATCCTAATCGCTCTATCGCATTATGAAGTACGTCTAAACATTATGGTATCTGCTGTTAACCTCCCAAAGCCACCTTTGCGACTAGGCCATACTACCCATGAACAGATGCTTCCTTTTCAATGGATGAACTGAAAGCAACCATTTTTTAAACCAACGTTACTGCACCAGGTCAGGACTAGATTTGTCGTGAAACCATTTGTCTGAAGGATGTCTTGAAATCGTCTGCTTTTTGTTCATCAACATCAGATGCTCTAGCGTGGTTCCACAATCTTGAATGCACTCCATCGTCCTTCAAGTTTTACAACCAAGGCAAACCATCCATTTTACCTTCATGGTAGGCCTACAGAGTGCAGACCGATTTCACCAATATAATCAATGCTTAGAAAACAATGGAAAAAATGGCTGTCATCCGATGGAAATAGTATTTGGAGTATAACAACCTCATAAATCACGCCCAACCTTGCTTTAATTGCCGAAGAAAATGACTTCTTCTTTTGAGCCAGTTGCTCTAACCACTGTTGGCCGCAGTAGATCTCGGGATCGTGTTGAGCAGCCATTCGATTGCCTCATCGTCTAGAAACATCAGGCCGTGCAATCCATGTGGAGATCGATGGATTGGACATTGGAGGACAACATGGTTCGATGGTTTGTTCTTCTTCGCCACACTCACAGGCCGCAGATGCGGCCATATCCCATTTGTACAAGCAGAAGGGGGAACGCCCGACACCTGTGGGGAGGCGGGAGGGTCGCTCCAGGGGGATGGCTGCCGGTGTCGGGGATTAAAATGCGGAGTCTTGGCGGGGTTGTCTTCTGTTCAAAACTAGAAGACTACACGCCGGACTGTGTTAAAAATGCTGCTGAGAAATAGAAAAAATTATATTCGTTATAAATATTCCTACATAAGAAGTTTTATAACAGAGCAAATGGTGAAATGAGACGATTCATTGTTGATTTTGTGTTCGTTGCTCCATTCAAGTAATTTGCACAAGGCTGTACTACGAATTTAATGCTTCTGCTCTGACACCATATATTTAAGACTTGTCTGGCATTATTCCTTACGCGTTGCATTTAATACGCAGCTGCAATCGTCCAGCACAGACATGGACCACTTATCTACAGCAGACGAACCACCTCATAATCAAATCTTACTCACGTTAAACGTGGTCGGTTCACAACAACAAACCAAGCTCCAAACTCAACTTCCGGACAGGCCAGCATTCATCGGGAACTTTCTTAATAAAACATATCAAGATATAAAAAGACGATTTGTGCTTGAATCAGATGCATATCTTGGCATGAACAGGAATAAATTTTCCAATTCAACATATTACAGGTACTTACAGCACAACAGTGTTTATTACAAATACGTAACTGAGTAGTATATTTTACATGTAGAACCCTTGCCCGAAATATTATATCAAAAACAAGTGAGATTTTGCGCTTGCAGCCTTATTGTGTTTCATTTAACAAGTGACAGCTTTATTTTATGTATTTGCAAAAGGATCGTATTCAATTTCAAGGTATTTTCATTATTAATATTCTTTTGCAATAAATAAATATTCATGACAAACAAAAAATATTATTGGTTTGCGATGACCTTAGAACAACTTCTCTTTGGTTTCAGGGTCTCTTTTGAATGTAAAAACAAACAGCAAAATTCATATTTTGAAATTAGACAGTTATTCCTGCTGTGATTGTTTTGTGGGCAATACCGAGTGACTCTCTATTAAAATTAGCATTTTCATATGACACTGCTTTGTGGAAAACTTGCTATTCTGTATTTCTAAACCATAGCTTGTTTTATATGCACCTTATTTACGGACGTTGCAATTACAAACAAAGTTCGCTGCAGGAAGATAAATACCCTCAATTTCGAAGTAATCACAGTAAGTAAAATTCGAAACATCTGAGCTTTGGTGAACGCTTATTTGGTTCTGCAACCCTCCAAACATCGTCCAACTCGAAGTCACACTTCAAAAAACTGGGTGCTGTGGGACTGGTAACACGGTGCGTGTCTACTTAAAGCTCAACTGTACAGTTTCCTTTGACAACCTTTGCTTTCTAGTTCTTACTTGTAGTAGGCCTTAGAAAACATTTTTATTTATCTAATTAGTTTCACCCGATTCGTAACCTTCCACCGCAATCAACAGTGCAAATGATTTTTATAGCTTTGGCAAGAAGAACTTAGCATTGGTTTAAACAATAAATCTTGGCTCAACTGAGATATGTTATGAGTAGCTCTGCGCAGAAATTAGATTTAAACTAAAATCATTGCAATATATTTAAAAAAATTCAAAGGTACCCTGATTTTAAACCCAGAATTGTAATGTGCTTTGTTTCAACGATTTGTTGTCTGTCTTATTCAAAGTATGTTTGCTTTACTTTTGTTACCAAATAACAAATAGGTTATATTTTCAACTTGGCAACAAATATGTCAGATATTTTTTCCTACAAGCCAAAAATTCCCTGTTGGGTTTGATCAGGGATGTGCATCCCGTGGCCCACGGGCCAAAAGTGACCAGGGAGATGATGTTTTGTGGCCCGCAGTAAGGTCCAGATTTTAAAGCAAGCATTACAACTTTTAGAGGGTATTGCCATCCTTTCCTGAGTGGCCAGCCGAGTTGTCTAAACCGCAGAGCTTGGCACATGCAGCTGTGGCCCGTGGACCATGCTGTATATGTGCGTTTGACCCGGGAGTGCTGCATGGTTGCACACACTTGGTTTTGATGAATGCCATGCATACAGATTATTCTCATCTACGTTTATCTGGAAATTTTAGATACAAATTTGAAGTGGATACTCTTCAAGAATGGTATCTGATAAATCCAAGCCCCTTTTTTTTCCACCCGATCCACATGCACATCAACAGTTTCCAGGTTTGTAAACAAAATATTTGTTAAACATGAATGATCTCATTGCAAATCGTGCGAAAACCGAAGGCAAAATACTGGTGCCCGTGTTGAAAGATCTTTACATTAAATTCAATTGGATAAAAATGCTTTTACAACTTTTTTAAAAAATTTTGTGAAAAGCTGCTTGACAAGTTTTATTTATATTTTGAATATTGTTCGACTCATACTTATTCACACTGTTTTGCGCGCAGCTTCACAATCTGCGCGAAAAATTGAAAGCATTGTTTTTTTAAATGTACGAACGTAAAATTTCAAGCACAAGCAAGCTTGACAATCTCTTCTGTTTTTCAGCAGCCGAGGCTGCTAAGCGCGATAATGCTAGGTGCGATTATACTGGTTTTACAAAAAGCTTGGTTAAAGCAATGATCTTTCCAATGATCTAAGATCGCGCATAAAATTTGAACTCGTGTTTTTGCCCAAATTTTGAAACAATGTTCAAAAGTTCTTTTTAACCTTTGACTTAGTAAAGATGAAAAAAATCCTCAACAACTGAATACATCCCTTCAAATACCCACATGCACTATAACTATTATCATTGCACACAAATATTGAAATAAGCAAAATTTGTTCATTTGTTTTTAAGGCACTTGCTAGATTTGGCGAATCATTATTATCATTTTCTGATCTAATGGTATGAATGGAATAGCGGTTAAGCTAAAACGCTAACAGATCTTTCCTATTTTTGTGAGTTGCATTTTTGTCCATCAAATATTCACGTGATTTTCCCAGGGCTTTTGTATGTTCAAACAGTTTTATACCATTTGAGCATGAACAAACCGCTGTGAAACATCGTTTCGCTGTTTTTACTAAGGTACGTAATAACCACCTGCGACAAAACCATTGCATTTCATCATACAATATCCAAAACGAGCAGTCAAGGACACAACAGACTAGAAAGACGCTATCACAAATTAACTCTCTAACAGGGACGTCAATTCAGGAAAAGTTGGGAAAGGTGTATTCATTGAAAATAAAAACGCCCATGCTTTGGTCATTCAAAAAACACAAACAATGTAAGTATATCGTTGTTCAAATTCAAATTTGGAGAATTCAGCCGAACCGCGAGACCTTTATAGGCACGACGCCACTTCTCAATAACTTTCAAAACAGTTTCTTTTCTTGAAATGATCGCAAACAGCGGAGTAGGCATCATTTCCACCAATGATCCCATTTCCAAGGTTTAAAGCGGCATTGACATACTATGCAAAATATAACCTATGCATAATCTTTTCAAATAAATTTGCTTTCATGTTATTAGTTAAAACCTACATTTATACTTTTCAAAAAGGAGTTATCTCACGAATACCATCGTATGTCAATCAGTAAGTATTGCATTATTGTATGTTGTGAAGGTCATCAGCTACAATAAATACATTGGGCCTTATGGGGCTGATCTTATGACCGAAAAAATGAAGCTGTGGAATCAGAATAATGAGACGTGTAAATATCAATACGATAAATATGGTGAGTCCCAATGTAAATAACCTCATTGACATTTATTTCCAGATTTTCATTTACCAAGCAAATTAAATTGTTTTTGCAGGTCTTGTAATTTTGATGGATTCTGAAAGAAAAGCACGATTGCTTTTTTTGAAATTAACAAATATTAGTACCGCCTACACCTAATCCTTTCAATGAAGTGCTTTTGCTCTTAGGGCTTTGTTTTAATAGATCCCCAAGCTGACATTCCTCGACCGATCAACTGGGATAAGTATCTCGGACACGACATCCGCTGGAAGGAAGGAGGTCCGGGAACAATTGGATACTCGGAAAGTGGGGTCCTACGCGACGTTCTTGCAGTTCCTCCCTTGTCAAATATAACGGTTAGTGGGAATGTGGAAACAGACAGTTGAACTTATAGGCATACAATCGCCATAAATATTAAAATATCATGATAGTTTGTACTAACACGTGACCAGCTTTTACTATGCCACAAACCCAAAACCAATGAATCTTTGAGCTGTCGAGCTTAATATATGTTACCGCAGGTTTGGTGACTTTTCATCACGCGATGGTTAATCACTGACATTTAATCACTAGATAGTTAATCACGCAGACAATTAATCACTTGAACGGTTTGGTGACATTTGATCACGTGACGATTAATCACTGACATTTCATCACTGGATAGTTAATCACGTGACAATCAATCTCTAAATATTAAAAAGACAATTAAGCAATGAAAATTCACATGTGTCTCTTTTATATGACAAATACGCAATACTACGCAAGTCTACCAAATTTTCACTAAACCAGTATCGAGCTACTGCATTTCCGACTCGTCGTTTCAGCGTTTAATAACATTTCGGTGCAAGTGGCTGCAAACCGGATACACCTTGTAAAGATGCTGTTAGTTGCATTTGCATATCTTTTTCAAGTCCTTTCGCAAAATGTTGGGTGATGACACTGAAAAAGTGCCTATATCCGTAATGCCAACCTTTGATAGCGTTCGTTGTTCTTGCAATCCCTTCAGACGCAGTTTCGAAATGATTGTATCTTTCTATTGGAAAGATGGTAGAACCATAACGTTCACTGCGTCCTGGCCGTTGTCTGCCTCGAATATGCGTGCTCAAAATACGCTAAAATCTCGGGTATATTTTCGTGGCCTGGCATGTTGTCAGCCAGTATCAAAAAAGCTTCAGTGACGTCAGATGAAGGAACCATAGCTAAAGCGGGTAAGCAGCGAAAAGCCAATCTTAGCTTGTCATTCTTTTTGTAGTCTTCTTTCATACCGCTTTCGTTAACTTTTCGCATAACACTTTGTGTCACGTTGCGTTGAATGTGCGATTCACCGCGAACGGGATGTGCGCGAAGAACAGCACCATATATGGCGCGAACAAGCAATAATAGAGTGATCATGGAATGTGCTCTCCGTTGTTGCTTGCTGCCACAGTGTGAAGCTTTGTGAACTTGCCGCTCGGGTTTTCCGACGCAACATTACCACCATGATTGTGTTGATGATCACTATTGCTTGCAATTTCATCGTTTTTTGTTGTTAACCTTGATTGACATTCGCTGCTCTGGTAACATTTACAACGCCGCTGAATATTCCCATTTACATATTGTCGATGTCTTAAAAATTCATACTGCTTGTGAATTAATGACGGCTTGCCTTTGATGTAGCACCAAATGATACTTTATTATCATTATCAATCATGTTCAAATTTTAACAAAAAAATTAAAAGTTGAGACAGCTCTCAAAAGGCTTCAGGGCCAAATGACATGTGAATGAAGAGATCCGCTGTCAGATCAAAGAAACTTGCCTAAAGGAATAAGCCAGCCAGTTACAGGGATCAAGTGCTTGAGTAATTATGTGCTTGCGTGTTGATCTGTCGAGTGATTAAGTGTCTAAGGGATTAAATGTCTGGGTATTTAATGGTCTGCGTGATTAACTATCTAGTAATTAAATGTCAGTAATGAAATGACGCGTGATGAAATGTCTGTACACTGTTACCGCATCGTGGTAAAACCCAGTTTGAAATACCACAGGCAAGCGCTAGTGACTTTTCAATTATTAGGTGACGCAAATTGAATCCTTCTTCAAAAAACCCTATTGAAGAGTTTAAAACAGGGGTCACCAACCTGTTTGAAACTGCGAGCTACTATCTTGTGTACCGATTAATGCGAAGGGCTACTAGTTTGATACACACTTCTGAAATAAAAATTTTTCTCAATTTACTTTCAATTATTTTAGTTTTGATATTTGTTAATGTGAAGACATTGATCATGCTAATGTTATTTTTAGAACAGGCCCGCTGGCGAACTACATGGTTCTTGCGAGCGACCTGGTGCCCGCGGGCACCACGCTGGTTACCCCTTGTTTAGAATCTTTCAACTACTTTTTCCAACTCATATTAGTAAAGGGCAATGTGAATTTCCAACTGCTTGTACATACACCAACACAACATAAAACTAGTTAAGGATATGTGTTGTCGTCTTTAGCGCTGGAGGTAAATGCAAAGATAAATCTACAAGGAAGTTCAGAAAGCAAAACAAAACCACAATTGCCATTTTTTGTTCTTGACAGATCACTTCAAACTTTTACCCCGATTTTAAAAGTCCATTTTAGTTTGGGAAATCCTTGTTCATTTCAGATATTCTTCACTGCCTATGACATTTGTCAGGTAACACAAGTAAAACAGGGAATTATTGCTATAACGACAAAACTGTTGAGTTTTCAGTTGATTGTTACGATTGGTTCATCGTACGCAGGTTCATCGTTAGCTTTTCCTCTCATTTAAGACAAGCTCGCGATCAGGCAATCTGATAATCGAAACGGGCAATAAACAAGCAGATGCTTATCACATGTTTCGTCTTCTTCTACTCTCAGCTTATTGAAAATTGTTAGATATCGTGTAGAAAATACGGCACAAGGTAAAAATTTTAACAAGAAGCATCCAGCTTTATGTCAAAAAGCAAAAATGTTTATTATGAAAACCATCTTCATTTGCATGTCTTTCAAAACATTCTGAAAATGCTATCGTGGAAGTGCCTGAAATGAATATTCGCGAAAAAACACTTGGAGCTCTTCCAACAATTGAGCAGAAATTCTCTCCAAAAGAAATAGACACAATCAAAGTATTGCAGTGCAACCTGAATCCAGCTTGCCAAAAGTTTTTGCTTTAATCAATGTGAAACATTTGTTTCAATTTATCGCAGCCATGAGTGTTTTCTTCGTTTTCTGTAATGACGCAATTGTCTGGCTCATTGATACCACTGAGTGTAGTCTGAATTTAGATATATATGGCTTCTGCAAAGATATACTAACTCAGAAAATCACACTTGCAGATTCGTTTCATCACCGACAGGTTCACCGGACCGATGACAATTCATTGCCACGTATTAGGTCACGAAGATAGTGGAATGATGATGGTTACTGATATCGTTCCGCAAGGTTTGTAATTTCAAATACTTGAGCGAACTGTTAGCGCACATAGGGATAGTTTACTGTATTCTTAGTTCGCATCCGCTAGGCCAGGAATCTTCTGTGGCCAGACTACGCGCAGGGATTGTCTTTATATGAAAACGGTTGAGTTAAGTTAGTCACCAATTCTTCCGAACTACTCATTAACCTCCGTCCGACTAGATCAGGGGTTCCCAACCTTTCTCTTACCATGTACCCCTTCATCATTCCGATCGATGAGCATGCACCCCTTCAACATTTCAACAGGTAAGCATATACCCCTCCAGCATTTCGACAGATGTACATGTACCCCTAAGATATCCTATGACAATACATTTTATCTTGATTATTCATTGATATATTTAACAATGAGCATATTATGATTTTTGAAAAAAATATTCACTAACATATGTGTAAAAATTTGGAAATAAATCATATGCAAATATATTTTGCTCTTCTATTGATAACCTCAAAGGTACCCCTTCGGATAGGCAAATGTACCCCTGGGGGTACATGTACCCCAGGTCGGGAATCCCTGGACTAAATCATCATATCTCAATCGGAACACTACACGTTGTACAAGGGTGACCCAAAAAGATGTGTACCCATGAAAATTTCAATTGTGACTTTGATTAAAAAGCTATTTATTTCAAATTACAACCACACATTATTCAG
>JGI24159J19872_10001172_pt1 | contig 27961 bp, 16 predicted proteins | sample Ectturendosymbi4_FD_19872 | JGI IMG/M metagenome (IMG submission 19872)
CTAGATCCACCAATATCCCTTGCAACATGGTTGTATGGCTTTATCAGTTTTAGCTGAGAAAGCTGTGAGAGTTTTCTCAGCTGTCTGAGAAAAAGAGAAAGCTGTGTTGAGTTTTCTCAGTGGTGTTGAGATCCAGTGCGGCCAAGCAGTGGTTTGAAGAACTCGTTCTAACGATGCAGAAGCTGAGAAAAGCTCCCATTCCCAGTGACTACGGACACAGGGAGGGTTAGCAGAATTCGGAAGTCTGCTGATATGTTTGGAAAACGTTTCATCAGACAGTTTTGTGAAGAAAATGCAAAATTTCCTGAGGATCTCGTCGAAGAAATTATACGCAGTGTTCGTCTGAGTCGATATCTTAGCCATGTTTAATGTTTATTACAAGGTTTGTAGTGATGAAGAACTTGGGTTGGTTTGCTGGAACTTGGGTTGGTTTGCTGAATGTCATAGAGAAAGATAAAGACAGAGCTATGCTCCTGCAGCTTCTGCAAGGGTTTCTCATTGAATGAGATAGCTATGTCGAATGTAGTGTATTAAAAGTTGACCTTGTAGCTTTCGTCGGAATCTTCTATGGCAGTGGTTCAAACTGGGGTCCGTGAACCCCTTAGGTCCATGAATGTGTTTTACAGGCAGTGTTCCCTGTATGAAAATGCCACACTGCACAAATATATTTTTAGTGCGCATGTAATCGTGCAACCATGTAGACACACAACCAGTAAAGCGTTTCAAGAGCTATTTGGAGTGTTGCAAGTGCGCAGGAATGAGATTTCACTGCACAACTGGTCTGGTGGCACTGCGCATTTACGCACCTAAGAGGGCACATTGTTTACGGGGTCCTTAAAACGAAAATCCAATCAAGAAAATCCCTTAGTTTTCATCCGCCCATATGGGCAATTAGTCAGCTTAATCGGACCACAACTATACATGTTCATGTTGCTAGTCGACTTTTGGTGACGTCAACTGGCGGCAGGCTGAAGCCTGAATTTGCTTCTTGTCGGGGCAGTTGAGGTCAGGGGCGGATCCAGCCAGTAAGTTTAGGGGAGGAGATTTCAGTACTATTTGCTGGTCAGGTCTCGCAACGGCTTCGCTACTGTAAGAGAGATGAAATATACTTCACAACACTCCTTTGACGAAACAACAGACGACAAAATGGCCTTGTATAGCGAATGCTGTTTTCGGAATTGTGCAAAATCATGGTGAATAAAGTAAGTTTTCGTAGGTTTTAAGGGGTGGCGATCGCCCCAATCGCTCCCCCTCGATCCGCCCCTGGTTGAGGTGCTCATGATAAGAAACGGTCAAATCTAATTTACCAATAATCGAAAAGACTTTGACGAAACGAAGGGGTCCGCAGCGGTTTTGGGTGCAGTGAAAGGGGTCCGCAGCAACGAAAAGTTTTAGAACCACTCCTCTATGATGTCACCTTCTGCGTTATAGTCAAAGTGAGTTTCCTTTTTTGTTTGTGGCTAAAATGATTGCCCTTTAGAGAATATATATTCCAACAACCTTGCCGCACCCCGCCTACCTCGCTACCATGCTACAGCTTTTGCGATTATTCAACTGCAGAAGCATCAAATGCTCGCAGTCGCAGGCCCATTGTTAGTCTGGTGTCGTAAAACTCGACGAAGCACCACAGGCAGAACAAACCTCTGATGTTCGCGAACGCCCCAGCTGGAATCTGATCGGTTAAATAAATTAAGGCGGTGCGTTTTATAATCGAAATTTGACTGGTTAAATGGGCTACTAACATCAATAACGCTAGCGTTTCTGTACGGTTTCCTAACCTGACCACACTGGATGGCTGAAAGATGATTTGGTGAAGGAATCGATATAAACCTATAATCCGGCAAAAGCGGCACAGTTAGGAAATATCAAGAAATGAAAAAAACAGATGGCAACCTTACAATTTTGCAGTGAACTCGATGAAGTATGGCCTGAAATGCATGCCTTGCTGACCCTGACCGAACGCCATTGATATATTTGCAAGCACCCTAGGCAAGATCCATTCCAGCAGCCACCCTTACTAAACAAAGATTCTTATTCTACTGTATATATCGTCACGTTATAGGCTATATTAACGAAAAAGGGGCGTTTGTTTTCCACGAGAAAAGTTTATTGGATGGATAAAACTTATACCAAATTGCGACATAGCTTATCTATAGTATATGTGAAATTGAAATTGATAAAAATCCTTCTGCCCCAAATCTGAAATAGTGCAGTACCTGCATCTTCTCATAAACTACGTGAACGATGTGTTCTATTCACTTTCATCATGTTCATTCACTTTTACTTGGTGTATGTTCGTCACTTCCTGAACCACACAATTATATTTTTTCGTCCTTTTTGGCGCCCCCTTTGGCTCAGCGTGCTAAGCAGCCGTCGCTTAATAGTAGCGCCGGCACTGGTTCTAACATCTCATCGCGCGATTTAAAACAACCGATGTCGCCGGTAGATACCATGAAGCAGCTCTTCCCAGGCAATAATTTTATATTGTACTCCTGAATCTATTACGTTGTGATACAACATACGGAATGCTTGGTTACTCACACCATGTTTAGCCATGTACAATACTGCATTAACATATTTGGATATGGTGTAACAACCGTTCACAATTCTCTTTCCATGACAATTTTTCATCTACAATTTCAACATGATAGTTGTAGCTCAGAGTTTTTTTACTACGATTACCGTTTGCTAACTTGTTTTTAGCATAATTTTTATTTTAAAAATATGTAGTGAGAGTTTGTTTGCAGTTAGCCAATCAATTAACTTTTGTCATTTCACAGTTAACCGAGTATTGTACTTTTTCCAAATTATTGTCACTCTGAACAAAATTGTATCATTTCATAAGAGTTGAATCGAGAAAGTAATTTATAAATATCAAAAAAGAACAGTAGACCTAAAATCTAGACTTGGGGCACTACAGAAACACTTTATTTTATAAATTATTTAACGTTTCCCGTTTGAACGTATATATTGTTTACTGTTGGAAAGATTTCCTCTAATGCCGTAGTGCTCAAGTTTTGTCAACAATATGGAGTGAAGCTAAATTGCACCTGTGGGACGAATAAATTTAATCTTTAGCTCAGAATTTTATGTCCTTCTCTACCAGTGATTACCAAAGTGGGGGTAAATTACCCCCTGGGGGTAATACGCGATTCTTCGGAGGGTAACGCGGAGCCAGAACCACAATGTTGTTTTGCATTATGAGCGATCACTGCAAAAGAAATATTCGACCTGAAATGCGAGAAGAATTAATTAACAGGGTAGTATTTGGGCAACGGCTCGTACAAGTTTGGCAACCACTGCTCTACACCCTTCATTTTTTTCTTTTAAGCTTTTCAAAGCCTAGTTGTAACAGAGAGACAGAAGTACAGGGAAACTGTATTTCCTTTATTGGATTACGAAATTCTTTTTACGTGGATTCCAGGACACAGTGGTATACCAGGAAACGAAATACTTGACTCTTCGCCAAGATTGGATACGTTTTCCATTCGACCACATCCAGAGGAAAATGTCCACTTGAAAGCTGTATATTCAGTTCTGGATTACTCAGATATAAATACTCCCATCTCTGACCACTGTTTGAAAGTATGGAACTGTAAATATAGCAGTGACACAAAAGAGCCGGATAAAAAAACATTTTTCCTGAAATCAACAAGGATAACGTTCAAATTCAAAAACAGTACTGCTTTTCAACGTTTCGACTTTGGACTGGTCATTGTAGGTTGACCAGTTACCTTTTTGCCTTGGACTCCATCCCAATGGATCATACGAGCATTGTAACAGTCCAGAAACAGTCATACCATTCCGTACTATCTACCATTTACAGCGATTGCAGCTAAATCAAGCACCGGAAAAGCGGACCTACTTCTTTATTAACACTTAAAGCTGCCACTCTCTTAATAGAAAACTTCATTGCAGACACTGACAAAAACTTAATACGACAACACACAAAATAGCCTTGGCGTTACAAGACCACCGTTATCAAAAAGCGCCGTCAAACTCCATCTCCAAACAATTTTGACTTGGAGTCTAAAGACCCTTGACAAAAAAATGATTTCACGCGGACCCAATAAATACCTGAATTGCTTATTTCAAGAAAAGGTAGTATATACAAAATCTAAGGATACGGTTAAATTTTGATTTTAGATTCGAAATCATCGAACTGAAATCTTCTTACTATCAAAATAATCACCCCACCCGATACCACAATGTTGACCGATGTTATTACGTACAAAGGGACTATGACTCACGGACCCGACTTCACCTTCGTGGATCGTGGGTGGACACCATTGGCCTAACCAAACAATTTTGCATTGAAATTTTCTGATATCTTTAATTTGAATAGTGGTATTAGCTTTTCATGCCATGCACGTAGAAATTTATATTTTTAAAATCTAACTTACATTCTGTTAGAGAAAAAGACCGAATGTATTACAACGAAAATGTCGTATTGGCACCCAGCTTTCAAGATTCCTAGATTCCTGTTTTAATGTTAAATTGCAAATGTGCAGTTTAAAACTGTTGCAGGCAAGTTTTGCCTCAACACAAATTCAGTACAAAATATAGATGAAACCCCAAGGACCAACAGTAAAACAAGATCAGCTTCATGTTGAAGCATGGACATTGCCGAGCTGCTGGAATTGCAGCAAAAAACAATTGCTAAAAACTATGACATAATGCTCAAATCGGAGCAGGATTTTAGCTCAGGAAAATAGAAAGAAATCAAGGGCCGAGGATGAGCAGACACGCCCTGGAAAAGGCTATTTTGGGACCATTACATCACCGGTACATCATCCGGAGGTAGGAACTGGGCGTGGAACAAACGACCAATAAGAACAATAAGAACTGGTACTTTTCCTGAGGGTACTAAGTCCCTCATTAAGAAAAAGCAGTATAAATAGGGCTATCTAGACACCCCAAAGGTAGAGTCGTAATTGTGAGCGACTCCACGGGCGACAGGGCGCGAGTGCAAGCGGCTGCTACCCAGCCTTTATAAGGCAACGAAGGGCGATAAAAAGTCTGGAGTAAACATGAACGAAAGTTCGCTTTCGCCATGGCCTTACCAAGAGTAATAGCAGGAGAGGGGGAACCTATATTACTCAGGCAACCTGGAACGGTGAAAAGAGGGAAACCTCTAACGCCTCAGAAACAGTGACTGGAAGACTAGGCGAATCTATGTCACTCTGACCCATGACAGGTCACCTCAAAGAAAAGGTGAATCTCTGTCACTAGGTATCACGATATGAGAAGAAAAGGTGAACCTCTGTCACTATGAAAAATGACATTTACCGAGGGGTTGAGAAACAATCTATGTAACATACCAACGTACTTTGTATCGTTGAATGTTTTACCGAGTAATTGAAACAAACAAACAGGACTTAAGATGCATGAGGCCTGCAAGCGCGGTTAATGGCTTTAGTAAAAGCATGACATCAAACTTCTGACTTGAAACGAAACTGCCAAGCGGAAACCGAGCTCTCAGTTGGTCCAAACGGGATGCGACCGACATGATATGATAAAGCATAAATTTCCTGAGCGTTATCGAAAGCATGGGAGCTCTAAAAAAAGGTGTTGGCTTGACAAACCAAATCAGAATAGTAGCCTCAAGTGTACCGAGTATACCAGTGAAATGATTGAACTGCGAGTCTTATTGGGAAACGGGAATGATGCAGATAAAGCTTAGAGTTAGACTTCAGAAAGTGATTGTTTGGTGACACCGCTGTCTCGTGCAAGCTGACTGCGACAAAGTGAATTGACGGACAAAATCCGGTGAGGTTTGTTTATGTGTCTTAATCGATGATTATGAAGATTTGTAGTGTATCTATTAGTGCATAATAAAAGTGAAGTATGCAAATATACTTGAGTGCTGTATGAGATGGGCTGTTAATCAAAAGTCATTATTTTGTGATAATGGTCCAAAACCTATTCATTTCGAACNTATGAGAAAACTTAAATGATAGGTTGAAAAATAGCTCATTGCCTCCCTTAGGGGACACAATACTATTACAAGTCCACCACTTCAGCAAACAACCAATTTTGCTGGTTGCCAAACCCAATAAAAATGTGAACGTTTGCAGAAATATTTATATACAAATTTCTTTGAAAACGTGTTTGCAAGTTCACAAGCTCGATTTTCCCGGTATGCACTCTCCGAATTTGAGTCCCTAGATATTGCTACGTGCTTCCAGCATTGTGTGCTGCAATGAATTAACTTCGTGAAACAACTTACGATTGAAGGCACGCTTCATGGGAGATGAATGAAAAACTAGCCTGATACACATGCTGTTAAGAAAAGGAATTCCTGTTCCTTTTATAAAGCGTTTCATTTCTGCTTTACCGCTAACTTTGACTTCGGCGTACTTGGAATTGTAGAGTTTTGCACATACGTTTTTGAATTCACGTTGATTTCCTTGGTCTTTGCCCAACACCCCCAAACAAACGAAGAGAGATTAAATCCTTAGCTTGCGCGGAACTTCGCAAGAGTTTAGCGTAAATATTAAAATAGTCTTTGGGAACTGGTGAAAAACGATCTTGTTTCATCGCTACCGGTTCAGACATATGACATCTTTAGTTATGTACTGTTTAAATAGTATAATTTTTGTCCGTTTCTAGGCTTCTTTATGCACTGAATACAACGCACTTTCCTTTGCAAGGGTTTTACGCATTGCAGAAATTGCAGCAGTATGCACAATGTAAAATGACGCTCTAAGTCTAATCAAAGGTAGAAGAGGTAGTACCTGAGACAAACAAGGGCAAATATTTTTCATTCACAATAAAAAAACAAGGTTGAGCCACAATAAGTGATTAACTTTGAACAGTCTGAAAGCTTGTGAATTGTGACAATGCAATGAAATAAACTTGCAAATGGTCTTACCTCAATCATTGCATGTGCAACTGTGACATGCTCCTTGCACACAGTTCGGTGCCCCAATATACTTTGGTCTTCCTATCATAGCGGCTAGGGTAAATCCTGCACATCGTTGTTTTCCGTTTTTGCACTGCCACTGGCAATCTTGAAACGATGGCAAGATCAGAAAAAGTCGCTTTCATAGCTTTTCTGGCCACTGCGGACTTGCAGTCATCGACGACTGGTTAACATTTTTCTCTGCCTGTGACTGTATCATCTCAAGTGAAACTTCCTTCTCAAAAACATTCGACGTGTTTGTGGTTTCTTTTTCTGATTGACCACGTTACTGTGGTACAGGATTGAAGAATTATCTGCCGTGGCATTGAGAAGTCCATAAATAACAGTCAAACGTCATCTCTTGGACATTCTGATGCAGGAAATGAAGGAGAAAAGTTCATCCAAAGTGTCCACCCCTCCTTTTGTTTTATTATAACAGGTATATATGCCCACTTTCCCACTTCGGTGAGTTTTACCTGCGCTGTGCATTGATAAAAGGAAGGTAAGAAGTTTTGTACTACCTTTTGAGAAAACTGGGTTTCCGCAGTGGTTGTTTCACCACACACAAACCCACAAATGACCATGTTGGAAAATTCTTTTGTCCATCATCTCTGCTGGAATTTCTCTCTTACTGTATTTTTCGGAATAGTGCTCACATATGTCAGTTTTCCTTTGTCAAGCAAGTCCTTCAACCAGTGGTACTGATGTGAACCATATCGCCGATAATGGTCAGATTGCTGCTGAAATAAGACTTGTACAACTCCATAGTAACTTGATGACTTTAACGTGATTTCGGCTCAGTCCCGTCGCCATGGGGGGCTTTGGTGGGCTTAGCCCCTCCAAACAAAGCACTAAGCCCCCCAAATTGAAACGTGAAACACTATAAATCAGTGGAGTTTTTGTTAATTTTTACAAAGTCAAGCCCCCCCCCACAAAAACGCAAAGCTCCCCGTATAACCGCAAAGCCCCATTGAAACCTTTCTGGCGACGGTTCTGTTTCGGCTCCTTTCCAAAGTATGGCATTTGGTATAGAATTGCTTTTTAGAATTGCTGATCATCACAATTTCCAAGCCATAGGACTGCTTTGCCGGTTTGTTCGGTAGCATATCCGAAAACCATATTGTCCTCAAAATGCCAGCAACTGTTCATCTATCATGATATTTTCCCACTATGGACAACAACGCTGTTTGCAAGTATTGACGACAGAGTCCCAAATTTTCTTACGGAATCGAATGGGTTGTCTCTCACATTTGTCCCTCGTTTCACAGTCATTGAAACAACAACGGCTCAAAAGAAACAAAACCTTCTCCCACTTTAACTCTGCTCTGCATACAGTAATTCCGATGGCCACGTCGAATATTTCCTCGGTGGCTACATGATTATGGTCTTTGGCACCTGACAGCAACAAAATGCCAATTAAAGCTAACATTTCTATTTCACGTGTTTCTTTGAAATTGCTTTCATACGCTGCTCGACACGATCGCGGAGAATTCTCGAGCAGGCTTTAATTTGTTCCGCAATTCCTTTTATTATGCTGTCAAGCAGAAGGTCCAGGTATTCCTGAAGAGTATCTCTTCGGTGGTGGGGAAAATCAACCCGGGGTTCATAGACCACAGGTTGGTGCCGGCTGAAGCGCTTCAAACACCGGTGGTTGGAGGCATGGAGTTCCACTTATATCGTTATAGATTGAAACTCAAAATAGGAGACAAATTATTATGTGTCGTGTGGAAGCAGCATCTGCTGTTGGATCAATGGATACACTTCTTCCTGGTGTTTGATATTGGGTTGCGTTTATTATAAAAGCAATGCGAATGTTCACTGATGCTTCGTCTAAGGCAGATGACCCAGACGGGACGGTTCTGCTCAAACATTAGGAACGTCGATGCTGATGCAGGATCTGAAGATGCAGACAGTGATATTCCACGGGCAGCGTCTTCATCATATCCAGCCACACTTTTACTTAGCGTTGTCAAAGCTTTACGTTTTTTGGCGTTTGCTTGGACAGTGGGCGAAGATTCTTAGCTTAGGATTTCAGTGTTATCTGGTTGCTGTNACTTCCTATGTGATCTTCGCTTGGTTCATAATCGCTTTCCCTGCCGCAAAAAATATCATCCTCAATTGCATTGTCTTCATCAAAATCAGTATCTTCAGGAATTAGTTTGTTTGTTGCGCAGTAAGTCGTCATGCCATACCTTGTCAAAGGTAGATATTTATCGCTGCTATCACCTTTCTCATGACACTTCTCCGTTGCCACTCATATCTCTTAAAATTCACAACACTCTAGCTTTCTGCAAACAGGCTGATAAGAAATAAATATCGACCTAAGTCATATAGTGCTGCATACTACATGAAAGTTAAAAAGATTTGCCACGAGCGTTTTCAAAACTGAAAGCATACTTTGTGCACAGGTTTATACTTGAAAATGAAAAGTAAAGAACCTTACACGTGTTTTTATCAAAGTTCATGAGGTCGATGGACTGTATATTGGAGGACAACATGGTCGACGGTTTGTTCTTCTGCGCCAGACTCACAAACCGCAGAAAGGGTCATACCCCATTTGTGTAAACAGGAGCGGAAACGACCGAACGCCGCTGCGGAGTCGGTTAAGCCGGACCCACACTGTTAGGGCCATTCCAGGAGGGTGGATGCCGATGTCGGGGATGAAAGTACGGGCTTCGTAGTGTTCTCCAAACACTCCGCATTCCATCCGTGATCCGCCCAGAGCGCAGCACTTCTGTTATTGTCGTCAGATTAACTGATGAGTTGTTGTGTGGCGGGTGCAAATGTGTGCCTCGATCTACGATGCCGTGCATTCCCACCTGCGCTGAGGGTATACTCCCTGCCACTAAACCGACTTGCGTTCTGAAACAAATTCCCACAGGCACTGACCAAGTAATACTAGGGCTGAATCTGCTCTCGCCTGACCGACTGCCCATCAAGCTAACCGCGGTGTTTCCTTTCGAGACAAGCTGCGCTATGCCAGCCACACCAGCATATTGCGCAACAGTGACTGGTAGAGAGGATGACTTCAGGTAGCCATGGATCTAAAGTAGGGGTCACTAACATGGTGCCCGCGGACACCAAGTCACCCGCAACAACTACATGGGACTCCCGCGGGCCTGTTCTAAAGGCAGCATCAACATGATCAGTGTCTTTACATAAATGAATATCGCCAATAATAACAAGGCAAATTGAGCAAACCGGTAACCCTTCGAATTAATCAGTATCCAAGGAGTAGCTCTCAGGTTCAAAAACGTTGGTGACACCTGGTCTGAAGAGACCAAATAAAAGAAACACTTCAGGTAACACGACCTCGCAGAAAACCCAAAAAGAGTAACACACTATACAACGTGGGGTCGAAACTCGGAAGTGACCCTGGCAGAAAATCACATCTGGTATATATGGATTTTAAAAGACCGGAATCTTCTATATGGGTTTACAAGGACATTTTGAAAAAACTCGTTAGGAAAAGTCATAGCAGGTTCTTGAAAACCAAAATGAACTCGGAGATTACGGTACACACCGTTACATGAGCAGATGGTAAATTTAATCGATAGCGGCAATAACTGTTTTACTTGCAAGAACCACACTGTCAGACAACGTTTATGAACTGACCCAGCATGACTGTGAAAATTTTCAAAAGACATAACCCAGACACCTGTTCAAAATATTGCGCAGACGTAATCAATACCAACCCATTGGTTCCTTCTTTGTCAAATCGTATGAATCTGTGGCTGGTATCGTGCTTGCCGTTCATGTAGCAATTTGTGCATAAATCAAAATCGTAGCATTCCATGCATTTCCAGCGTGTTCCCGCTATGTGTGTTTCAGACCTTGGACACTCGTTGCAACGTATTTGTGGGTGCTGAATACCTTGAAAAACAAGAGTGACGAGTCGTGATGCAGTAACGATGGAATGGTGAAAGGATAATATGTAAATGCAAATAGTTCACCAAACTAATAGAATGAAACAACTTTAGGAATTTAAAAAGTTACAATTCGATAATTATAGCCAGTATATACCGGATAAGCTGAACTGAACTGATGTAGCAATAGAGGAATACATTTTAACTTGATAAACTTTATCAGCTAGGACAAAAGGGTTCCTGGTTTGCATTGCGATATATATCGGCATGCTTCCACTAATAACAAAACCAGGTTCAAATTATTTAGTGGTTACGACAGCTTGCCACACTTTATCCTTAAAATCCGTCATTGGCTTCGTGCTTTAAGACCAACTTTCGCGTTCACTGTTTCGCGCAAAATCTGCAATGGTTTTCTACCTCATCTCTTTGCATTTGTCGGAAACGTTAAGTCAAGGAGAGGTGTTCTAGATAAATACTTGAAATAAAGTACTTAATGAATATTAAATTAAAGATTCCTGAGCTTAACAATTGCCTGATTGAACAAAAGCGAACAGAAAGGTGAAAAAAGTTCAAGTGGGCATATAGACTTAGATGATCTGAGAAAATCCTTTCGCAGAGCTTATCAAACGAACGTTTTCATCTTGCTATTGATTTTTGTCCGTATTTTATCGATTTAGCTATAATTTTGACTATGTTTCTCAGTTGAGTAGACAAGGAAAAACCGTATTTAAAAACACTTTTGTTGCATTTATGTCAGGCCGGTTCTACAACAATGCAAGTAGCCAATACTAATTTTTAGGTGTAAACTTTCCACTGACTTAGCTGAAATTCACAATTCAATCATAGATTTCCTCCCTAAGTAACACTGAACAAGATCTTATCTGGCATACTTATATTATTTGCCTTAACTTTGGTTGCGAAAGCAATGGAAAAGTAAACTTGGATTAAGTTTTGCACAATACCTCGATTAAGAACTCGATTTTAGGGAAGGTCATTTTACAATTCTCTCTTAGGAATTTCGGTCCACTTAAAAAAAGCTATGAAATGTTTATGCTGTCAAGAATACCTTAACTAGCTCATATAGAAATGGTAACGTTACCGTAACAAGTAACCCAAAACACACACGCTACAGCTTCAACGTACCAGTTCAAATGACGTGTTTCAACACCAAAAAAAGGCGNTTTCTTAACAAATCGTCCGGTTTACTAAAATGCTGCCTACATTGCGTTTTGTTCGAGGTTTCGTTTATTTCGTTATTAGATTTTGTCGACAGCTTTATATTTTCGGTTAACTATGTCTCTTCTCTTTCGATGATCATGCACAGCAGTTATTTTCTCAATGGAAGGTTCATTTCCATGAATGATGTATTTATACTGTAAGGTGATGCACATCAGATCCTCAAAATGGTATGTAAAATGTGCACAATTATCCTTTTTCTCTTCTTTTTGGCGGTTCTATTTTGCAATCATGTTTTTTTAAGGTTTTGACTTTGACTTGACTTTTTAAGGTAACCGCTAAAGCATTTGAAGAGACCGCAACTATTTTATCTGAATACCGAGATGGTCATAAAGCAAGGTTTTGGTTTATTTTGGTGGAGGGTGTGAAGCGAGGTTCTACTGTATTTTGACAGAGACCGAAGTGGTCCCTCAAAGCACCTTAAAAAACTCTGTTTACAAGGCAAGGGTTTCATTTTTATGTCAACTGCTCCTGTAAACGTGTTGCTAATTTATTTCATACGCAAGTAGAAAAACAGATCGTTTTAAAAATTGTATAGGGTAGTCTGCTTTTAGTATCCAATTATACTAGAAAAACGAAATAAACAGTAAGACTCAGGGGCGGAACGAGGTTAGAGAGGCAAATTTGGCGCCCGTGGCAAAAGGCAAGTTTGGCGCCCCCATCTTCGAACCTAAGTTCTTTTGGAAGCAAATGTACTGTATGAAAGAAAGTACTTGTGACGTTGTTGGGACTTTTCGGCCCCCCCCCCCGCAGCCATTCGGCGCCTCCATAGTGATTCGGCGCTCGGGGAATTGTGCCCCTCTTACCCTCCTCGTTGCGCCCTGAGCGGACTGACTGTAGTTATTGCAGTGTGTTTCATTTGATACGTTAATTTTTGTTGAGCAAACTCTACTCAGGATAAAGACAACGTGTCATTGTTCGGACAATAGTGAAGTTTCATTTAAAACGCGTGGTCTACACCAAGTTTACATAATTGTTTTCGGCTGCAGTTTTGTTTTAACAAATAATAGGAAACCCTTTTGGGTTCTGTTACGTTTCACCTTTGCATTACATTTACCTGCTGGTGCACTGTCTAAAATAACTACTGTTCGATCTTTGCAGCCGACATAAAATGACTCTTTTTCGCCTTTGTCCCACAAAACAATAAACGAAAGTTTGAAGATAACTTCAACAACCGTTCCGGCTTCCAGTTCATCAGCGTTTCCCTGTAAAAATTAATTACAAAAAAGAACCATTGAATGTTTGACTTGTGGAACTTCGCATGAACTCAGAGACAAATGAACCACTGGTCTAGGTTTCATAAACAACGCCGCTCAAGCACACTGGCACAGTACTGTCATATGCTTACCTAATACGTCAATACAGATGCACTCAAAATTCCTTGGCACCCGCGTTTTGCATTAGCAGAAGAGTCTTAAGCCGGTCGGGCATATTATAATCTAGCAAATAATACTTTATAGCGGGAGCACTTTCAAGAAACTAATGCAGTGATGAATCTGTTTTAAAATATTTTATTTTACTACGAATATCGGGAAGCTTTACTCAACCGCTATTCGTATAACGTTGTTTACAGGCTTACGTGCTCATGAGGTGCCTCCTACATCGGGCAAACGCAACGCAATTTATTAAATTGTATAGAAGAGCATCGAAGCTCGGCAGTCTGCGGGCACTTGCAAGCCAACCCAGATCATCAGGTTGACGTCACAACCTCGAGGTCATTGGCACTGCCAACAATTGGCGGCGGTTGCAGATTAGTGAATCTTTGTTGATTCAAGAATACAAACCAGAGCTGAATGCAAACATCCCATCGATGCCTATGCATTTTTAACCTGTAACAGAGCTTCATGCCTCACCCATGACGTCACGCGCCATCACCATCGGCACGTATCTAGCCGAGTCATGTGACTACCTATCAGGCCCGCAACCAGTTTCGGACACCAGGTGGGGCGAAGTGTTTTCTGAGAGGGGCCCAAATTTTAAACTATGTCCAATAGTTTCATACTATGTCCAACACATTATTCCACGGAAGCGAAAAATTTTCCCGTGGAGCTCCGCCGCCCTGATTACGGACCTGCTACCTACGCTTCGCGCCACTACGTCACTACCGTCACAGCTTTTCGCATTTCTTTTTCACAGCGCTGTTTTTCCCAAAAAACGTCAAGGAAAATGTCGTTTACATCTGTTGCTTTGGCCGTTGTTTTCATTATTAGGCTGTTTAGCATTTCTTTTTTCCGTGTACCAACGTTTATTTATTTCGCTTTTGCTTTCGTCAACCATACTTCGCAAAACTGTATGGAAGTTGATAAATACTTTCCAATAAATGATCATATGTCAAAAAAGGTCATCAGAAAAATGATTAGTTGTACACCTTCGCTGCCACATTTATTTTGCAAAAAATCGCTCGGTGGGATTCTGGCGCGTTTTTTTGCCACCTGATAAAGCAAACTAAAATGCAATTTTAAACAAACACAGTGCAGAAGTCAATCATTACATCTTTATTGAACACCTTACTTCCCGCCTTTCTGGGCGGTTTTTGCCCAAAAATGTGTTCGGTGACAAAGAGTGTTGCAGGGTTTGGCGTGTTTTACGCCACCTAATGAAACAAACTAAAATACAAGTTAAACTAACATATTGCAGAAAGTACTGCATTTACTCGAACCAACCATTTATTGACTTTTGGGCGGGTTTGGCTAATTCGGCAAAATCAATATCACTAAAACGCAATTAAGAACAAAAAAATTGCATGACAGTTAAAAGACCTTTTCGCGATTTTGCGTTGCTACTGTTAAAATGTCGATCGTTGGCACCGAACAGCTAAGGGTTTATGAACAACTGCATTCATGTTTCTTGGTAGCAGATGTGTTATATTGAAAGGTTTTTTCTTTCTAAATATTGTTATAGTCCGACGGCAAGCATATATATTTGGCAACAAACTGGCCTCACAAGGATTGGCAACTTGCTTTATTTACAACAAGGGTGTTTAACTGGAATGCGGGTGCATGCCAAAGTTTTTCGTATAATTTAGTCCTGTGTTAGGCCATGTTCAAATAATTTCTGCCAATGTAAACGATCCCTTTTGTTGTCAAAAAATGTCAAATCAGACAACAATATTGCAGTTGGCTACTTATTTACTTTGTTGCCAGTTTCTGACAGTACTAAGCCGAGAAGTGAATAAACTTTGATTTAAATTGGCACGATTAAACGCAAATTTCGTGATTTTTTACCAAATAGAAAAATCACCCTTTACACGAAGTTTTTACAGTACCTAGAAGTTTTTAAACGTAATAGCTCGTGTGCCATTTTTGAACATTCGGCGTGCAAAGTTGGGCTCGCGGGGCTTACGTTGAGCATCCCTAATTTGCATGGTAAGAATGAAAATGTAATTATATACGCTTTGTACACCCACTGTAGTCAGCTCCGTCGCCACGGGGGGCTTTGGTGGGTCCAAACCTCCCCAAATTGAAACGTGAAACAATATGATTTTTAATTTTTACTACAAAGTCAAGCCCCCCGCAAAAACGCAAAGACCCCCGCATGACCGCAAAGCCCCCTATTGAAAACATTCTGCTGACGGTTCTCATTGGAGTGTCACTTGTATCACTAGCAGCCTTCGGGGGCCGTCTCCGGTTTCTCTGCTCTGTAGTTCGCGCGGCTACGTTCGCAGTGGTTTGAAGTTTTTCTTGTTACCCAGCCATAGATGCCAAGTTTGGATATGCCGCAAATACCATTGTTCAACCGGACCAGGATTCGAATCCAGCGTAGTGGCGGGCCCTCTAGTGCATTAGGTCCAAATGTGGAGACATCTTGCCGTGACATTTCGGCCATAGTNGCGGTGGCGGGAACCATTTGATACAAGCAGAAGTGAAGGCTTTCAAAGGGACGATCTGATGGTTGGTTTACATAGGAGAAGATCTCCAACTTCTGAAATGCGACGTATTATGACACAGTAGAGTTACAGTGTAGTGATCGTATACGAAGCAAGCACAGATCTCGTGTTGCCCCTTTTTGGAGTGGGCCGACTTGGCGTAATGCATTAATACTGACTCATACAGAAAAATGCAACTATTGTTGGTTACCTCCTCATCACTTCTTTTTCCAACGCGAGTTCCCAGACCAGGAACATCTGTTGAAATAAAGTTGGTTGTCAAAGAAAACTCGAGTCAGTGGCGTGCAGAGAGGAGCTAACGGGCTACGGCCCCGGGCATCAAAGGCAGGGGGCATCCAAACAATGAAGTTACAAAAATATTGCTGTAACCAGATGATTTTTTTATTGTCTTTGTAAGGCTACTAACACATGCTGCATGGATTTTATTTTTTGAAACTTGTTTTTTTTTTGTCAACACTACTTTTTACGTATACAAAAGGATTGAAAGATAATTATGGAGGTTTAATTGGTTTTCTGAGCCAAATTCCAAAACTGTCCTGTTTCAACTTGATTGATTTAGCTGAATTTTTGATGCATCACTAGTTTCCCGTTTCGTTTTTTGATGTGGCAACCCTGGGTGTGCGCTAATACATCCGCACACCTGTGCTTGCAATAAGTGCATCATTTCGAGCTTCGTCATTAATTGGTAGTTTAGGCGGATTGATTATAACGGCTCAGGCAAGCCCGTATCTGTTCTGTCCCCCCAATAGTTCTACCTGTAACAGCCATACAATAAAACACGGTTTTCTTGCGTACTTTACGCGCATTCTCAATTCTTGTGTAGTTTAGCAAGTTTCAAACTGTCAAACCTGGGTGTCAGCGCCATCAGCCGCATACCTTTTCTGCTCGATTGCTATTCGACGAGACATTCGCGCAGCGTGATGATTTTGCAGTTGTGAACTGCACTGACGTACAGCAGTGAGTGTGTTCCACTGCCCTGTTTAAACGCGTTGCTTGATTTTTTGGCAGTTATGAACTGCTCTGTCTTAGCGTTGAGTGCTGTGTTTTGCTCCGGTCTCCTCACTTGGAGCGTTGATAATTTATGTTCATCACAGCGGTATATTGTACAATAAGGAGTAAGGAGAGTGCGTGTACAGTAGAAGAATATGCATGTTGTGTCAACAAACTTCGCCAAAACGTTGGTTTGCAAACGTGAATATGACGTCGTATTGTGACATCACAAACAGCGTATATCCAATAACAATGACCACCGTACGCACTGCTCAATACTAGAATTTGGTAGGGGGGCATACAATCAAGAAGTCGTACCGGGCATCATCAAACCTCTGCACACCACTGACTCAAGTAATCAGGAAACTAGCCTACTTTTGGAAAGTATAATGAATTTTTGTAAATATTGATTTTCTGAAAGGGGAATTATCGAACTTATTAAGCAATCTGTTAAGAACATTCTTCCTACTTTGAAAATATTTTAAGCAATTTTGTTTTGTGCAGCATTCAACCAATTTACGTGAAGAAAGGTCATACAACTTGCCTCTAAAAATACAGACCTATGTCGTATTAAATAGAGTAGAAGAAAACGTCAGTGAATGTGGAAAGAAAATTCATGCATATGAAAACACTTAACTGCGCATACTGGAACTGACATTAAGCTTTTTGTCGTTGCGGCATGCCTAAGTGTGTAATGGAAAACGCATAAAGCCAGTAAAAAAATTATAGATTTTGTAAAATTGTGGCTTTTCACTGAGACATGAAAATTGATTTTGATATCATCAGCATATAAAACAATATGAAAGTTGGAGTCTTTCACAATGTCATATAAGTAATAGTAAAGGTCCAATTACAGATCATTGAGAAACACCGCGTGTTACATTCAAAAAATAAGATTTAGTACATCTGATGTTTTAGTCCATTGAACCCAGTTTTCTCAGAAGCAAGTTTTAGGAGTGTTCCTCTTGCCCCATAGTAAAACAATTTATGAAGTTATATATTCTGATCAACACAATCGAAAGCTTTGCTCAAGTCTAGGAAGAGAGTGCATGTTATTAGTTTGTTAACTTTTTTACAAATCACGTCATCACAGATGCCAGCAATTGTTAATTCAGTAGAATAGTTGGCTCGGAAGCCATATTGCTATGGCTTAGTATTCAATTACTTGTAACAAAGGAGTACAATCTGGTGTAAATTAGTTTTCTAAAACTTTGGAGAGGGTTGGAAGGCTGGATTTTGGTCTATCATCAGTAGCAGATTTAGGAGTAGTTTAGGAATGGGTGTAATTTGTGCAGTTTTTAAAAGATTGCGAAATTCACCTTTTGCCATACATTTATTAAAAAATTTGGATAACCATGAGGATAAACTATTACCAGACATTTTTTAAATTTTTTCTGGGATGTAATAGATGTTTTATGTGTCATGCATTTTAAAGATGAAATTATCCAGCTAGCTTCATCAGCATTGGTTAGTGGGAATGACCACAACTTGGAAAAAGACTTATTAAGAAAGTCATTAAAAGTTGTAGGAGGAAGGTCAATTTTGGAGGATACGCATAATTCATCGCATCGACTGAGAATGCATTTCACAAACATATAAATGCATGCCTTGTTCTCAACCTGCAAAAATTCTGTGACACCACTGCAGTGCTGCACTAGTCCGTAACTGTTGACGCATTTTTTGTTTATCTATCAAGAACATTTCCAAAATATTTGACAACAGCAACTGTTTTATGTGGTAACGTTAAACCAATATCTTGTGGTGGCTTAGTCTTCACTGCAAGGCATTGTGCTTCCATAAACCATATAACCGCATTGCGCACCTTATAAACAGAGCAACAGATTTTTACTTGCAGATATACACTGTTCCCTTTACATTGTAAGAAGTTCCGTGCTAGGATGGTCTGCAGCCTAGATGACCCCTGGTACTTCGCAGGCTCCCACTTTGAGAGGTGGTATCCCAAACAAGACTGGTGCTCGCCTAAAATAAAAATTTCCCCCCCAAAATTTTTTGACTTCCAAAACAATTTTGGGCTGGCTACGCCACTGGCGATGCGTCTGGTTTGGTGACGTCTGGTTTGGTCACGTTCTATTTTGATCCGGACCGCAGCCACGGGAAAATGACCTCAAAGTTTTTGTGCCCCACAAGTTTTGTTATATCCAGAAAATGTTTTATTAACATATAATGAAAACAAAAATCTTGCCTCCCTAAAAATATACTTTCTCCCCCAACCTTAAGACCTGGCTACAGGCCTGATTCTGATGCGTCTGGTGAGGTCTGCGCTCGAGCAGAACCTGTTTCTATACTGACGCTTCAAACCAAGGCCTAGACGCGTACCCAGGGATCGGGAAAGTGCGCCGATGTGATGCATGTATTCCTAGACACACTGTTCTGTATTAAGGTGAAAAAGGATAAACAACGTCCGCAGAACAAATGTTAATGGTTTGTTGATAGCTGAAACACAATGGATTTGCGAAAGATCAGTTTGCCATGTACCTACCCCATGGAGATATAATCACACAGTAGACCCAGTGCGGCAAGCTACTAAACTGCTGTAGGCTGACCCGGCCTACCTGATCGACTACGTTGGTTGAAATTTTTGTCGCAAGCCGTGGGTTGTGGGACATGTACTGTCATTTACTGTAGCCCGTTGTAGCTGTTGAGCAAGATCATGCTAAATGATTGTATTATTTGCAGTACGCGCAAACGTGTGCATTATCAGGACCTTGCTCCGGCGCACGGAACTCACCAGGTCAGACGCAGGCACACGAGACGCACCGCATTAGAAGCATGCCATGTGCATATAGCTTTATGCACCTACTTTAGCTTTTGGGGGTTGTAGAAAGAATTTCATTGATAACCTTCTAGTTTTTTTAACATTATTTCTACAGTTTTCAAATTCTGATCAAAAGTAGTTTTGTTTCACGGATTTTTTGAGGTAATTTTGTTTCTGCAAAATTTGTACTTGCAGTAGATGAGATTACTGGATTGTTTGTTGAAAACATTTTGTATGCAAAGCATACTTTTATGAGAGATGTTAGCAAACCTTTGGTTGACCAAGGAAGGAATGAGCTGAGCACACGGTCCGTGGTAGGCCATGGTTAGCATATGATGATTTTTTCTGGTCAAGTTTGAGCCATACAGTGTTTTTGACGAAGAACGTTATATAATTTCTCTTTTGAATTTGGACGGCCATAGTAGTAAACTTTTTTCACCTATGGCCCAAAGTTAACCCCAACTACTTTCTACCATTAACCGTGTCAAACTTTCTTAACATCAGCTGACGACTGTGGCATCCACTGCTCGGAAACCACCAAGACTCCATGTGTAATTGAAAATTTATTTGAGCTGAATCTCTTCAGGCTTAAGTGTTAGGAGAAATAGTGTGCAGACAGTTGAGACCATTTAATTTGAGACCATTCATTTGAGACCACATTCGATTGTGACCTGTTTCTTTGAGACCACGTTCTTTTGAGACCACATTCATGAACGATTTTAAAATCATTTGTGCCCGCCTCACCGTCGCACTATGTAGATACAGGATGCAGCTACAGGCAGCTACACACCGCCATAGGATGCAGGTACACAAGTTAATAACCAAACGAAATGGCAAGCAAAAGAATACAAAATAGGTATCAATTACATGCTGTTTGGCGCATCAATGAAGCAGAAAATTAAAAAAAAACACAAAACAACCTTTTGGGATGTAATATATTAAAGTCCTTCTGATCAACTCCATTGTAATGATACGTATAAACATCTTACCATTTATGGTATCAGCATTTTCTCCATATTTCAATTCTTGCGACATTTCCAGCAAATTTCCTGCAAGTAGTTACGATTTTGTTGCATTCAATTATTTAAATTTGAACAACGCAGTCATAGCATGACGATGATAGAGTGCAAGAATATTGTACACATATAAGATCGCATAAAGCGCGTACGATCGAACAATGCACAAGACCACATACACAGCCACGCCTAGACAGATTTGTTTAAGTTGACACAGAGGTTGCCATCTATGCCTCAGCCGCACGCATTTTGTCCTCGTTGAATGTGTGACAAGGCAGGGCAAAACTACCGGGTTTCACGCAGGAGTGCATCTAATGCCCGATATGTAATGAGATCAGCTATACAACTACCAGCACCGAATCGGATACGCAAACCACTATGCTTCGAGCACTAATCACGTGCACTCCATTATAGCAAGTGAGAAAATATTAAAGCAAGTAAAACAACATCTTTTTGGAGCAACAGCAGCTATTGAAGAACGCTACTTAAATCTTGGGAAATGTTTTGTTGCAACATGAATTTTTGAAAACATTTTGTCAATTGGTAGATATGCTTACTTTATTTAAGCGATCTTTCATACATCTGGGAAAACTTCTGCTTCTTTTTAACAGCACCAGCATATTTTTGAGCTCCTATGAAAATAACACTTTCAAATAATTCCAACTCACCTAAAGCAATCAAGGTGTTAACTGCTTTCTCGGAGCTGTCGTCCTCTGAATCATTTTCTTCTGTGATGAGAAAATTATACTTCAACTCATATCCTTTAGAATCCATTTAAAAACTGTTTCTGTGGTTATGATTTAACGCAGCAACACACTTATCAGACACTAATCATCTCATGGACATAGACAGACTAATTATTATCAAATCGCTGCTATTTTCAGGTTTGGTCATAGAAACACTGCTCTTTTGTGTGCGAAACCATGTTCTAAGCTAATATGAAATTAAGCAGTGAAAAGTTTGGTGCACCGAATTTTACGAGCTAAACGTGCAAGGTCTTTTGTATTTGGAACGGATTTGACCAGTTATTTTATAATCGCAATTTCAAAAAAATCATTGACAGTCGGCAATAAGCAGTGGTATATATTTTGATACTGTGATTTTGGCATTGGTTCAGATTTTACTTTCTGTGTCTCGTGACACAAACACGAATCTACTTGCCCTCAGCTGCCTCCACCACAAATCAGGTTATAATACCAAGTTGAAAAANGGTATAAGCTCCACACGCAAAANAGCAAAAAAGTCATCCTTAAAATCATTCAAAAAGAAAGTAGTAAGCGCGTGTACGGGAAAAAGTTAACAATATCCTGAGTTAAAAAACAGCAATGTTCGCAACTTTCTCTGAAAATTGTAATATCTAATAATTTTTCGAGGGCTTCATTACAGGCTCTTCCGCAGGCACAAACAAGTCACTGCGCTTCAAGCACAGCCCTAAGTCATCCAATTAACAATTAGTACATTTTTTGTAAACCTTCTTATAAAAACCAGCATTCCATACTTTTAGGAAATTGAAAATTTTGCTTTCATCCATCAGCGGAATTATGTCAAAATTTGAGAAGCTACGTAATTGACAGGAAGCTATGCAAAACACAGTATTTGTGCCAAGCAAAGTCGCAGCAAACAGCCATCAATAGAAAGCTATAAATAGGAACAACTGGAATAGCCATTAACGCTTTATTAAATAATGCCCTTTGTCTAAATTTGCTGAAGCAATTAATATCGCACTGTTATGTTCAACTTTGTAGATATTCCCAACAACCTAAAGTTCTCTCAGTGCAAACGAACTTGCAAGTCATGTTCCAAAAAAAAAGAGTTTGTTTGTCTAATATTTGAAAACATGTCTTTCCGCAATATTGTTTGACATTTTGGAAATGTCATTCTCACTAAAGACACATCATTGGTTGAATGATGATCTGAAAATTTTTCAGTTCAACATAAATGATATCATGTACATTTTAACAAGCATTATCTATTCAACTTGTCAACATATAGTTGAGGAGTTGAATGCAGTTTTTTTCATCGTCATTTTTGAAATTTATGCTAAACTATATGAAAACCGTGTTTTTCCACAGTGGTTGGGTGGATTTTTAATTTCACTCCAACCATCGGCGTGGTATGTTGAATGCATGTGCACAGTGAGATGGGGATTTCGCAATACACAGCATAAGGTTCGCTTAGATGCGTGGAAAAGAAAACCCACACTTGTTTTGCGGACCCGTTAGCAACGGCGGCCAATGACCGTGAAAGGGTTGCGCAATCATCCCAATAGCAGAAGAAATTTTGTAATGCTGTTAATATGTGAAAATTCTCTACCAATCATGAAGGCAAGGAGATATGACGTAAATCTTGGATGATGAGCAATGAAATCTTTGTGCTTCCGCCTTCTCGCTCTCAACCCGCAGGCAAAATGGTGGCGGAATGGTAGGTGATGTTGTGAGATGTTCCTGTCACCTGTGTGGTGAGTGGACTGCCATTCGTCTAGTCTAGCAGGGTTGTGGAGCCGGTACTCTAATTTCAGGCTCCGGCTCCAGCTCTGGGCATCTAATTTTTTGGCTCCGGCTGCGGCTCCAACATCTTGAGATTTTTCGTTCCGGCTCTGGCTCCAGAACAATTTGGTCCAAAAAACAGGAAAAAACATTGTATTATTTGTATAACTCGCGTGAACCGGAACCCAAATTTCAGGCTGCGGCTCCACAGTCCAAAAAAATTTTGGCTCCGGCTCCAGCCATCCAAAATTGCTTGGGATCCAGCTCCACAGCCCTGTAGTCTTGTTGCTGTGTGTGTGTAAATTTAAAATATATGTTTATACGCATGTTTAGGAATAAATGCATTTTTTACCTCAAGTTGCTAGCAGGGTTGCAGAGTCAGAGTCGGAGGTTTTTCGGTGGAGTCGGAGTTGGATTCCTAACTACACTAGGAGTCGGAGTCGGACAAAAAATATCCGACTCCGACTCTGAAAGTACAAATGGATCATTTTTTACATCACACTCCTAAGTTGGGAATTCCTGTTGAAACTTTTGTTGACTCAGAGAATTCTTGCTGTGTACCACGATTTCCATTGAGTGCTAGTTGCTACAAAATTCTTGACAGTCAAATGTCATTCACTTTATGTTAAGGAGTCGGGAATTTTGGAAAATTCGGAGTTGGAAATTTTGGAAAGGTCGGAGTTGGAGTCGGACATTTTACCTCCGACTCCGCAACCCTGGTTGCTACTCTAATATTGCTTTCGCAAACCCACGAGGGTGTAATACTACTGGACCACTGTAGCACTGTATAGGTGTAACATACTACTGTTTTGTGCCGTGCAATCAGCACCGTGGCAGCACCGAACGAAACTACCTCTGCAATGTCGTGAGAGGCCGGTGGAGCTTATCTCTGGTTGCATGCGCCAAGGTCAAGCAGATGCCTATATCATGAATGCAACACTGGTGGCAAGTCATTGGCAGCTCCTCGCGTGAACTTTCTGGTTACAGCCACCAGTTTTCCAATTTTTCAATGAGGCATGATTAAACCTAATGTAATTTTGTTCTGCCAAAATATTATTTTAAACATTTTTACCCTAGCGTTTGTAACAATTTAGCCGTTCTCTTGAAAATTTAGCCGACTATTTACTTTTCTTCAACATGCATTTTTTAAATACTGGAATATGCATTGCACATGCGATGCAGTGTAGACTGCATTAACCACATTTTGACTCATTAAACACTGTGAATTTGAGGAACATGTTAAAACCTGCTTCAGTTTTAATTTTGACGAAGCCCTTGACATTAACTAGGTATATGCTAACTAAAGCTATAGTAGCTACATTGGTCCATTTAAGATTGAAAGTTTGGGGCTAGTTCAAGAGATGCTATTGTGCAACATCAAATGAGCCCATACAACATCGTTTGCGTATGTGTAAAAAGTACGACTACTTTTGAGGAAATTTGGGTGTCTGAAAACGAAGTAGCAGTGTTCAACTTTTAATAGTGACTGCCTGATTTGCATGAGTCATGCACTAGTCAAGCCATGACTATAGGATACAAAAAATGTGTACGAAACATTTGTTTCAAAAATCGAAAAACAATATGCATGCCACGGTATGAATAGGTTATTTTACGGTAAAGCACTGATATCCACACCTCAAATTACCTGCAAGAGATTCTTCTGCAGAATCCTGAAAGATAAAACATATATTCTGTGTGACTGAAAGCTAATTTTAAGTTGAAATCTCCATGCAGAAAACGTGAAGAGGGTTTTCATTGCTTGGGAAATTATTTTCAATTTGATCCACACGAAGAAACATTTGACTGAAATCGTTTTCGGAAGATGCACTAATACCGTGAAGAAATTTGAATTGTCGCTGTTGAATAGTTCACGAAGAGTGAACCACTAATGTTTCACTTGTAAAGAAGAGTGGGAAAGTTTCCAAGACCTTAGCCGCAGCGTGTTTTACAGTATTTACAGTACATCACCACCACAGAGTATAGCAGTACAACATAGCGTAACGAAACATGTTACAGAATAATCTAATAAGAAAATATCAACATTAAACCTTTTTGCTTAAAAACTTAAACGATCCCAGCCTAACAACCAGGTGACATCAGGCTTTCAACGGGGAAAATGGCGAGGAAAAGTAAGGCAGTGGGTGAGTAGACGTTGCCAACACGGAGAGCGCGCAGTTGCTGTGACAGACATAACAACGCAAAAGGAAAGGAGAGAACAAAAGGTGTGTTGAACTCTAAATAGTATACGCAATCAACATCAACAAGCTCTGAGCGAAAGGTCTTACCCACACTTTCGATAGCCAAGGCGCTGTCTTCTGCGTTTCGTATGCTGATTGTTATTAGACTTATATTGGTGAAACTAAAAAGTCTTAAGGAAAAAGGGGCTCTTGCAAAACATACATAGGTGTGAAGGGACCGATCGAAGTTGTTTAAGACTCAATTGTTGCGCTTGAATTGATGTTAAGAACGATGCTTTTACAAATCGTTTTTATCAATTTTGTATGTACCATATAAAAAGCAGCTTTTGACTATGAATGGATCCCCTGTTGGACTGAATTAATTTTGCTTCATTTTTTCCAGTTTAGTTTTATTACCTTGTTACCGATCGTTCCCTCTCCAGTGGCATACTCCACACATTTTGTTTCCGTTGCCCCTTTCTTTCTTGTCTCTACGTCGCAGAATTGCGAGCTTTTCTTGAAGGTGACTTTCAGTGCTTTGCAATACATTTGCGCTAATGAAAGCCTGCTATCAGCTGGTTGAAACGTCAGCGTCTTTTTAAGATTTACTGTGCAAGAGTTGAGTAAAAACGTTTTACAACAGCGTATTGAAAACTGTAGTAAGCATGTGGTTGGGCTTTTATCGCTTGCTATGAAGTTTTACTATCTTCAGTGTAAAATACGCACTGCAGAATTAGTTGGAAACAGGCACAAATCATTTAACAAAATTTCGGAAACAATCTTTACTCCAGTGATTACCTCTCTTGCAGTTGCTTCATTTATTTGCGACAAGGCAGCATGCATCGCCAACAACTGCGCAAGGCCACTTCCATTACTAGATGAACTGACTGTGACCTAGAAAATGCATATACGAAGCAATGTTTTCTTCATTATTTTAAGTTTTGCTTTTTGCCACCATCTACAAAAATGCAACTGCACGTCAAAAATAGCATCGCATTGTGATATAATTCATGACTGAGCAAAGACATTTGTCGTTTGGTAACCTAACTTATTTATGTTTTTATTTCATGGTAACGGAAAACAAATCAGATAGATAAAGCAGTCATTAATTGCATTGCTACTAACTTCAAACTGAATAAATGTTACTTTCAATATTACCGGTATACGCCAACATTTTTGTATGGTGAAATTCATTTATTTTGACCATTCATTTTGAAAAAATGGTCTAGTTGAAGCAGAATAATCAAAATATATTTTAGGTATTTCTGTGAGCAGTTCACATTATATGTTTATATCACATTAGTTGGAAGCAGGCCCAGTCACAGGGGAAGGGAGTCAGGATACTCGGGACCCGGGCTCGTTCGGTGGTCCGCAAAATGAGAGGCTGAAAAATGATACAACACGAATTGTAGTCAGTCCCCGCAAAGGTGACACAATCGAATCAATCAGAATTTTTTAATAGAAATTCTATCTCACGTAACTGTACGCATCCTCAGTCCTGAAATCTGCAAGCCAAAGTTCACCAGCGCAATGTTAAAGTACTAAAGAACGAGCAGAGAAACAAAGTAAACTCTAGACTAAAATGAAGAAATCAAAATACAAGCTGCTGAAAGCAAAAGTAAAAACTGGAAACGAGGCCGTTTACACAAAAGAACTGGAAACTAGGCCGTTTGCGTTTTTCAGTTATAGCTGAAACAGTATCTGACGCCAACCTGAACTTGATATTGAACGTTGAAGGTGTTGATTAGATCGCCGGCTTCATCACTATTGAAGGAATTAATTTGTCTGTATCGGTAGCTTGTATGCCTTAATCTCGGCTGTGTTCTTTTCGCTGATAACTTCCAAGATCGGGTTTAACTCGCAGAGGGTCCTATACGCTACCCAACATTTTGAGGGTGCCAATAGACTGTATAACTTTTGACTTCTACAGCCAAATATATGCCTCTGTCAAAACCTATACCAGGGTTCCAACTCATTCAAAAATTATTTTCCATACTTTTTCAATACTTTTAAATACTAAATTTAAGAAGTTCAATACCATTACTTCTCTTCATTTTTTCAAATTCTTAATCATGAAATTCAATTTTGCACATTGCATAACACTGCATAAATGATGAACTGCTCTGCCTTCAGTAAAATTCTGCACAGATACTTCAAATTTCTTTTCCATTCAGAATTTCCATACTTTTTCGCATATTTTGCGAATGCATATTTTGGCCAAATTCAATACTTTTTCTAGGTCTTGAAAACCGATTTTGAATAATCAATACTTTTTCAATACTTTCAATACCGCGTGGGAACCCAACACCTGATTTTGCTAATGTGCTTCGGCTTCCGTGACATGTATAGTGCAGTGGTGCAGAGTTATGATAAGTCGTTCAGCGTGCAGATTAACTTGACCCTCGACCTCCTGCGGGGTCTTCGAAGAAGTGCCCATTACGCCCACATGCTAAAACGGCTCTTCTTTTATTTTTTTATTATTATTTTTTTTTTAATTTTATTTATTTATTTAACGACAATCTTGCTACAGACGGTAGCCTGACTGGTGCAATTTTGTCGTGTCACGTCGAGCTATGATAATGTAACAACGCAAAAAGAATAGAAAAACAAATGGAAACGCAAAA
>JGI24159J19872_10001175_pt1 | contig 27942 bp, 18 predicted proteins | sample Ectturendosymbi4_FD_19872 | JGI IMG/M metagenome (IMG submission 19872)
GAATATTACTTGTCTGTTTAATGTTTTAAAGAAGTTTGCTACTGTGCGTAGAAGACCAAGTGAAGCTGCTGTATTGTCTTCAACTACTTGGATCAAAGCATGGAACTGTGGAGTGCCAAATGTTGACAAGTCAATCAACACCAGCACGTGCTTGCAGGGCAAAGTCTGTGCAAAAACATTTAAATCATGTGGCGGCAGTAGCGATTGCAGCCCTCTGGATTAACCCGAGTCTTCGACTACGCTTTGTATTGTAGAAAGCAAGCTTGCTTGCTTTGCATGTTTGTGGCACCACTCACTTCACAGATAAAGGTTGTTAACTCAGGCTCTTTCCATTGGGCCTTGTTAATGTTCAAATATTTTCGTCCATGTTGGCCTTCCGCATTCAATTAGCAGGTGACGTGAATGAAAAAATATCGTTCATAGTAATGGTTCTCTCTAATACATTCGCTCGCGCTTTGCTTGGGCTCATCCAATGGAGCCCGAGCTGCCCTCTGCAATTAAGTATTTTTTCAAAGTTATTTAATATCAAATTGAATGCTTTTTTGAAGCAATGGGTTTGCATAGAACATTGTGATTTTGAATTCCAATCCAATGGACATTACCCATTCGAGAATAATTTCAAATGAACAATAAACTGTCTGGTAACTCGGGCTAATATTAATGAGCCTTAGACGCAGAGGATTCACTGGCGTTATCATTGTTCTGTGACGTGCGTTACGTAACAATGGATGAATTCCCATGAGAACTTCTTATTCGTTGTTGCGTAACCAATGTCACAGAGTAATGATAGTGCCAGCCAGAATGAGCAAATGGAAATTTCAGTGATACAAGCTCCGAATGGTTGCATTCACTCAGTGTAGGTTGCGTGATGAGCCCAAGGGACGCTGCTGATCTGGAATCGGGCCTGAGTGTAGGTCTGCAAGTTAGTGCGCTGCAGCCTTTCTGAATAGCCATGATCATCTCTTGTCAATTGAAACGTTGAGCTGCTTAAATTGCCAAGTGTGACGCTTACGCACGTTTGTGGCACAAACAGTCACAATTGGTGAGCAAAAGGTCTGTCCGGAGTCGTTAAAATTTTCTGCGACTCAGACCCCTCAGGTTGAAAATCCTTCCGACTCCAAAGCCCTGCCTGCTATGCACTTCCTGCTTCAAAAGGCAACTGCAACAAGCATTGCAATTTTCTTTCAAGTGTGACAACAAGCTTGACTTGTGGCTCTCTGAGACTGAGCAAAACTGTTAAAAGATCTTTTGTGACTGCTTGCATTGGAACCTAGCCTGAGTTTTTGCACTGTCTTTGACTGCTTAAACACAATGTTCTAACTAAAACACAAGATTGTATGAATTATTCCTGGTTCTTGAGTTGATGCACAACATGCTATGCTCAATCAGGCACAAAATATGTAAAACTGTGCTTTGATAATGGTTATTTGCATGTCCAGTATGCATAGAGCACATTTTGATATGGGTTTTAGGTAATGTTTAAAACTGACAGTTTAGACATAATGGTAGTTATATTGTCAACAATGACTTTTATGGCTATGCTATTTTATAGGAAAAGTTAGCTTAATTAGCATTAAGAGAGCTAGCTGTTAATTTGATGAAATGCGAATAGAAACCTGCTCTTTTTGTGGTTCACCAGTCTATCCTGGTCATGGAATGTGCTTTGTTCGCAATGACTGTAAATCTTTCATGTTCTGTAGAGCAAAATGTCACAAGGCCTTCAAGAAGAAGAGGAATCCTAGAAAGGTAAATTTTTTTCACATGCATATGAAACTTTGGGTTTTCTCTCTGTGTTGCACCATTTTCATATATATGACATTTTTGCCCCTTTAGAACCAGCTATAAATGTGCAGTGTTTGACCCATGAGAACAACACAAAATGCATGTTAGAAGTTATTGCCACCAGCTTGATTAAATATGATTCAACTTAACCGTTCATTTTTTACAAAGTTTAAAGTAATAAATTTATATCATTAAAACCTTGACTCAGCAAACAAAAAAAACCATCATGGTATACTTTTCATGAACTAATCTGTTTCCGGAATTCTCTGTATGCTTTGGAATTAATTCAAAATCATTTGATTATATACCATTTCTAAATTTTGCTAATGAAGTCATAGTTGGTGTTTCCATAGCATTTGTCTAGATCAGCTATGTCCAACCCAAATGGCATACTGAGCCAAAACTTATGTTGCTGTCTTGACTAGGGCTGCACAGTGAATGACATATTAATGAGGGCTGCACATTAAATGACTTACTTTGATCATAGCCCAAAACTTTGATGTCTGGTCTAAATCAAGCAGTTCGTGCTAAAACAACCGGATAGCACATGACTTTGCCCGTGTGGAACTCTGGCATCGAAAGTGGTAGAGAGCTGTTCAAAGGCTCAAAAGATGCGGCAAGTCTTCTAGTTTGCACTAGAAAAAAAATTTTTGGTTGGTGGGTGCGGATTTTTTGTGAGTAACATCATCAGTGGAGGACTTTTCGACCACCTTGGCCCACTTTACCTGGCCCTAGGCCTCAAACTGTTAGATGGTAGTATTTTGCTGAAGTTTTTATTGGAAACTAGGCTACAATCTGAGTCTTTCGATACTTTGGATGACCTGCTGGGGTTTTGTGTTCAAAAGTTATGATCTAAAGTTGAGGTGACGGACATGCGGCCCGTGGGTCGCAGGGCCGCATGCGGCCCACAAAAGAATTTCGTGCGGCCTACTTACTCAGCAGTAATCGCATGGGTTTTTATTACTTTCGTTTGTTGTTTGTTTCTGTTGATGAACATTTTTTTTCGTTTTTAACAGGTTTCATAGTATGACTAAAAAGTTGTACAGCTCGCTTACTCAGCAGTAACTGACAGAGTGGTCCGCAATTGCAAATAGGTTCGTCACCCCTTATCTAAAATAATAAAAATATTTGACTAATTAGATAAATAATTAATTAATTTGTTTATTTTAGATTATAACTTTTGAACCACAAATGTTAGAAAGTCTATCAAAGGCTCAAAAGACTTGGACGCGAGCCTAGCTTCCAATAAAAACTTCGACGAAATACTTTGGCCTAGCGGTTGAGCCCTAGGCCAGGTAACATGAGCCAAAATGGCTCAAGAACTACTTCACTTATGACGTCACTCACAAAAATCTGCAACCCCCAGCCAAAAAAGTTTTTTCAAGTGCAGACTAGAAGACTGGCTGATGCGTTTGAGCCCTTGAACAGCTCTATAGCGCAATCAGCGGAGGAGCTATGGCATTGGCAAGGCAACCGACAACTGCTGGTTTTAGCCTGATTTCAAAGTACGAATACAGTCTACCCTAGCTCTCAAAGTGTTAAGCTAATGTACTCAAAGTGTTTGGATCATAACTGCAATGGTAACAGATGTGATAAAGTGGCACTGAGGACCATCTGCATTAAAAATGTCAAATTCAAGATTGTCAAAATAAAGACAGGTTGTAAGTATGTAGGATACTTTTATTGCAGCGAACACCTAACCTGGGCCACACAAAACCTGGGCTGCGGGTTGCATAGCTGGTCTAGATCTTTTTTGTCTTATTGTTAAGCCCTTGTTATGTGGTAGTTATCAAGATGGTTGTTTGAAATTATAATATGCAATTATTTATCACTAGGTAAAATGGACAAAAGCATATCGAAGGTCAAATGGAAAAGAACTTACCAATGATGCTTCTCTTGAATTTGAGAAAAGAAGGAACTGTCCTGTCAAATATGACCGTGAAACATGGAAGAAAACTGTTGTTGCATTGAAAAGAGTTGAAGAAATCAAAACTAAGCGTCACAACCAGTTCATTATGAACAGGTATTGCCTTAAGCTTATTACACCATGGACAATGTTTTCTTAGTTTGTTCTGACAATTTTTTTGGTTTATCATGTTGCTAATTTTTTGTGATCATTTTTTGCACTTCCTGTTATTTAAAGCAAACTAGATGTCAGATGTAGAGCGCAACCGATAAGGCTTTTTGGGGCCTATACCAATGTTTTTCATTGCCGATACTGATATTTTTGCATTACCCAAAACACTGCTGAAAGACCTTACAATGCAGTTTTTTTCCTGCATTATGTAGGCCACATTAACAAAAGAAAAAAATTACACATGTTCAAGTTTATGAAAGAGCAGAAGTTTTATAAAAATTTTTATAAAATCCATTTTTGCCTCATGAGGCAACATAGACACTTATGGAGCTACATTGCCCTTGCCGAACCAGTGTTGATAAAAATCATGATTTGAAAAATATTTTTTAAATGGATTTTATAAAATTTAAATCAGGTATTTTTCATTTTTATTGTTTTTTTGCATAACACCTTCGTTGCTGGGTTAATTCAAGCATTTCATGTGAAATCTAGCTCTTGACACCTGGCTTTGCATGGGCATAACTCTGGCGCCGAATGTGCTAGAGCAGTTCAAACCCTCAAAAGACTTGGCAAGTCTTTGAATCTGCAATGAAAAAAATTTTGGGTTTTGTTTTTTTGTGACTGATGTCATAAGTGGAGTACTTTTGGCCTCTTTGGCCCACTTTATCTAGCCCTGGACCCAAACCACTAGATGGTAGTATTTTGCTCAAGTTTTTATTGGAAACTAGGTTAAAATCTGAGACTTAATACTTTGGATGATTTGCTGGGGTTTCGGGTTCAAAAGTTATTGTCTAAATTAAACAAAATAATTGATTAATCTCATAATTAGATAATTAATTTATTTATTTTAGATGAACACCAAAGTGGGGTTGCAGTACTGTATTGGTGTGCAGTTTGGCTTACGTCACTAAGTGCAGCATTGCTGCTTTTTGCCCCATCCAATTCCAGAAAGCTGCTGTCAAAAATATGATGCAGGATGTTGATTATTTACAAAGTGACTCTGTGTCGGCAGTATGTGAGCATTCTGTCCAAAGCATTTGGGCTCGTAGGAAAATGACAAAGGTTCACAGTTGTGATGTACCTCAAGCTCATGTATGTCTTCAATTTGGTGGAAGACTGATGTTGGTTGTGCTGAGCTTCAACTTCCAGGTGTGGAGATGCACTGCTAGAGTCACCATGTCTTGGAACAGATGTCTTGTCCATAAACCAGAACTGATATTAATGCTACTTGGCTTTGTAAATTTTGTTGTGACAACGTGCCTTTAGATTGTTGTCATACACAGGTAGCAGAACGGAGTGGGGTTCAGAGTTAAATCTAAGCTTGCAACCTACTGTACATTATGTTTGATTAGCTGTGTGATGTCATTGGTGATACAAGCCTGGCAAAGCCTTTTTGCATAATTTCTGAAAAGATTTAAGTGTGAAAACGCACCTGCACTTCTTGTGATTTTATCATTTCAGTTTTGACATTTTGTCATTAACTTTAGCTTCAAAATGTTCTCCTGCAGAAAACAAAATTGCAATAAATATCTCAATTTGTGTAAACAAGGGTCATGCCAAAATTTCAGCTTATTGTATCATTTTATTTTGTCAACTTAAGTCATTTTGTCAGTCATTTTTTTCAAAAGTTTTTGCCCTTTAATCCGTTTTTAAGGCATGAAATGCATGCTAAAAACAGTTTTTAGCACAGGGAAAGTTTTTTTTAACCCTCTGTTGAACATTATGGTGTTACCTCATGTTCCATGTAAACTTTCCTCAGCATACTTTGGTAATCTTTATCTTTCCACAATGGTAGGCGTTGTTCAGCAATGTTCAGAAACAATGTTTTAATGCCCCTGTCTTAGCTGCTACTAGGCTAAAATTTTGGTAAGAGAAGAAGTCTTCTATAGTTTCAAAGAATATGACTTCTTAATTTGTCACAAAGATGTTTTGCATCAGGCCATCTCTGATGGAATGACATGCGCACTAGAGTCCTGTGCAGGGCAGTTAACCTACGTGGGTTGTGGATACCCACATTTGCAGGGCGGGTGCAAGCACCCACACTGCTATGTGTGGAGGTGTGGTTGGGCTGGGTGTGGGTTAAACTTGGTGGGGGGTGAGTTGTACGAGCAGGTGCAGGATGAGAAATTTTTTGTGCGGGTAACTGAATGTTGAGCCAAAGCATATGAACTTCATCAGCTCAAAAATCGCAAAACAAGGATGTACTAAAGTTGCTTGCCAGCATTGTGTTTAGGACAGTAGGCCTGCAGCAATTATCACATGATGTAACAACCCATTGTTGCAAAATATTAGCTCAGACTCTTGCCATGTGGTAGGCAAGTGACCATTTCCATTTTCCAATGCTACCAACTACCGTCATTCTTGGTGAGGAATAATTTAGTCTAGCAGCCTTTCTACAGTAAATGTATAAGACAGCACTTAATGCACAGTCTGGTCACAACTCGATTGAAACGTGGTTTTTATCACAAATCTGTTGACTGCAGAAGATCAGATTGTTTGGTTGCCAATGAAAAGAATGGGCAGCTTGATTTTGCTGCTTGTTAGACTTGTCTTCAGGCTTTTTGAATTTTTAATAGATTTCAGACGGGTGTGGGTTTGGGATAGAAAAAGTGCAGGGCAAGGGTAGGTTGGGATGGTGTGCAGGGAGGGAGCGGGCAAAATTTCTCAAACTCCTGTGGGTGTGGGGCAGGGCGGGTTTAAATTTTGTGGGCACAGGGTGGTAGCGGACAAAAAATTTCAATCCGAGCAGGACTCTCATGTGTACAGTATAATGATGTAACCAGGTTGAGATGAAAATCAGCTCCCGTGTTGACAAGGTCTGGCACTCAGCAACGTTTTGCAGGTGGCGGCTATAACAAAAAACGAAAACACCATGAAATGCTGGGAGGTCCCTTGTATCCTGCCCTCTTGAAAATGGTGGGGGTTGGACCCTCACCCACATTTCATGCAGTATACTGGCTTGAAACCTGCCACATGTTTAGTATGAAACAAAAGCAGTTTTAAATTCTTAATGCTATGAGTGCATAACTTTTTTTGCTGCCCAGATCAAAAAGAAGTGTATTTCATTAATGACATCTTAGCTTGAGAACTTGCATTTCAGCATTGGTCCTTCGGTCAAAGCTCGTAATAGATTTAAGAACAACTTTAAAAATTAGCTGTTATTATGAGCATATGCTTAATATATGGGATTTATCAGAGTATTAATAGTTTTGTGCGTTTTTTTGTCAATTGTTATGAAGTGCTTTGTGAACTATGTGCTATTTTTGGCCATTATATAATAAATGTGCCATAAAAATATTAGAATTTCTACCATTGATTTTGAAAAAAGATATAATGTGTGGTGCATGCCATCAAATGCAAGACTAGCTTCAGCTGACGATTATGCTGGGATCGGAATTCATGTTATGTTATGTAATCGATACCATCTTTCTCTTATGTTATGATATTGAGACTACATGCATTTTTAGTTCTTGGCGTCAAGCTTAGTTTCTGCGACCTTGCACATTGCGTCTGATTTTTGACATCATGATTGATGTCGCCTTTTTATTCTAATCGACTGTTTTAAATTTTATTGCAGGCTAAAAGTTGGCAAAAAAGTAGAGAAGGCAGCTGATATACAAGAAGTCAAACAAAACATTGAGCTCATTAAGTCTCCCGCTGCTGGACTCATTCAGAAACGTCAGGAAGAAGAGATACTGGAGGCCGTGCCAGAAGAGATGGATGAGGCAATGGCGAATGAGTAATTCAATCCACCTTAGTCGCTTTCAAAAGCAAAGAACGGAAATATGGAGGATAGGAAACATTTTGAAAGGATCAAAGTTTTTCTGGAACAACGCTGCAGTTGCTTCTATACCTACGGATTTGTTTTATGGGTTTACCGATATTAACTCTGTAAAGCACTTATCGCGCTACGCCAACACCTGTCTGTTTGTACCTACCATTTACTGGGTCGGTGGCGGTTATAAACCTCCAGCGAAGGTAGCAACTAGCAAGCAAAATGATCGCGAGAAGAGGGATGATCTTCCAATCTCCAACGACAGTCGAAAGAACAGATTTTTTGCGAAGGCTTGTCCGGTCTCGCCTTCACATGCAGTGTGACCGCGACCATCGTTAAGAGCCTGCGGAAAGTTTTGCGAAATAGCAATAAGCAACGGCTGGATTGTGTTTTGATGTATCACAGTGTGCTCCGAGGGGTTTGTTCATACCCGACACGTAGGCCCATATCTTGTGAAAGGTGTGCTGTAAAGCTTAAGCAAAAAAAATTTGTGTCAGAAGCCAGTATTCAAAAACTTCCGAGTCGGAAACTAAATCATCAAAAAGCATTTAACGTTTTTTTGCAACCCTTTCTATCCCTTACTTATAACAAAATTGGCAAAGCAGGTTTTGCTCAACTGCTACAAGTGCTGTTGCCTGCACGCTGCAGGATTTCGGCAGCAGCTACCGCTCACGGTTGACTAGCAAATGCTTCCGGGAAAACGGAGCGAAAGAGTAAAATACGTGAGAAATTGTGCCCTGCTTTGCCTCGTCTTTCCCGACACTGTCATCAAGTCAATTGTATGCAGGGGCAAGTCCAGTATATGAGAGCTGTGAGCACCGTGGCACGGTGCTTAGGTTAGGTAATCGGTATTAGGCAAGGGAAGTTACCATATTTGTCCCCGGATTCTCCCTCTAATACGTACATGCACCTGTGGACACCTTGGCTTAGAGCAGGTGTTCCCAACCTTTCTCTAATCATGTACCCCTTCAGCATTTCGACAGATGAGAATGTACCCCTAAAATTTCTTATGACAAAGCATGTTTGATCGACTTTCACCCAAATATTTTATCGTCACTAGTCATAGATATATTTCACAATAAGCTATAATGATTTTTGAAAATAATATTTACTGATGTATGAACAAACATTTGAAAATAAACAATAGATGAATATATTTTTCCCTTCTATTTCTGTTGCTAACCTTAATGTACGCTTCAGATGGGCAAATGCACCCGAATGGGTACATGTAACCCAGGTTGGGAACCTTTGGCTTAGAGGGATGGTGCAGTGGGGTTTAGGCAGAGGATTTAGTTGTGTCTCTTTGGTTGTTTACATAATTTTTGTGAAAGTGTCTTATTTACCAAAACCGATGATAAATTTCCGAGAACGCGTTGTGCATTCGAGTGGCGAAAACAGTATCACAAACAAAACTTTATGCTGTAATGGCAAGTACCGGGTGCTTTCGCCTCTTCAGTTTGTAAATTGTCATGTAATGTTTTGGGTGTTGACGTGTTTGCTTGCACAAGTAAAACGTCTATTAAACATGGAGATTCTCTTTGAACAAGAGCTGGTGACGTTTACTGCTGAAATATACAATATACTCTGATAAGATCATAGTGTCTGATTCTTGGCTGTGAAAGGATTGGTTTCAATAGACAATGATATTAAAAAACATAGATTGAATTTATCCTAATCAAGTAGGCGTAAACTACTGGATGAGGTGGAAGTGGATAGATAAGCGCAAGAAGAAAAAGTGAAATCAACATGCCAACGGAAACGGAACAACGTCTATGACATAGGCAAAATTACAAGTTTTACGTTGAAAGACCACCACTATACTTGGTGAAAACTGCAAATACTATCACATCTTCAGATTTCAACCTGCGTAATGTTGGGAAGCTACGTCTATGGTTGCCCGTTTGCGACGTGTAACAGTTGTGATAAAAAACAACACCCAAATTTTTTCCATAAAAAATGAAAATATTTTTTTCATAGAAAAATTTGTTCTTGAAATTGTTTTCGTAAAAAAATTCTTGTTTTGAACGGTTATTTTAATTGACAAAATCCTTGAAATTGAAAAAAATTGCGAAATTTTTCCAAAAGAAGTTTCATGAATTTTTACGCTGCGCCCAACGAATAAGTTCCCATTGAAATGTGTAAATTCGTTTTTTTACAGAATTTTTTATGTGATAAATCATCGTTAACCTACGATTGTTTCCTTTGCATTCTTTCAACGAAGTCTAACGTCTTTTATAATCATCTTTGTTGCAGTTGATTTTAAGTTACAGCCGTGTAAGTGGAAAATAAAAAATGCATGTCAGGAAACGAAACTTCGTAAAGCGGACTTTCATTTCCCACCTCACAGCTAGATTAGTTTAGTACAGTTGATAGATGCCACTGGTGGAGCGTGGGATACCAGACGACGAGCATTCGGGATGACCAGGGCCGGCCTTAAGCCGATGCAGCTGCATTGGGCCCCGCGCCATGGTGTTTGGCAAGTTGTTCATTTTGTCAGATATTCCTTGCGCTCGAGAATTCAGTAGAAGCGACTTACAAAGCTTGCAAACGATTTCCTCTGATATCAAACGTGTTCAATTCTTATGCTAGGGCGTTATATCTGCGCTCCACCATGTTCCACTCTATAGTGTCTGTCGTACTAACTGTGATGGTAATTCTGCCAACGTAACGTTGTTCAGTTCTCGAAAGATCTTTCTGTTTTGGAAAGCTTTTGGTTGGTTGCAGCAGAGTCGCCAGTTACTGTTGAAGCGATCGAGTTGATTAAATCTTGATTAAAAATGATTAACTGTAAATTATTTAGTCATGTTTACTTTGCTACGCCACCATACCCGCGGTTGCGCAAATCTTGACTCACTCGGTAAATCCGGCTTTCGGGCCTAACTCGGGCTTCAAAACCAAATGTCGAGTTCGGGCTTGTGATTTCGGGATCGGGCCAGGTTCGCGCTTCAGAATGAGGCCCGTTTACAAATCTGGGTTGTGGGTCATCTCAATTTGACAAAGGCTTACAATTTTGCTTCATGGCCGGTTTTAACATAGGTTACGTATTTTAATATTTGGCAAAATAACATTAACTCCACGACACTGAAACAAATGACAAAAGATGAGAGTTACTGCCTCATTTCCTTTATCCATAAAATTTTCCCGCGTTGTTTGTCGGTCGTGCAAGTACTTTTATCATTTGCCGGCTGCCGCTCCACAGTCTATTGTGTTTTGCCTATTTTCGAGCGTAAATAGGTAGGAAACCCACGACTTCGAAATCCAGATTCATGAGCGTAAAGAATACTTAAAGCTGCCCTGCAATTTAAACTGGGCAAGGCAAAAATTGTGATGTCATCCAGCACGCTGGTTCCTTTTGGGCGGCTATACGCTTCTATTTCATCAATCAACCATGCGCATTGTATATTGGATTTGATAAGCGTTTCTACATGTTTGACGTGGTAGTCATGGGCGCAATTAGGTGGAGGACACGGGCAGGGCCGGCCTTTAGCCGATTAGATCGATTGCGTCCAATCGGGCCTCGCGCTTAGCGTATTACTAGCCTATGTAAACTTACACTTTCAATCGAAGCTGCTTCTGTAATGTCGGCGTGGGACCCACAGTGTTTTTAAGCGTGCGGCCCGTTAGCAACGAAAATCAAAGTGAACTGCGCGGTTTCTGACATCCTTAGCCTCACAGTTTTTTCTTTAATCGTAACAATGGCAATTATTTTTCATAACACATATTGTACATCTCTGACCAGCCAACCACCGTCTCCGGAAGTATGCATACCTTACGCCAACCACGTAGCAATAATGCATGCTGGTGGAGACTGACAAACAGTGGAAAGGTGCTAAACAAAGACATCGCAAGCGTAAGTGAATACCTCAAGACCTGGAAGTTAAAGCTCAGTACTACAAAAGCAGTGTTAGCAGTCTTCCACCTCAACAACAAGGAAGCTAAACATGGGCTGAAAGTCAACCACAACAATGGAACCCTACCCTTTTGCTCCGAGCCCACATACCTCTGAGTAGTGCTGGACAAAGCCCTCAAGTATCGCCGACACCTTAAGTCACTTCGCAAAAAGTTGACATCACGCGTTGCACTCTTGAGGCGGCTTGCTGGCTCTGGCTGGGGTGCTGGAACAACAACGGACTGACGATTCTGGATGATGAGACAATCGATTGGTTGCTCAACACCTGCCCCGAGATCGAGTGCGGCCAAACAGTAGACTGAAAGAACTGACTCAAATGATGATGAAGCAGTTTGTGCTTGCGTACTGTAGATATGCCCATCTGTGCAGTTTTTTTGTGTTGAATAAAATAATAATAAAAACTTTTTTTCATCCAACAGCTTTTCCTCCCCAATATTCCTCTCTGAAAAAAATTTCCTCCCTTAGTGAGCCACGTGGCTCGCGTTTGCGAACCACTGCTCTCAACGCTATGCGGGTCGGGAAATGAAGGGTGCTATGCAACCGTGAGACACGTGTTATCCGTTTTTTTCTAGACCAAAGTATTTTTGACTTCACGACGTCCATTTTTAATCACTTGCACAACAAAACTGTATCTGCGCAGCAAAATACACATAGCCTACAAATTTTATACACTGTACCCCCAAAAAACTACTTTTTAAGAGGGGAATTTTTATTTGTGCGTAGAAAACGTCACGCGCGTTTAAGATCCATATTGTCTTCGTATCAAGTCATGGTGTAGGTCTACTCTTTACATATAAGGTTTCCCAGGTCATATCTGCCGCAAAACGTTTTGCACTTAAAATCACATTGAAATTTTAGGTTGGCAGGGTGCACCAAACTTGCTACGCATCGGGTAACCCTGGGTGGTAGAGTGTCCCAATTTTCTATTTATCAGCTTTCGGGGACATTCTTGTGAAATATCTCTGGCACCATTCCATCTGTCTCTTACAATCAGTAAAAGTCATGGAAACACAGGTTTCTACTAACATTTTCTGAGTATATGAAATCAACAAGAAAGAAGCCCCTGGGTCACCCAGTTATCCTGAGCAGGGTTACGCAATATTTTGCAGTGACTTTTCACCAAACGCGCTCCCAGCAACCTTTTAAAACAAGAAAAGCGAATATTCCTGCANCACTATGCAGCGTCATCCTTACTTGGCTTGAAACTAAATTAATCTCTTACCACCATAATCACCACGCAGTGCTTTGTGAGAGTCACTTTATTCTTCCGCAGCGGCACTGCAAAGGTTGCGCCATGGAAGTTGTTTGAAATGTGCGCAGCCAGTGCATGATATACAACCAGACACGGTGGTCGCAGTAGTACGAAACACAGAGCCGCAGAGGGTGGAAGCTTGCTGATACTGATNGGTGCAAAAAACGACAAAGACTGAACAATTGAGAGAAAACGTGCTTCGAGCTTTAGGCAACATAAACTTCAATACTTGATAACTGTTGTAGTCTTTTACAAGTCATGCTAATATGAACAACGTCAAAACATCATTTAAGCTGCAGCATAATGACCAGCAAGGTAACATCACTGATGTGTATTTTAGTTTTCGAGCAATTCGATCGTAATTTCCAGCCATTGTATTACTCTATCAGGCTACGATAAAATGAATTACTACAAACAATCATCACTATGTACAAGACACAGCACCAGCGCGTGTAAGTAAAGATTTCAGGAAAAAGAGAAGAACTGGTCTCGCAGGATCGGAACGAAAGCCTCCGGAAAAGTTTTTATCGTGTTTCAAACAGCGACGAGAAGCTGTGGCCAGTCACGAGGATGTCACACATGAAATTATCACGCCGGTTCTCGTGTAATACTGTAAGCTCAACAGCTTTGGCAGCAAAGTTGGTGTTTTGATACTTCAAAAGACAAAATATCAACAGAACTCTTTAATAATTGTTGGCAGAACTACTCTTGTTTTTCACTTTTTGAGAGCAGTTAATTTATACGGGGAGGGCATTCGCACCACCTCTCCTCTGCCACCAAGCGACCGTGCTGTGATCGCATTCGCTCGACTGTTTCGTGGTATACCCCGAGCACTGACCTTTTAACGCTGTCGTTAAATTGTCCACAAGTTCTGCCAGTGCTAATGCTAACTAGACAAGACGGCGCGGGTGCTACGGCGAACACAAAAAAACGAGTGACAGACACACACGATATAACCGACTGGCGAAAACGACAATGCTTGTGATAAGGCACATTACTGAGCAGCCTGCATCAATGAAAAAAAATCACAATCGAATAAACTAAAGCAAGGCTACGAAACTACCGCGGTCATGCAGTTGTACGGGCGAACATCAAACAACGCCGCAACAAAGCCTGGGTGAAACGATATCGGAGAAATTACGTAGACCACCTTGTAGTCTTATTGGAAATTCACTCAACTGCCGAACATCGTACCTTTCATTGATGCACACGTGACCGACTTTACCTGATCTTNGCTTATTCCACACTGCCAAGAACTCGATGCGCATGAGTGAACATGGCTTCGCCAAGGACTCGATGCGCATGAATAAAAACACCTGCAACTTTTATACGATCGGCATTTCTCATACATCACGAACTGTCCGCATTATAAGCCAGTTAATGTACGCGGGCGCAAGGTTTGATGAGCTTCGTCCTTGCATAGGACGTTGAAGTTTTCTTATCGTGGAACAAGATCAAGTGTCACATCGGTGGTAACGTTTCGAAGCAGGAAACAAAGCGACAACGTTAGTAACGGTCTCAAACCGAAAGTAAAGCGTGATTTAACGAACATCACGACGGACAACAAAACGCTTTGAAAAAAACTCGTTGAACGCGGAGGTCAAAGCGATCGATGCTGAGCAGTCTTTGCATTGTGCTTGGGCATTTCCACATTATATTTCACTCTTGCGCATAAGTTCATTAGTTTTCCCCGCACCGCATGCTTATTCCGCAGAAGGCTGCTCATATTAGCAAGAAGTCCACCACACACAAAAGCAAAAACGTTGTTTGGGCACAACATATGTTGAAACATTTAAATAACAAATTAACCCTAATCGATTCTCAATGTTGTTTTCTAAGCAGCAAAAAACAAAGGAAAAATTGCACTTGAAGGTGAAGCAAAAAATATCTAATTCCGGCGCAGACGCACAACGCCGAATGATCGTGTGTCGCACAACGTCACCGCCGGATCTTTACTTGTGCAGTAAAACAATGGCCACGCAGGAAAAGGGGCCGATATCGTTTTGAAGAGCAGGACCGTTTGACAACTTTTGCGGCGGACATTCAGGGCCGGGCACTGACAACAACAGGTTTCCGTTTTTCAGCGAAGCACAGCCCGAACGACACGGCAGAAATCACAGCTTTGCGAATAGTAACGACGGTTGGTTGTATGAAAGGATGGAATAAACAAGGAATAATTGTTTTCAGCAATGGCGGTGTGAGTGACGGGAATGGCGACTCCGGGATCGCGGGGTTCGACCTCGCGGAGCGGAAAGATTGAGCGGAGTAGCACCACTTGAACGTGAAGAATGGGTGACAAATAACATCGGAATCCGTCCGCAGCTTTATGGTGTCGAGTATTTCGGGCGGCAGTCGAGGTCATGAAACTCAGTCAAGGCCGTTGCCGCGTGCAAAATTTACGGTGACGCTGTGTGAAAAACGTTATTTGAACAAAAATCGAAGCCTGCGGAATCTGACCTTTTCTTGCAATGCCGGTGCAGGAGGCTGACAGTGACGCAACAATCAGTGTCTTTCAAGGCAAACAACCTGATTTTAAAATTGATGGGATTTCAATCTACTTAGCAAATGAAATGCGTGCTGTTAAAGCAGTTGTAATTCACCAAGTGACACAGCAAGTGTGCTTCAACGATAAAATACAAGACCGCAAAATGATTCCAGCGCGTGGACCGTATTGCGTAACAACAACAACAACAACAACAACAGCAAAGGCAATAATTACTGCTAAAACAACACCAGCCAAATAAGAGATTGCTACATTGTAGAAGGTTACAGCGAACTATGTGCGGAAGTTTTCTTCGTGTGGGAAGACACCTGCAGCAGGAAAGGCTCAAGGCAGGACGCGCGAGGTCGGTGACAGGATGTTGTTCGAGGTGCGCATGTGGAACTGACTTTCCTTGCACACGGTCTTCCCGATAGCTTCCACCTTGACGAAAAGAACAAGTCAGTGATATTTGTTAAACGCAAAACGAGCCAACCGTAACTTTAGATGTGATCGCTTTTTGGTTTTCGCGACAACGTTGAGGAGCATACAGTTGCTGTTACTAGTGAAAAACCTTTCCAAAGGAGGTGCGAGTCGATCAAGCGCTTTAGGAAAAAAATTGTGGCTATTGTTTCTGGAAAGAAGCGTCTCTCCCACAAATGCTGATTAAAGTGAGAACTCAATGAATTGTATAAGAGTGCAAGCATCTTCCCGTGCATCGGTGGTCGGTATCCCCTCAAAATTCAAGAAGTTCGCGTGTTGCACTTCAGTAGGGCAAGTTTTTGCAACTTTTTTTTGCAGCTTCCAAACAGCTTCCTAAACACTCAAAATATATGTAGTTCAATGTTTTGTGCTGTTTCCAGGAATTTTATATTGCAACTTTTTGCAACTTCTTCGATTTTTACGTGCAACTTTTTACTGCAATTTTTATCAAGTATTGCGCAAAATGTAAAATTGTAATTAAAAAAAAATACTGCAAGTTTCAGTTTACTTCTATTCTCTTTGATTGCATGAAAAAGAGCTATATGACGGGTTAGCTGCGTCTCAATGTTATCTATGACGAAACAGTTGGTTTGCAAGCTAGAAGTTTTACAACCCCAGCCAAGTACGACAGTCACCCAGAAGCGTGGGGCCCAATGCAGCTGCATCGGTTGCATCGGCTACAGGCCGGCCCTAGTTACATCAAACTCACTGATGAAATACAAAGAGCAGAGAGCCCAAAATATACCTATGCTCAAGCCTACGAAACAGGCTACACACTTGAGTTTGGCAGCGATCCAGCTGGAATAAAATTGTATTTAGATCACCGATTCGAACTTAATAGTGCCCTACAAGCAATTGTGGAAATGACCCGGCCAAACTTCAGTCCAGAACTGTAGGCCAAATTGTTAAATTGCCAAGTAACCTCATGCACAGTGGAGAGAAGTTTTAGCATGCTTGGCAAACTGTTGGCAAAAGACCGCCATTTCTCCCCCAAAAATGTTTGGAAATATTTAGCATTGTATGAAAATAAATCGCTTGAGTAAATTACTGTCGTTTGCAATGTTTGCGCATAAATGCAACTTTCTCAATTTTTTACTGCAACAAAAACTTGCCCTAAACTTCAGTTAGTACACATTCAGGTAATTTTCTAGTAGTTTGGAAACACTGTTTTCCGTTTGAATAGCTTGCCTTTAAGATCACTACTCGATCAATGCATGTCCGCTCTCCACACCTTCGACAAAACTTATTTTTATCAAACGACATTCTATGGTAAAAACTACTACTGTGAAGACTTCAATACAGGCCATCGGTTACAAACGCACACACTGAACAAGTGCTGGACAAAACTGAAGAACGGACTCTTTTACTCCTGTTTTTTTTATTCTATTCAGCATGAAGCAAACGATCCAGGGCATTCAAAGTTTGTTGTCATGTCAGACTGTGACGTGAAATAACAAGTCCGGTGACAACTGTGTCACACACAGAAATACATAATTTTCGCAGAGCTGTGCAGCCACCACGCGAAGGTTGACAAAGTAGAAAATACTATTAAGGAGGCCTTGATCTGTCAGACAGCAGGTGCGACAAGCGCAACGTGGCATTTATATAACAAGCCCGAGGTGATCTTTAAAAGCTAGAGAAGCGTCTAAGTCCGCGGATTNCACACAGTTTAATTGCAGTCTAGCCGCCCGAAACTACGTGGAAACACAAGTAGCATGAGTAAGTAGCGGAACTTCCGTCAAAAAACTGCGTTTGTTTGAGTTTCTTTATCCTACGCACTGCTTGAAGGAAATGGCAGTCGACACTGGAGACACAGCACACAGACTGATGATAGCAGCTCATTCCTTCCGACAGAGCATTCGCGCATAGGTAATATTTGCGCTTGGCGTCTACCCAACGCTGACGCATGACGCGTAATTGTTTGGGCGTCGCTCAACAAGCAGACGAACGCAGGGAGAGAAAGAAACCACAAAAGCAAGCACTTTCATCAGCTCGCAAAGATCAAAGCAGTAGGGCTTCGCCCGACGTGGCCTTCGTTTTCAACGACTCAACACACATCGTCGTCGAAAACTGCAAATCTTGCTTTCGTGAAGAAACAACGACGCAACAATCAACGCTTTAAATGAAATCGTTGGTTGTCGCGTTTTTGTTTCTTACAAAACTTGGCAAGACTCCCACCTACTATCTTGCTGTGACCCTAACGAAGAAGTGAACCAACCAAATGGAAAATCATTGTGATGTTTGGAAAACAGTTCTGCCTTATTCTGGTCATTAAAATAAGGATGCATGCTTCAGCGCTTGGTTCACTACACTGACAGAAACAGGATCGACCATCTGAAAGGAAACTGAAAAGAAAAACATCGAAACGAAAAACACTAAAAAGTAACAGGATCATCTTCTGAATTTGCTGATTGATTCGACACTGTCGTCTTTGTAGAGACTTATAAGCCCGAATGATGATCGCAAAGCTATGAAAACAAAGAGCACGGAAGGCAGGTTCCTCGAAAGCCGACTGCAAATACAGGGCCTTCAATTCTCAGGTTCAACTTATTGTAACCGGATGTCGGTTATATGCTGCAGCCGCGAAAATTATCCGGCGTGAGGCCGCGTCATCAGTTGTTCAGCGGCTGTGACGCACGATCGGTGAGTGCGGTGGGGCGTGACACGACATTAGCATAACAATTATTTTTTCAGCAATGCTAGATTTTCGTGATGCTTCAGACGAGCCCATCAACTCTGAACTAGGGGTGCCACGTTGGCTTTTTTCTGGCCTCGTATCAACTTGGTTGGCCTCGAAAATGTCGTTTGGCCTTTTGGCTTCTTTTTTGCATTTTTTACGCTGAAAAAGTTTACTCTGTAGAAAAATACCTACAATTTCATTTTTTTGGCAACTTTGCAAACGTTTTGTGATAAATGCTATATTAGACCGACGCTCGCATTCTGATGTTGGTAAGATTTGAGGGATGCGAGATTCGAAATAANTTTTTTACGCAATCACTAGAAATACGTGCACTGTGTGGTGCGCTGTAAGGTTGAACGCTCGCAGACAGGTCTGCGACAGAAATGCGATGATGACGTCTTGGAAGTGGAAGGGCTCTAACGATTCTGGTCGTAAGTACAGGAGTGAATGGGACAAGACTGCAGAAAGTTGCCGATGGATCAGTGTACAAACTGAGGCACTATTGTACCCAAAGTGCGCAATCTCACAAACCGTGAAAGGTCGGAGAAGCATCAGGAATGAGCTTTGCTTTTTCGTGACAAAGATATCAAAATACAACAGAGTTTGGCTTTTTCTGGCCTTTTTTTAACACTGTTTGACTTTTTATTGAAAATTTTATCTGGCTACCCTGCTCTGAACTTGGCGCGACACACTCCGAACGGACATTTCGTAATAGCACGCCGTCTCCGCATTGCACTATATTAGCGTGGTCGCACTTTCTGATGAAGGATTTTCCTGATAAAAGCCTTTGGCGTTGTTGTACGCGTGTGCCTGCCTTGCATTGTCGCTAGCACCTCTGTGATCAATACTAGTTTAGGCATTTAATAAAATAAACATTTCGGGTGTTTTGTGCGACCCAGCTCTGCTATACTAACGACGCCGACAAAAATCCTGACGTGTCAAAGCATATGTCTTCTTTCGTTCATCAAAACTAGTTAAGAACTAATGTAATCAGCTCTTTGTCTAGCGTGAAATTTGCTTTTGGTTGGTTCTTTGCAAAAAAACTTACCTACTACTCACAGGCTAAAGTTTTGCGTAACTATTGGCAACACGCGTAACCAATTCAAATGCCATCCACCAACAGTGCAAACGGCCAGCATCTGGCCCGCATAATATCGAGACCCGGCCCTTAAAACACACTTGCAGAGGGGGTAGACGAAGCACTGCGGTATAAGAACCACAATGGCGTTGAGCTCAACCGCAAATCAATCAACATGGACGGTCTGCACAGCAACACCTGACGACTGGCGAAAGAACGTACCCGAAACCCAATGTCGGCAAGATCACTATGCGGCAAAATGCCTCTTCCGTCGAAAAGGAACGCCGGCTTTAACATGTCTTTGAAGATGCGAACATAGTCCAGAACCTGCAAAAACGTAGCTGGCAGTTGGGTGACGACCGGCGTGCGTCAGCCGATCAAATAACGCAGACGCCTTTCGCAGCAATGTGCGATAAGATTGAAGTCACGCGTGCAGCGAACAAAAAGGCGCTCAACGTCAGAGCACGAGCGGTGGACTGAAGTTCGTGCACAATCAGAGCATACGGACGCCTACCTTAAATTCGTCCCATTCCGTGCACACGGCTATGGCGTGGGAGCCCATACACGCCTCGTACGGGTCGTGGCAAATTCTGACCAAGTTTTCCACGCGCTGCGGATCCCCGGTGATGGTCGGATGCTTCAACTCTCTAAAAACCAAGATGGTATGTTTGTTTAACGCAGGGATGGGGAACCTATTTGCTATCTCGGGCCGCATGAATTGTGCATGATCGTTGGCGGGCCGCAATCTCAATTAATGTTATCCTGAAATTCTACCTTTATCTAACTATCAGGAAGAGAGACTTTTCTTGACTTACTATCTAAGTACCTGCTTATCATCATGGAGCTTCGTTTTGAAGCGATGCTGTACTCTAACTTAGGTAACGAAGATTCTTATACGGGCCATATCAAATGATCACGCGGGCCGCAGGTTCCCCACCCCTCGTTCAACGCAAGCAGTGGACAGCACAAAAGCGGGGAAGCGGCTTAAACTGGCTCAAGCTTGAAGAAACACGCGATAAACAAAAGATCGAAGCAAGTTTGCAGTGACGGAAAAAACAGCTCAAGAAAACGCTTTTGAAGATGCTGAGTCGCAGTGCAAAGCGCGTCTTGTGGTATTGCGCATTTTTTTGTCTATGAAATGCAGAACACAGCCATTGCGGTAAATTTGAACGCAAAGTTGAACTGAACAAGCTGGAACAGAACTATTGTTTCATTTATCAACAGCAGTAAAATACGAAGGCCGTCGTGTCGCGTACAGTTCCTTCGTTTTTTATATTTAACAAGCCCTAGTGTCTGGAACGCCAACCCGTTCGCACATCGAAATCCAAGCCGAGAGGATATGCGCGATAATCATTTTTATCTATTCGAAATAAACCAAAGGGTTCACAAGCGAGGGGTAAATGAGATACAAGAGCGTGTAAAATGGCCATAAAATGGCCTACATGTAGTAAATTTGTGAAGGTTGCAAAAAAAATAAATCTTCACCTCACACGAAACCTCATGGCGTCGAGGTGTGCCTTGGTTACTCAGCACAGGTGAAATAAAAAATGACAACTTTGATTTTATTTCACAAGTTGCCTTAAAGCTACATTTTACAGGAAGAAGAACGTGTTAACCACCAGATGCTGCTGGGTGTTTAACACGAGATACAAAAGATTTTAAACATAAACGTCTGCGTATAAATCAGTTTCAATACTGCAACTTTGACCGATTCAAAATACAGTCCAAAATTAATCCGCACGGTGGAGCAGTGTTTTAGTCTTAATCTGAAGCAGCATCTTTGGAAACGAAAGAAATTAACAGCCAGAATCACAGTCGGAAAGGATAAAGCAGTTACCGAATAATTTGCTCCTCCGGAACTTTGGGGTCGTATATCACCAAACGTGCGCCTTCGTCGAGCAAGTACTTCGAAACATAGATGCTGGAAGACTCGCGTGTGTCGCCTGCGCGCAAAACGTGCTTGCTGAGCAACAGTGAGCGACAAACACACACAGGGCCGGCCCTGGCAGGTGCGGGGCCCAATGCAAGACCTAGGCGCGGGGCCCTTCTCAGCAGTGGTTTTATGACGTCATCGTGTTCAGTCAACCGTGCACGACCATGGTAGGGCGCACATATAAAACCTTAGCACTAGAATTGAGCATGTTTGCTAACGCTTGATAATAGAGGAAAGTCACCGCTAGTTCTAACGAGGGTGTTTTTTGTTAACAATGAGATTTATAAACCGGTTCTACTGAATTCTCGAGCGCAAGTGTATCTGGAAAAAATGAACAATCTACCTAAACACTATGGCGAGGGGTCCTAGAGGCGCGGGGTCCAATGCAACTGCATCGGCTTAAGGCCAGCGCTGAACACACACGTGAGCTTCTTACAAACCGCCACAAACGCAAAAGGCCCCGCAACAGGGTAAGAGTAGAAAGATTGCCAGGCTAGGTGCTTTGCAAGAACCACGTTTTGGACACTGTAACAGGAAACGCAAAATGCGTTGTGTTCCCAGGCTGCATGGTTTCGTGCAAGAGATATGGGACTGGCACCGCAGGAAGCGCAGGTTCATCACTGCTATGGTCGCTTTTGTGCAGTCGACTCGCGCAGCATCGCACGACTTCACCGACCGCAAGCTTCCAATACAAGCAGCAATGCGGGAATCACCGTCCAAGTCGAATAATGCAAACGGCATGGCTTGTCGTCCGAATTAAACGAGAGCAAACACATGAGACAGGTCGCGTCATTGAACCTGATAGACGTCTTGCGAGTGCGCGTAGTTTCAACAAAAACTCAGGAATCGTTACCGGTATCTTTCTTGAAAGCAAAACCAAACAAAGTGATTTGTTTGCCGGACACAGTGTTGAATAAGGAACCTATGATGCGACTTGCAAAACGTCTGCGTTGGTAATTGTTGATTTCAATAACCTGCACGAAAAGCATACGATCTAAGTTGTAAGAAATGAAAAATAACAAAGTTTATATGAATACATATATGAAACGTTTACGTTTCCCCAAAGCTGACACAGGTGCTGGCAGTTCTAATGAGGCGAGGCATAAGCAACGCTCCAGAACCAAATCTAGTGAGTTTTACAACGACAAGAATGGAGACCTGGATTTTATTGCCCAAAGAAAAACATTGCGTGAGCGCAAATATTTTATGAAACACGTTGGTTCTGTTTGTTCTGAAAAATCGACGTACGGTACACCAAATCATTCTTCATTTGACTTATGATCAGCAAAGCAAGCACAAACCAATAGACTTTGCACTAGAAACCTTCATTTGCGTTCACATGCACTAATAAAAATGATTGTGACAGTAGTATGCAGATATATGTGCCCTATTATTTTTGTAGATAGATTTACCTGCTGCCAATAATTGGCAACTTCTGGCAAGTTCAGTGCCTCACACAAATATACCAAGTTTAAAACGTCTTTTTGAAAACAACTTCCACCAAATCCTATGGAAGCATTAAGAAACTTGTCTCCTGTAGTAAAAAAACATATGTTTTTATTTCATGTACTTTTGCATTACACTAGTTTAGTTCTTAAACAAGTTTAAAAATAAATTTTGTGCAAGTTGGTCGAAAAATTAGACAGCGGACTGACTTTGGCTACGTTTTCTGAACCATTCGCTTGCTATTGGATGAAATTTTCTGAGAGGAAGAAGATTATGACTAAGTTCTACATCCTTCAACTACCGCATTAGCTGGGATCAGAAACTTGACAATTTTACTTTTTTGCAAAGAAATAAAACATTTTGATNAGACCGAACTATTTAAAAGTGATAAAGTAACTTTCCTTGTTCCTACACACGAATGTATCATAATAAATTTCCAACACATACTGAATGATAACAAAAGGTTCATGAACATGCCTTATTATATACAGTATATACAACACTGGGAATATACCTATTCTGGTGTCTGTTCCAATGGCATTGGCAACCTCTCTTACATCAGCACCAGTAACTTCACATACTGCACTGATGGCATTGATGCTGCTGATACGTTGTGCCAAGAAAGCATTGGCTGCCTGAAAAACAAAGTAAACTTGCAACAAACTCCTCTCAGGACTGGGAAACTAGCTGATGCTGGCAATATACACCTTGTCATTTATAGACTGTCAAGTAAACTAATGGGAATATTTGATCAAGTGATGAAAACATGACTGACTGTTTATCGGTGTTGCGGGTTTGTTCTTCATTTATTTCATAGAAAATGAGACAAATTACAGCTATCTGGAAAATACCTGTTTTTTCTTTCGCTGAAACATTTCATTCGTTTTTTGCTGAGACATTTTGGTCACTGAAACATATCAGTCATTTGTCTCGCAGTTGTATTGAAACTCGCCATAACAGTGTTTTTTAGCCTATATTTGCAAACATTCTGACCGAAATGACTTAATTTTTTTCAGTCATTTCAAAAACGTTTTGGTCTATGACTGAAAAATGACCAAAGAAACAGGGAAAATACACACATATTTTGAACAGAAAACATACTGCAGTTTGTACACAGAAAGAATTTACTATTGAATCTACTAAAATCTACTGTGGGACATTGCTTACCAATTTTGAAAGTTCTGATGACCATGTGTTGGTTTCAATGATGCGGTCTCTTGCAACCCAGTGAGCATAGACTTCAGCTAAAGCATTAACAGCTAGGTGACCTGCTTCTGAATCCTCTCCACCAATAAGAACTCGATCAGGATGAAGAAGGTTTTTAATGGCTGTACCTTCAGCCAAAAATTCTGGATTGGACAACACCTAAATGTTGAATCAATCAATAAAGAACATTGGTGTCAACTTCGAACATCTACTTCAGTTTTGTTTATACTTGGTTTCTGTACTCCATTCAGAGTGTCACAAGTGATCTGCAGCACCCATTTTCGCTTGCTTACGCTGTGGGCCACATGGCTGCTTTCGCAGTTAATGCTGCACTGGTGGCAAGTCAATGGCAGCACCACACATGAACTGTTTCCTTGCACCCAACATCTAGAGACACTTTAATAAAGCAAAATGCTACACTGAGTGATAAGTTCTTTCCAAAGTTATCTCACTGCTAATGGCACACACTACATAAACAAAACTCCTTAGCTGAAAAATCAAGAACAGTATTTACAAAATTGCATATGTTAGTACCTGATAAGATGATTCAGGTCGAGTGTTTGAAGCTAGAATCTGGTTAATGCTGGCAGCAGCTCGCACAGGAACAGTACTCTTTTCAACAACAATTTTGTGGCCAGTTGATACTGATGCAATATGACGGGCACAAGATTCTACATATTTTAAATCAGCTGCTCTGCCTTTGCCAATTCCATATGTTTTTGTGGGAGTGTTTACCTGTGACAGAATTTTTTCACAAGGAAAATTCACTATGTTAAAAAAACAGTAAAAACAACTGATGACAGACACAGTATTGTATTGTCTAAATAAGCTTGTACAAGTCAACTGAGTGGCAATTTGAGACACACTACAATATGTTTTCATTTTAGATCATTGCACATCATGACAAAGCACAAGCACATAGGGATTCTGTCATCATTTCCCAAGTTACTGACTTAGATTTATCATTAGAGGACATTGGGGCAAATATTTCAGGACAGGAGTTCTCAACCTGTTTGTGCTCATGGTCCCGACTAGGAAAGATATTGATAAAGGTCCATTACAACTAGGAAAGATATCATGGTGGCCCAAACCTTATAATCTCATATATTTAACACTTCTATAACTTTAGCTTAGCATTAGCTGCTGTGCTGTAACAACTGCTATGCCATAGCAATTCTCATAAATACAGTTTGAATTCTATAAAGAAGCAATACAACTAATGCCACACATCAATTTTTAAAGTTATGTTTTAATACCTTAAAACTACCAAATGAGTTTTCTTGAACATAACTTTGTATGTTAACATATAGACCATGTACAAAGCTTGGATTACTGGCAAGTAGTTGCTTGCTGTTAGCTTTTATTGATAGTCGTCTGATCATGGACACAAGAAGTGTTTATCTTACATGTAGTACAATGAAAAAACGCCTGTGTTGCACCAAAACTGTAAGATTTGTTAAACGAATGGGATTCTAGATTTTTGCAAGACATATTTTTGGTGGAGAGGCTGAAAACAAAATTAACATATCCATAAAGGTTTGCAGCTTTTACCATGTAAGAATGGTGTTAGGAAATACAGCACATTCTATTAAAAAAGAAATGCTTTCAACATCTTTGCTGCCTCAGTTTTTGTACAAAAACAGAAGTTGTTTGCCTAGCAACTTTTGCCGATTTTGGCATGTTTCCTCAACACCTAATAAAACACACTAAAATGCAATTTTAAGAAACAGTTTGTAGAAAACATTGGTTTGTGCGCAGTGAACATATCAATTTTGCAAAATCAATATCTTTAAACAATGAAAAAAGTGTAGAAAAGAATTAAAACTTTCTACGCAATTTTACATACCTATCAATAGAAATTGACTTTTATTGGTAACAAATAGCTATTCATAAAATGAAGTACATTGCATACCATAACTCTGCACTTAAATATGAAGTATGTTGCATTACTTTACCATTAAAGGTGTAAAAATTTTGGGATCAGCAAGTTCATCAGATGATTATAGCACAAATTTAATGTTTGATTAGGTACATTAACCTACACTTGTCCAATGCAGAAATGCATATTTTTTATTGTAACGTTTGAACCAGACATAAAGTCCTTAGTGCATAAGGACAAGTATGATTTGTTCAACAAACATTTTGCATTTTATCACTTTCTACTTGAACTAGAAACCTTATAAGCAAACTACAAAATCTATACAAAACACTACAAGCATTGAATACCTTTAAGCAAGTAAATAATTTCTTACCGAAATAAATATTAAGTCAGCTTTCTTTATTGCACTGTCAATGTCACAAGAAAAGAATAAATTTTTTCCTCTTCGTGCTTTTACAATGTCTTCCAATCCTGGCTAAAAATAAAGTAATATGTGGAACTTAAAAATCGCAAAATCATTAATAATATTCTTTACAGATGGAAATAAGATGGCATTAACTCCATATGGGAAAGGATATATGTCAGCACCATAACATTCACTTTTTATTTGAGAAGGCAATGATTTATTCCACTTCTTACGTGATTTGCAATAGTACTATGATCATAATAAGTGCAGGTCTTTAACATAGTAGAATTAACAAGCAGCATATTTTAGGTTTTGGTCTAAGATCTGTTAGTTGATAAACCACATTTTATGCTTATCATGAAAATAAGCACTAGTCACATATATATATATAGAGATGTTGGCATGTAAAATGTCAACTGAAATTGCAACTTCTTTAGAACACTATTCATTTGGTGATTGCAAATATGGTCACAAAAGTATCCATACGATAAAATCAAATGAGACTCATTATCAATTTCATCACCGAAATACTTTATACACTGGCACAAAACCAGCATTCATGACAAAAGATACTGAAGTCAGTGATATCAACTAAAAAACTGATTTGAGAGATTCATTGTCACTGACAGTGACTGTGTTCTTCATCATCAAACTAACTTATCAAACTTACTTCATAGATTGGAAGCTCATGTGAATTCCAAGAGTCTATTCGAATCTTATTGATATCAACGACGGTTACATTTATATGTGGACACTTATATGCAATAACTGCACATGTGGGTCCTCCCACATAACCAGCACCAATACAGCATATGTCTTTAACACCCATTTTATTGCCAAAATTATAGTACCTGTTTCATTCACAAAGGCAAACACAGAATGATTAAAAACAAATATATTCATATTGACTAAATAGCCTATCCTTCCTAGAACACCGTAGCCAACGTTCTCAAATTGAAATAGTCTTATTTTGAGCATGTTCTATCTTATCTGCACGAGACAATCAGCTGAAAATAAACAAAAGGGTTTCACACATTTTACTGATGATTACAGTAATTCAAATCAAGCTTAACTGACAAGGAAACTTTTTGGTGTTGTATTACATTTGCAGTAACAAAAAATATTTCGTTTTCGAATTGACATTAATGAAAAACAAAACATGGTTTTAGTAGTCACTGCGATGTATAGACCAGGGCCGCAACCAGCTGAACCAGAGTAAAGCTAGCCGTCACTTCGCCCAGCCATCACTTTCGCGATTTGGCGACAAAAACGCCAACACAAAAACGAGCAGATAAGCTAAAAATTACTCAAAAAAACATATTATGTTAAATCATAATACAAACAACTCAGACGAATTATTCCAAACGACTTTTAAGCTAACCGTAGACCTTTCGGCAAGTTTTTTCGAATATCGAACGCGCTTAAACAACAACGGTTTTCTCATAAACTTTCTCATAAACTCCTTTCCTTAGTACCACAGACAATCAGTTTGGTTTTAAGGCTGGTCACAGTACTGACCAATGTTCATTTTTGTTAAAGCAAACTGCCTCATACTT
>JGI24159J19872_10001176_pt1 | contig 27940 bp, 12 predicted proteins | sample Ectturendosymbi4_FD_19872 | JGI IMG/M metagenome (IMG submission 19872)
TCGGACTGTTGAGTAACAGCTTATGTGGCCCTCGGACTGTTGAGTAACAGCTTATGTGGCCCTCGAACAAAAAAGTTTGGAGACCCCTGCTTTAGACCAAAGCGAAAATTCGTATGTTTTCAAAAAGTTGGACTTGTTCCAGTAGAAGCAAACAAAACGACAGNGTTTGAAATATTCGGTTTGGCATGCGCATTAATGCTTTCGTTGGTACAACTCGATTAAAATTTCCCAGTTACTCTTATCAAACTCCTCTACGCAACCACTGACTTNGTCGCTGTTGTAATGATATTCCTTCGGTTTTGGAGTTGACACAAAAAAGGCACCGTGACTTGGAATACNGGAATTTCCAAATCTTTTATGCAAAAAGCTGCGCCATTTCCACCATTTGGTATATTTAATGTTTTTTTGTTGTTTTAATTGCACCAGGCTGATAGTAAGTCGTCTACGTAAAACTCCTGTTAATGTGCAGAAGAGATCTATACCCAATAAAATGTTACCAACTTGCAGATAAGTAGTGCAGCATGAGCTCTAAACATGTGATTCATTTATGAGACAACAGCGTTCCTAACCTTATATAGATTACCACTGCAGTCCCAACAGCAAGCATCAAGAGGACGAGAATCCCTGTTGAGATGGCCACAACATCTGAAAGAAATCACAACACTTGTTATTAAATTTTAATTTAACAGCAATGCTTTTGAATGCAGCTCAGAACCTTTATGTAATTTGTTTATTTCAAGCGTAAATGATTTACTCAACTAAATATTAGGAGAGTCGTACGGCCTCAAGAAACTTAGCATTTAAAATCGATTTCGTTTATGTTGATCTGCTGACCTTCTACGATATGGTAAAGTCTTCAAAATGCTAGCATCGGAGTAAGCTATTGAAGTTTGTCAAAGCAGTTAATGATCTCATAGCAAAAGCGATGCACCCATCACCGACGGAACAAGAGATGACAACACGCCAGTAACCAAGAGTATATAAACATAATGAGACGCTGATAAATCAATCTTACGCAGCAAAGTATTGTCGTCCTGACGCAGGTCGAAGGGGTTGCTTGCCGGCTTCTCATTCGTGCGACCTAACGTTGTGTCCTCAGATGGTTTTCGTTTCTCGGTAACGCTTTTCTGAATGGAAGGGACGGAGGATCGACCTGCACATCCCAATGTATATTGTTCACCAGCCGGTTTGAACACATTTCATTTAGCTGATCAAATGCCTTTGGCTGCAGCACAAGCATTTAGAAAAAGTGTCAATGCGTGTATAATTCGCCGTGAAACAGTAACTTTTTTTGTTTTCTTACGGGAGCAATGTGCTGTCACCAAGCGTTCTCTGAATGCAATCTGAAGATTACAACGCAGAAAGCGTAATCTTGTCGGCACTAATAAGTTTTGTGATTTCAAACGAGATTAGGACAAGCCGAGCGCGATCTGGCAATTCACCCGTTCCCAAACAAGAAGAATGTCTTACAACAGCCAGCACAGCCAATTGCCTGAAACGCGACCATCTACTCAGCGCCACCTTTAAGCAGAACGTTCCACTTTCTTTTCATTTTGTTCTTTTTCAATTCTTTTTCCTGTGACGCAGATGCAAACAATAGGCATGTGCCTTCGTTCACAGAACGCGAAATTAAAAGTACTGCAGTTTGATGCACCCAAGCCCGCAACCAGAGGTGGGCGGCCGGGCACTTGCCCCACCTTCGAAACTTTCAAAATCACGTTACAACAACCAGTTTGCCATCAACACCCCAAAAATAGCGCAACAACAAATTACAATTACTTTGATCCCCAGCTGGTTGCGGCCATGGATGCAACTGACCTGAAGTTTTTCCCACAGTCGCAAGCAACTGGTGGCAATGGAAAATCTAAGGGTGCTGCGGCCAAAGTCTGCAAATGTTCCACATAAAGTACAAAAAAATACAGAAATGTGATCTCGCGAACAGTCGAACATGATTGGGCAAAAAGAAAATTACTTCTTGGCGCAAGTGTCGTGCTTGTTGTGGACGTAACAAGGGCAATTGTTACAGCTTCTTCATCGACAGAGGAGTAATCCTCGTGTCGCAAGAACAAGTCAAAAAGCTCTGAAGTCTGTTTATGTTGCTTCGCAGTGACTCTCGTCGGGTTCTTCGGTTCCGACATCGCGTCTGTGACAAGAAAAAAAAAACTGTTGCAGCGATTATTTACCAGAATATGATGCAAGAGACGATTTTCCAGTTTGAACTTGAATGCGAATTGATGCATTCAACGATTGTGACTCTTTCACACGTGCAGGTGGCTTTATTTTCTGCAGTCAACAAGGTTTCTAGATTTCACCTTCGTGGGGTGTAATAATTTCACGTTGTGAAACCCGCCCAGAAAAAATGGGAGCATGACTTAGTTGACACAAGCATCTTTTTCATGCCCCTGGGCTGCGAAAGGAACAAACAGCCGCATGTTTGCTGCGAGCGATTTATTTCTACGGTTTCGCACACAGACAAAAAGGCATTTTTAGCAATAGCGTACTGCTGTGGTGACCGGGCGATTGTTCCCAAACTTTTACTGATCGCCTTCAATTTGTGGGTCCCGTACTGTCACCTCGTAGCAACTTGTTCCAGGAAAACTCAATCTTCCAAACGTCATTCGATCAAAAGTTTGGAAAACCAGGTTTGACACAAATGCGACATGAACAAAATGGCTGCGAGAAATTACAAAGGCCATTTTCAAAAATACAATGAGGGAAGCACACAAAAATGCAGGAGTTTATGAAAAGAACCCGACAAGTTAAAATCATAGCTGTGAATATATTTTTTGTGAAGAAAAACAGAAAGCAGGTTTATTCGCGTAGAACCTTGAAGGCCTTCACACACCACTAGCGGTAGGGTACCACAGTTTGGGACTTACTGCCCGAAGGCACAAAGTCGTAAACTCCTGAACATCATAACCTGACGAATGAAAACAGCACGCAAAGCCAATCGGACCCGATCATGAACAACGCAGTAACGATAGAAGGGCCAGCGCCTTTGTTGTGGCGGATATTGTTGGCAGGTTTCAATGCAAACACAACAACACAGCACCGCGACAGATTAAAAACTCCAGACTGGAAAAGCAAACGAAAAGCGATGCGGCGGAAGCCGAACGAATTGTCAACATTTGGCAACCTAAACACTCGTTGAATGCTACGTAAGCGGTTCATAATTTCCAGACGATAGTTTAGAGTTGTCTTCCATTTTAACTGGCCCTTTGTGTGTAACCTGGCGTGTGTTACGAATGAACCTGGCCAAGGGCGCAAACGTTGTTTTGCTTCAAAAATCAAGTTTACCTACGATTCAAGCCGTCTGCGCAGTCGCAAAAATATTTTGAAAGATGGACTGTCGACCTGCGGCGGCTAGGCGCTGCTTTAGGTGACACATGAATCGCTTGCTTGCATATAAACTTCGCTGCGATGCCAACAAAGCTAGACGTATCCGACTTTTGAGCAGAAGACCGTACTGCGTACGTCATAGTAGCGTATTATGTTCTTTCAATAATTGCATCCTGCTGAACCCGATCGAACGCGTGCCAGGAATTCGACAGCCTCGACACGTGACCCACGGATTCAGCAACGTGAGGTTTGCCCCAATTTGCTAGTGACCATTGCTATCAATTTTCGCTGACTGAACAATTTTGTCAGGATCTGCCAGGCGGCACCTAAACCGCTGCACACAAACACTAGGTTTCGAATCGAAAGCGGGAACGTCAGCATTGGAGGACTTTTACGTGGGTCGAGTGTAAACTTACGCCGTTTAAGCGAAAACTGACGCTTTGCGAAAATCAAACGAACAGAAAATGGCAACCAACATCGAAATTCTCAGAGCAACTATTTGAAAGCGATAGGTGCACTTTTCAATCGTTTTTTCACTGTTTTGACACTTGACGCCCAAGTCTATCATGTTTGTTTCTTGTTAGTGGCGTAACTGTGGGGTAATAATAGGGATTCATTTTCATTGATTTTTCTTAAACCTGATGCCCTGTGATTTGTAGACTGTTTATTTACATTCGTGTTAAGCCTCAGGCTAATTCGACTTACCCAGCCGAGGTAGCATGTCCATCTTTCGTAGGTAGGCGATTGAGACTGCAAAGCAAAAAAGGTCAGTGAGCAACAGACACACACATTCACAACAATTGATGTTCAAAAAGAAAGTCTGAACTCACAGTATGTATCTGGTACTTCACACTAAAGATTTTACCAGTGAAAACAGTGAAAACGTTATGAAAAAAAGCCGTATTTTCACGTTTTTCTTGCACCAGCTTGTTATAAAAACGAGCGACTGACGACCCCAAACAGATGCAAATGAACTTCTGCACAATTAAAAGCACTTCTTCAAACCGTAGCAGAAACTGACAAGAAAGTTTTGCTAAGCAGGAAATGATCAGATGCTGAACCAGCGCTCCGAAGAATAAATCCGGCTTGCGATAAAACAACTTTCTTTCGTCCTCATCCCAGCGTCTAAACCAGGGGTGGGCAACCTACGACCCGCGGGCCGGATTCGGCCCGACAAGCAAAATCGTCCGGCCCGCAACCCCTTTATAAATTGTAGTAATTGCATGGCCCGCCTAGTGATGTTATATGTTATGAATCTGCCCTTCATGCAACTTCTTGTATTATATTTTTTTGTACCAATGAGGAACTATACTCATGAGAAACCGCACTGTGTTTATTTTGTGCTTTCATTATGAACTGTGAAAGTCAGGAGTAAATCTGAATAAAATTCCTGATTTTCATCATATCAACAACATAAACAACAAAAGGTATGGAGTTTTTGGTGGAAATTTAGTACGGCCCGCCATACCTTGCAGAGTTTGTATTTGGCCCGCGACTAGGGAAAGGTCTGCCGACCCCTGGTCTAAACTGTTTGACTACAGCAGGGGTCTCCAAAATGTTAGTCCGAAGGTCACACGAACAATTACACAACAGCTCGAGGGCCGACCATCTTACGTATTGTGACTGTTTCGGGATTTGTTTCCTTCTACAAAACCAACAATTTTGTCGTAAATATATTATATTTTTATTATTAGCAAAATGTAACTGTGGCCGTATGAAATGGCTTCGCGGACCGAATTTGGCCCGCAGGCCGTAGTTTAGAGACCCCTGGACTACAGGCTTTAACTAAACTATGTATTAGTGACCATAGTCAACATCAGGCAGTTGTAAACAGTTGCTAAAGCAGTGATATTACGTGTGCAGTAGTTGCTTTTTTTAATGATTTTTGCTATGACGTTTTCTCTCAGACTCTTGCTTATTGTATTTATTGCAAGAGCGGGTTTGCCACTACAACACTTGCAGGCAAACATCAAAGCGCATACTAGCGCCAAAGAAATTTTGCTGCTGCTGTTTCAAACTTTAAAGTTTATTTGTGCTGGTGACGCAATCGACACCCTGTTTGTTTTATTCGCCGACCGACAGGTGCCGAAACACCGCGGCGACGCTTTCACTCGACCCGAGCAAACAAAATACCGCAGTCACCTTGTAGTCGGGAACTTTGCGTAAGAAGACACCAGGCGTCGCGACCTTTGTCAGCGACCCACGAACTCCCGCGCCCAGACCGCGTGGGATTAGGATGAGATTTTATTAAGGTTTTGCAGGAAAAGCTTGTTACAACGCTGCAAAGGCGTTGGACTTCCAGCAGAAAGGCTGTCTTGTTTGTGGGGCTATATACAGTTAAATCAGAAAGACTTGATCATCCAGCTCAGACCGGCATTAAATCTAACTTTCATCTGACCTTGGAGAATTTTGGACAAGGTTTGGATTAATCAGGGGACTTAGGTATAAATTAAAGTGCTTTACACATTCAAGTTGCAAGATTTGGTTTTGATTTTACTTCACCTTGTCGGTGTTACCATCATTTCTTCTGTCGGTATATTCGTGATGACGCGGACGCCAACTATTGGCCCACTATGCCATTGCCGGTTTGCAGTAAATACATTTCCTCAAAATGGTGTTCAAAATTTTATTTTTTCTTGAACAACAGCCTGCAGTGGACGTAAAGTTTTCTTCATTTTTTTGTTGTAATCCCAAGTAAAGCTTTCACACAGTTTACACACTTACAATAAAGTCTGCCACTTCATAACATCCTTATTCAAACAAAGTTGTTTGCTGCCGTTGAGACTTGCATCAGCTAAACAATTTACCAGACGACGAAAAAGTGAGAAATGATACGATTTTGACTGGTTTCACTTTTGAAGAGAATTTATTGAGTAACTTGCCAAATGCAGGTGGGAAGCCAATGTCAAAGGTTACGCAGCGTTTGAAAATTAGGCACCCGGGGCTCTGTAACCGAAGCTTGTATGAAATCGTGCATGACCACTGCCAGTAACCCCCCAGTCAGTGACTGCAAATGTCAGAAAGGATGCCCATGACGTCACAAAAAATTGCAATAACGAAATAAATAGCCGCTTTGTTTTGACTTAAAAGTTGCAACCAGACATCTACATTTCCTTTTGCATGCAAGCGGATCTGTTGGCAAGCATCGCCCGTACACACGTGCGCTCAGCCGAACCCTTAATTTTATTAATATATTTGATTAATTCTTTTGGAAACTCCATAAATTCAATAAGTCTGAGAAAAGACTTTTACCTGAACGTATCAGTCACTTTCAAAAATCAGTTTTGTCGCTCTTTTGCGAAGCTTGACTTTCTGGATTTTATTAAAGTTTTTTTGAAACAAAAGTGTCAAAAACAACAACGTAAAAAATTAAACCTCTCTTTCTAAGCGTCAATTGTGCAGTTTGTGACTGCTTTCATTGTACCCATCCTGAAATAAACATACATGAACTACAGCGGTATGTTGAACGTTGGATAAGAGCACATGCCTCATCCTTCACGTTTTACACGGTGCTCTGCTTTTAACCAATCTTGACAACTTCTTTAACGCACTCAAACCCGTGACAAAATCATTTCAAACCAGGTCATTACTCAGTTGCATTGCGAAGCGGCAACCAAAAGTTGTCAATGCCTGCCTTGTCCGAAATTTTGCCTTAGTGGGAAAGAAAAACTGCAGGATGGTGTTTTTTGATAGTGATTAAACTAGCACACCTAACAACGTTTCCCTGAGTGTCGAGAGGTACTGTACATTGCTTCGTAATTACAGCACAGCACAACTTTTAAAACGGAGCTGTTTGTGCAAAATCTGTCAAGCGCATTTGCGCAGCGTGAGTGCAATTGCAACAAAAACGATGAAAATCTTGACAAAGGTTTTCTTTTCGCTGTTTTATCCCAGAATTGTCTGGAAACTAGCGTTCAGCGCAAGATTTTTTGTTGTCCAAAACGTTTCATTGCGCGTTTCGTCGACCGCGGCAAGACGCTATAAAGTGGCTGCAACCAATTTAAATAATTGCCTTAACGTAAGTTCCTTTGAATAATGGCCGTAACTCTTTACTTAAACAAAGTTGCAGTATACGCCATTTTGACTGCCGAAGCCCGCCCTTGAAGACAGTGAACAAGTAAGCCTGTTCACTTCACTGAAAGCACTCCTCAGGCGCAGAAATATTATACAACCATAAGAAACAAACAACATCTTCAAACATCATCTCTAGTTTGCACGTCGTTCCACATCATCGCCACATTCTTCGTACGACACCGCAGAAGTAACTAAACCGTGTTACTCACCGAAGCAAGGATTGTCGTAGATTCTTTGGTGGATGAGCTTGCACCTCCGAGTGTTCTGTGTCAAACAATTACAGTCGTCAAGTGGTCTGGCCAGTGAGACAACGAGGTAGATCGAGAGCTTCAAAATTTCTCGCAAAATCGATGAACAGCACTCGAAGTCGACTCGAAATTTTTTTCATTTCACTTTTTTTGAAAGCGTGTAAACACCGTGCATATATATGCTGCAGAGCACCCATTAAAATTGGCAGGTACGGTGTAATATCGACTGTGACTAAACTTTTTTTAGAAATAACATGCACGCACTTCATGTGCTGTCTCGATTACCTATGGTCTGTACGAGGATGACGGAACAAAAAACTTGGTTTCAAACTTTGGCACAATGCATGGCAGGTGTTTGGAGGAAACTTGAAGTTCGATAATCGCACTCTTTAATATACATGGTCATCATGGGCGTACCGAGGTTAGGTGGCGCCCTGGACAAAAAAAGGTTTGGCGCTCTATGTTCAAACCTGAGGTCTTTTGGGAGTAAATGTACTGTATTGAAAAAAGTACTTGCGACATTGTCTGGACTTTTCAGCGCGCCCCCACTGATTCTGCGCCCGGGGCGTTGTGCCCCTTTTTCCCCCCTCGTTACGTCCCTGGTGGTCATTGAATCCGCATCGCCCCAAGAGATGGTTTCGACACTTCGCTGGATCGCCGTGTTTTAACGCCAAGTGAAAAACGCAAAGACAGCACAGAGCGTAGGGGCAGAACAGAATCTCCACCATCATATCATACTGTAAATGGCGAAAGACTGAAACAGGAACACGTTACAGCAACTGTCTTCAGTTAGCACGCACCTGCTTGCATGTGCACTTGTTGTCCAAGTCGAGGAAATCGCGAGTAAGCGTATCCATGATGTCAGCGCATACCGGGAGATCCCGCATTTTTGCGTTGCAGCTTCCCGACTTCACCTGCGTCAAGATCTTCATTAAATGTTCATCCTTATTAACCGCTATACTTTGGCAAGAACCGAAATTGCATGTTCTTAATGCAAGATGTCCGCTTGGTTTCACGTGCAACGTTAAACTGCGATTCTTCTTCAATAAAAAACCGAAATAGCTCTCATAATTTGTTATAAAGCTTTTTGTGGGTCCGGGAATTACGTGCGGAAGATGTTGATAAAAAATGTTAAGTTGCGATGGATGTATTGCAGCAAGGCCATAACGTGCAAGTCTTATGAAGGTTCGCGACGCAACGGGTTCATGAAAATTTATGTTTGTACGAGTGCCAAAGGCGTTTCATTTCTGGCGATATTAAGCAAGTGAAGTGGTACAGTGGGTTGAGAATCCTACTCCCCAATCTGATAATAATCTGGGTTCGTTTCTCGGTCGGGTCATACCGAAGACTTGAAAAACGGTACGTGTGGCCTGTCCAAACTTGTGCTCGGCTTTTGTGAGTGGGTGCAAGGGAAACAATTCATACGCAGTGCTGCCGCTGTCTTTTCACTAACGCAGCGTTCACTGCGAAATTAACCGCGTGACTCATCTACAGACGGTACAAAGTGAATACATATAATGATAATGAAAATTATTAGCGCTAATATGCTAGGCATTCTGAAGCTCCGAGAACAAATGGACGTCATTTGTTTTATGTTCCGTGAACGATTAAACTTCATTTGGTATAAAGTTGTCACAAGTTGTCAAACATAAAAGTATCAAATTGCATTAAAGTCAAACATGACTGCGAACAAAACTAGGTAAGTCTAGAAAAGCGCGCGAGGATGTAACATCATCCACCTGATTTCATCATAATTGTATGATCCACGCTTTTAGTCCAAAGGTGATGAAAACATCCAAAGCTGTTTAGGTTGTACGCTGGTCACGAAACAAGCGTATTTGAAGCAGCAGCTTTTGTCTTAAAACAACGATATCAACTTTTAGCTAACTAGTGTTTCATAAAACGCAATAGCTGTTGTAAATATTTATGCAACCAACTGCGTGGCCCACGCTGGCGTAGATCTATGAAATATCCCTGACCTCACCAATGGAAAACGCTGCAAATATTGCCGGTTGTTTTAACCAGAACGCCAGTTGTCACTTACCGCACACCTTCCCTTAAGGTTGTCCAGTGCCTCGCGACACTTCTTGTTATGCTTGCATTTTTTCAACACCTGATGACAACTGTTTGCGGGAACTGCTTCCGGCGGTGATTTTGCACGCGCTGGAATTCTTTCGTCGGTCACGCTTTTCATCTGTCCTTTCGCGGCGTTCGATCGGGCCTCAGCAACCACAGTCAGCAACAGCGATAGAATAATGCAAAACTGCGACGAAACATAAACAGGCGTTCGCCCATCTGCGCGACTGGAAGCGCCGGGTCGTTGCTGCCGTTTAACAGACGTCATTTCAAATAATAATCTTCGGATGACAACTGACGAAAAAATCTTGTACTTGACCGGTGCTGTTGACTTGTAAGCGGTGTGACAGTACAGTCAGGTTCTACACGCCTAAGCGCTTTTCGCAACAGCTGTTGATAAAGCAGTTAATTAAACAAAGGCTAGGAGGCGCTTTAACGAGTGTCCCGGGGGAGCGTGAATCCGCGCCCGACAAAGAACAATGGCGAATGGTCGGCATGCTTTTGCCAAATCACATCATGATCGACGTAATGCATGACGCAAGCAAAACAGAAGGCAATAAAGCTTAGCGGCAGTCTTTGTACAGAGTGCCACACATCTTGTAGTTTTATTGCAACTGTTTCGTTGCTGTGAAACTTTTGTTTACGATTTACGTCAAACTTGCAAACAACTCCATCAATTTGCTCTAAATTTAAAGCACCCAAAGCAGACAATTTGAGCAGCAGTTGGGGTATGCAACAAATACGAAACTTGCTGGTAAGATCTATTCTTTATACAAAGCGCACATGTGAATAAAACCCAAGTGTTGCGTTCCAACAACCGAGGTAATATATCAATGTGATCTGTTTCGATGGCGCAGAAGCAGCATTGACTAGCATCTAGCGTCTCTCCGAAGATGTAAAAATGCTCACAACACGAGCATATGGAAGCGACAGACCAAAAACTGCGTATTACTATTCCCTTGAGCGTTGAAAAGCAAAAGAATCAGAAACCAGCGAACAACCTTAAAATCTTTTGTAAGTACTTTTCTCAAGTCTCTTCGTGTTTGCTTCTGATGAAAGCAATCATTAGAAGGAAACCCAAGGCTTTGTTTCATATCGTGGGGTCGCAGCTTTCCTCGCAGCTGTTATTTTACTCCACTCACGCGCAAGCAGACAAACACGACTTGCTGCCAAAACAACATCACAGCAGTTTTTGAACGCGTGTGCCACCCGAATGCTTGCAGAAATGTACTTCAGAATAAAACAAAACAACGATTGGATGAGAAAACGAACACAAGTTTATTTTCTCGAAACGTTTGCCACACGCATCTCCCAGGTTTCCAGGCACAATGCCTGCTGTCTAAAGTTTTTTTTCAGACTTTATTCGGAGTTGTGCCGCTTCTTTGTTTAATGTCTAGCCTGGTTCGAAGTGACAACCCACACGAAGGAGATCTTGTTTCTAATGGACGTGCGTCTAATGAAAGACCGTAAACGATGTGCTTTCCGCGACAGTAGCCGGCAGCGAAACTCGAGATTAATTAAATCTATCAGGGACGATCGCTAAATCAAACCCAGCGAAACCCGAGAACGGTCCTGATTGGCGTTAACACCGCCGGCCCTGGGCGAGACACGAGTCTATTCAGTCCAACACTTTCTACACTTTTCGAACCGAATCAAAAGCAAACGTCAGCGCTCTCGCGCACGCGACATTCACTGATTGCCATCAAGCAATTGTTGCCGTCTCGGAGCAAGTCACGATTTTTCGCCGGAAAGCCCGAAGCCCGACCAAAGCGAAACTTCGATGCTGTTCTTCGAAGTGCGTCACGTTCAACATGGCGGCGGTCGACGAACAAGCAAATCGGCAAATTCACTTTTTAATGAAAACGTCTATGAGTGTTTCCATCAATCGATGGGGCAAATCAATTGCAAGAAATACATTCACTACACTACCGTAATTTGTGCTTGACGAACCGCGAATAACAGCTCCGGGAATAAACAATTCAAATAAGTAAGAGGTAAAAGCAGCTTACGGCATTGTCCTGTATAGTTGAACAGACATATCTTGTCATGAGACGCTAACGCAGCTGGTATGATCCTTGTTTAAGTTCAGAAAGCTAGATTTTGAGCCTAAGCACAAGTGTTCTGCTGTTGACTCGAGGAAGGAACTTATTTGCTCTCACTCATATCTGAACTTTTCCAATCACACGTCAACTGTCTCTCTTGTATTCAGGTATATCTGCCTGCTGCCCGTGCACACAGTAGCCTAGGAAGAGCATTTGCCTTGACATTTGCGCTGACCGAATGAGCGAACGCAAAGCATTCGCGTCTGCCTCAACCGAACACGACCGCCAAAATGCAGCGTGAAAACCACCGTGAAAACTGACTCAGCGGCTTTGCGCCACCATTAACATACCCTGACCGCCCGTTGCGCAGACTCGAACAAGAAGCAATTCGCTTTCGGCGCAAGGAGTTTTCGGTCGCAGTCGCCATCATCAACATGGCGCAGCCGATGCGACTTTTATCGAACTCGAAACACAATCGTTCCCCCCACTAAATAGCGCGCGATTTGAGTCTTGAGGCAGTAGCGCGGTTTTTTTCTGCGCGACGAAGCCGGCCGGTCGCCTTTTTTGCGCGAGCTCGTATTCCGCTCACGACACATCACAAAGACGTTTGTCCGAGACAATGGACAGCTTGTAATTACGATCGACGCAAATGGACGCGAAGCTTTCGAGAGTGATAGGCCGTTTATATTAAGCAGCTCGAAGTCGGAGGAGCACGGTGGGCCATCGTTGCTGGTGCTGCACCGGCTCGGATAGGTTGGGTAATTTATGTTCGAAATCAGGACAAGAGACAAGGCAGATGGCACCCTGATTAAACTGCGCCAGGCACGTTGGCCGTGCATCGGTGTTGATCGACCACACGAGCCTCAGAAAGCGGTTAATCTGAATTCGCTGTGCTTTAAAGTTTTACCTTTGCTCCTAAGTTCCTCTTCGATTGCTTTAATCATCAGCACATGCGCACGGACGCAAATTTTGGAAACTGCTTCTGTTTCAGCATCAGCTGGACTTCAGTAAAACATGAGAAAAATAAATTCAGCGCGGTTTTACCTTATGAGGCGCTCTACATGAAAGATGCAAAAAAATCTTTGAGGCTAAATCTCAGTTTTTTCTAATCCTAGCAAACGAAGTGGCTCTTTCGGTTTAAAAATTTTTATAACATCACGTGGAAGAAATTCAACGCTTTTGTTACACTTTTAACAAAATGTTTTTACAAGTTCAATTGAAATTGCTTTTTGGGGCCGATACTGGTAGTTTCAAATGAAATACGTTGAGATCTCAGTGCTATATGAACTGTTTGTACTTTTCAGCTAGCAGATTCTTCTATGCAGTACAAGCATAGGTCATGCTAACAAGTGGCCGATCGCTTCACATAGCTTTAACCTCAGCCTCGGGATGTTTTGTTTTGCCTTAAATCTCCTCCCCATTTTAATTTATCCTACTTCTCAGATTTCAATCTCCTCCCCAGCCAAAAACCGCCTCTTTCCTACAAGAAGACCCTTAAATCAGACATAATTGAAATAAAATTCCACACGTTGCTCTGAGATGTGTGGTGTTCAGGTGGTGAGCATATCATTTTGAGATGATCACGCGGTTGGAAGATGCTCGTTGGGTGGAACATGCGATCAAGCGTGACATCACGAACATCACTACGTGTGAAAACATCAAGTGCTCGAAAGCTACGATTTGTTTTCGTTCGTTTCTTGTCAACGTTACTCCTTCATACGCCAGTTCATCTGCAAAGCGACGTTCAGGTGAAACGGGCCAAGTGAAATGTAGCAAAAAGATTAGTGCTGTAATTCCGCAGCAAAATAACAAGTCGTTTCAAAAACCAAATTTTTAAAGCGCTTTCGCAGTATCGCATTATTCTTTGATCTCTGCCATCGTGACAGTCAGCATCATTGTCCACGACTATCACGTGACTGTAGGTGCTGGCAAAGACCACCTCGCCCTTCGCAATCGTGCCATTAACTTTGCGTTTCACATGAGCATAGCCAGACGTGCGTGCTGGCATTGTTTGGGTCAGAATTTTCTTTTTGTCTACCATTGTAATTTATTGATTGCAACTCTATTCGTACGTTTCTTGCCAACTTATTGTACGAAGTGCACTTCGTACCTTAGCCTGTTTTTTTACTAGTTCTCGGGCTAAACTCTTAGACTGCGTTGATGCTTGATGTTGAAAAGGTATGGAAAAGTCAACCACGAAATAAATATCAGTAATTCTATATCACCAAAACACCAGAAAAAATAAATATCACTAATTCTATCGAAAAATGGGTGCACGCGAGTGTCTCTATTTGCATGAACCGACAAAACATAAAAAACAGGCAAGCCTTCCCAAAAGTCCTTAAAAATCTGGCCCTGCTCTGTAGTGGAAAAGCTTGTTTTTATATGCATGGTTTATTTGCGAGCGGTTTAATCAGAAACTTTTATTCAATGCTTGCCTGTCGCTGATATTATGAAGACAAGCTCCTTCAAGTACTGTAGCTTTTCCATAATAGCTCTGATTGCAAGAAAGGCTTTTGCTTTTTATTAGCATTTCGTTTTTACAAGAGCCCAACCTATGAAAAACGCGATCAACTGCAATATGTGAGAAATGCAACTTTTCGAAAAATCTCCACCTTTACTTAAAATTTCACGCGACTTTCCTTAACTGAAGTCTAACGTCACAGCCTGTTGCTCCTGTCACATTTGTTCAACGCGTTTAACGAAATAAGTTTTTCAAACTAGTTAGATGAGTTTCAGGGATGTTTCTTTTTCTGCCAAGCTGTCTCAGTTCAGCCCAATCGTGGCCACTTCGGTTGCTCTATGACCCATGACCCATGACCCATGCAACGCCGGATGCGCAGTTTCTGCGACAGTTAAATAAACAAAAAAAGAAAATGAGAGGCTTTTGTGGTGTCAGGGACATGCTTGTCCTGGCAGCTTTACGTAAAGATATCTTTAAACTAGCATAGGAATGCAACGGTGGTACAGTTTTTAAATCAAACAAACAGACACACACAACGTTGTTTGACCTTTGGCAAGGCTGCCTTCAGCCACAGGTAAGCACAGTGTGTCAACAGCTGATTTCTATCTAGCGCTTCCTGTTCTCACGCTCGACCAGCAAGATTTCTGGAAGTACAGCAGGTGCCATCGCATTTGGAAACCCTTTTAACTCACCTTGAACGAATTTTCATGCGAGGCTCACTGTGACATCGCATTTTTGAGTTATGCCACTGCGCATGGTAAAATTTGAAAACGTTTGTGAAATGACGACCTGCTTGTGAGCGTTATTCACGCAAACGGGTAGTTTAAGGACAACGCCTTATATAACGACTTGTTTGTTACCATGTGTAACGCCATGCTTCCTAGCTGCTATGCATCGATCAAACACTGAAAGCTACGGGTGATAAGCGAGAAACAAAAATAAAAAGAAAGGTCGGGAATATTACAAAGAAGGCGAACGACGATATTTATCCACCATAGGTTCTGCTGGCTGTGCGGTTGTGCTTGCACAAATCTGCTAGCAATTCAATAGCATCTCCAGCTGAAATTCCTAAAATCGCGAAGCAAGAGTTTCGTTCTACAAAAATTTTCAATGGCAGCAACATCATTTCTATGCCAACTGATGGCTTTGAACTGGATCTCGGTTGCCCACAACTGAAATTTAGAGACACTTAAGATCGAAATGGATACTGGCAAGCCACGGACCCTGCTTATAAATACGGACAGATCGTAACAGCAATTCTCAATCTCGAATGGGATCTTCGCTCCTCGTAAGATGCCTCGACCGTTTTGATCTCCTCGTCCGTCTTCGAAGTTTAAATTTCAAGTAGGCTATTCACTCAGTAGTGGGATCGAAGTATTTGAATAAAGCAGCCAACTGACGTCTTGGTCTGCGACTCTCAAGACCTGCCGGTGACAGCACTAGCAGACAGACCTTTCTGCCACCCTGTCCCGAACTTTATCAAAACCATGTTTTGTCTGCTGCACTTCAGCATTTCCCGCAAGTATTTTAACCTTGCCTCTGCGCAGTGCCCGCCGCAGCGGCCTGACTTTAAACGGGGACTGCGACTGTATATTTTCAGCTCGATTAGCGACCGTCTTGCGAATGAGTCAAGCTTTCGAAAGGCGACGGCGCGTTTTCCCACATCTCGATAAAGCCGAAGAGCCCAATTTACTCTTACATTCAAACAATATTCCTGCCAGCGTAAATACAGGTTGGTGAGGCAAACAACAGCATCGACCAACTTTGATTTTTGGTCACGGTTTGAGGATAAGAAAATGATATCATCTCTCCAAAGCTTTTTCTCATTTTAAGTTCTGCGCGTGGCTTCCGTCTTGGCGACTGGCAACAAAGTGCTGTAGCCTGCATGTGAATTTGACCAAACCAAATGGGATGTCATGCTTGGTTGTAGATAGTGCACGACTTAGCATTTTCTAAGCGATTACTCTTGTATATCACTATCCGACTTTCATTTATGCATTTCCTGACAAATTTGACAACTAAGGAATGCAAACTTTAACCAAAAAAGGCTGACTGTGGCGGTCAGGAGTTTAAAAATAGAATCAAATCTACGCTTTGAAAGCAGCGAAACTAGGTAAATAAAAGACTGCACAACAGTTCTGCTGCCAATATCTACCTGTTTGTTTCCATTCAAATGTTTAGCAACACCATTACTTCGCTACTATGGAATTTTGACAACATAGGAAAAGTCGAGCTTTCACTTTCAAGAGCTAGTGATTAACATGCTGCACAAATAGTCGCGTGCCTTCCGCTATTCGTTCAAATTTCTCGTAAATATGTTTCAAGCTAGCATAATGCTGCTACATTTTTGAAAACTTTACCCAGTTGATACGATTATCACGACGCAACTGTGCAATCCAACCGACATGGTCAAGCATCGCTTCAACTCGCCTGATCAACACCGAAGTCGCTTGCCAGTGTTGATCAAGTGTTTTAGTCCGATCCTATTTTGTTGATTTTGCAGAATCTTGCGTCTCCGGCTAAAAAGGAAGTGAAGGCGAAGAATTGCGCCATTCAATCTTCGGCGACGTCGACAGAGCTACTTGCCCACGTTAACAATCGAATGACCTTGCTTCTCGCATGCTCCGTTTTTCCGCTTCGACTGAAGTGCAACAGAAATGTAGAGCGAGGCTCGAGGTGTCTTGGATGACAAGCGCCGAGACGTTTTCTCACGCGGTCGCTCTTGTAGTCCTGTTACGTCCGCGTCACAATAGCCTCTCGACGCGATGACAAAGCGGCACCCTGTCAAGGAAAAAACTTCACGCCAACGAAATCGGACCTGGCATAAAGTCTGCAAACTGCCTTTTCATCGACGCAATTTTTTGATCAAGATTTGGTTTGAAATACGCAATTGCTGTTAATGCTGCAAAGCTCCTTGAAACAGCAGAGTAGATCGGCACAAAACTCATTGTTTGTTTTGCAACATATCACTACATAGTACCATTAAAAATAAACGGCCGTCGAGAATCCATTAACATACTGGTCGTGACTGAGAAAGGTCTGCAAGTTTTAAGTGGATGAAAGGATCTGACGATCTTTTTCGCCACAATTTTATAGCATTCTCTATTAAGCAGAAAACTCAAAAAATTTTTTAGTCAAAGTTTAGAAAGTCACCACAAAAACTATTTGACGAACTCGTATGTCTGCAAACCCGGTGTAAGAAATATAATGAAATTATTTTTCAACCTTTCTGCCGTCTGCATCGCCAGTAGAAGCAGCCTGAGAACCTTGCCAAAACAGCAAAATGTTTTTCTTTCTACTTATCCATGAAAAAACACTGAAAAGCCGATGTCGATGGGTAAGACCCTCTTGAAACTGCTTTTGACAAAAACTGCGTTTTGCAAAAGGATCCGTTCGAGGGTTACAGCAGTTTTTGCCTCAGACGGATACATAACTTTCCATTTTATTTTCATTACACTGAGTAAGGCTTTAAGCGAATGAATGCAGGAGTTGGAGCTTCTGCTGGCGAAGTTCCGTTCGATAGACAGTCACGATCGATTGCTTCTATCAGCATAATACATTTGCTCACACTCTTTTTAGCACGTGCGATTTCGTAGGCCAGGTCCTTGGCAAAGATAGGCAAACAAAGCGAAAAAGAAGCATGCACAGATCAGGTCTCTGCTTAAAAATTCACAAACTCTACCGCCTCAATCCTCACTGCTGCATTTTTGAACCTGCCGCGGCAGGTGTAAGAACGAGTCGATACTGACGTCACAAAGGAGCGACGGGCAGCTGTCGCGGCATCGTGCAAGACTCGCGTGCCTTACGACAAGATGAAGGTATAGCGAAGACCTCACGCCGAAGCCGGGATAGGAGAGCAATTCGGCACACATGTTGTTCTGCTTTGTATCTTTTCCGTTGAAATTTCAAAGCGTCCTGAATCGGCCCGCAAACCTGCTGCTGCCGGTCACAACCACGCGTAGTCTCCAGCAGACGGCGAACGAGCGTTGGAAATTGAAAATGATTTACTGCTTGTGACGCCACATGATAAAGTTTCAGCAGAAGGCAGTCTAGTCACCAACGGCAGATGACGAACGCGCATTGCCAAGATACACATTAGTCGACGACTTCACCGATTAAAACAAGGACAAAAAACTTGTTACGGATGATCACGCGCAGGCCAACGACCAGCTTGGTTGCAACTGGGTAGACACTTGCTTGCGTTTCTACAGTTAAGCTCACCTGAGACCAGAATTGTGTTAGATAGAGTGAAATGCACTGCAGCTGGAAACAGCCTCTACAATACCAAGCTCCTTCTTTCACCCTGCAAGCAAATGTTTAACCGATTTAACGTTGCTGTTACGAGGCAAAATTTTTGTAAAGTGTCATTTCTATTTACTGCCGGTGCTTGCGGAAGTTGCAACACAAAAAATTCGCAAGGGTCAATGCAATGGAGTAAATTTTCCAATAAACGCTATAATACCAATCTTTGTAGGCGCGAACGTCTTCTCAATTATCGATATGAATTTAATTAGCGCTTGTAATAAAACCCGTAAGTTTATCAGAACGCACCTGGCTTGCAGATGTGCATTTGTGCACGCGTGCATGGGGCCAAACCTATCGCTATGAGAGACGATGATCGCTTTGAGAATTTCCGAATCGAGACCCGGCAAGCTTAGGGTCAGTGAGTAACCCATTCTTCAGTACGCCACACATCGCCTAGACTAGAGCATAAGTTCCCAACCTTTCGTGGTCCGTGTCCCCCTACTGATGCCCTCAACGCCCGTAACCCCCTGGCCTTCTATAAAAAATGTAGATTTGTTTTAACGTAATTGTGTTTTTCTGTTTTATTCGCCGGGCTGGGTGGCTAAACCAGTGAAAGCCTCTCCTCGTGACTTCACGGCAAAGATCCCGTGGCCCCCACGGGGTTTCCCCAGTTGAGAAACGCTGTTCTGGAGAGTCCCAATGAAATGCTTGGCCAACGCGTGAAGACAATGCTGAACTGCAGAGGTAGCATTAGTGGAGAACTACTTTTTACCTGCGTAGAAGTTACCCATACCTAAACCGGTTGCCTTGTGCGTCTGATGAGCTTAGTCTGTCCTTGAAAGAGGCTGTTTGATGCGAAGCTGAAGCCCTGCTAAGAGTTACCTCTCCGGACCAGAGTGGACCTGGGAATAATATTGCTCCATTTTCCCAAGAACTGCCGAACTTCAGAATGGCAGCCCCCATTACCACGTGCAGTTCAAAATCATGCCTTGGACAAATGTTTATTGAAACGGGTTTTCATGAACTGAAAGTCAGTTTTGAAAGGAAAACTTCTTTATGAACTAAATACAAATATTCCAGAGTTTTCAAGTGTTTCGAAATCATATAAGCTTTCTACATCGAAAGCTTTTTATGAATTCATGAAAGCAGTGTGCAAAATCGATATAAGCAATTTCTGAATGAAAATTAGGAAGTTTATGAATAACAAAATGCGTTTGCCTTTTGCATCTTACAAACTTGCATGAAAAATGTGTAGCATGTCAATTTAAAACATTACCATAAAATACCTTGTGATTGGTCAGCTCAAAGTAATGTTTAATGTGTCTTAACAATGACCTATATTTGATCAATGGCGATGCCCACGAACAAATCTATTTTTCAACTAATTTTGTTTATTCATTGGTCCTAGAACATTATGACAGCCCAAGTTCATGTGTAGCATTGTGCGTTGGTGAATCTTTCTGCATCACAGTTGCAAAATGATAATAAATAATGCCTGTTGCAGTATTTTGGTCATTTGTGCGTCTCTTGAAGGTGCACTGAAGAAATCTAAGGTTCAGTGGAGCCTAGTGTTTATACCAGGGATTGTGCGACATCCTTCGGCAAAACGTTGGCGGCAAATGCCTGACCTATGCATAATTTTGGCGCGTTTGCAGCAAACCGGTACCTTAGAAACAAAAAGCAACATTCGATCGACATTTCGTCTGCAGCGCCGACACGCTCTGGACTAGTGTCAGCTCGACTGGCATGGCATGGGAATCCGGAAAAGATCGCGCGAGGCAGAACATGCGGCGCTGCATTGAGCGCCAGCAGAACTTCGCTGTCCCAGACCGCCTTTTCTTGCGTCATCGATCACAAGAGAAAGCGGTGTAGCGTCCGGCGAGAAACTATCAAAGCCCGATTTTCGCCGAATGCACTATTTGTTCGTGCGTGAAAATTGGCATGCGAAACCGACAGGGTGGAAATGATTAGTTGAACTTTCGGAAGCAGGATCCTGTTCAACACTGGGCTTCAACAACCTCGAATTACTTTTACTTCGCCGTTTTTTTGCCACGTCCAAGATTTAATCACTTGAAAAGCAAGGAACTGCATTGTGCAGCACTGAAATTTTCGACAAGGCAATCAACACAGGCATGGCCGCAGGAAGCAATGGTTCGACTGAGGACATCGGCCGCTGATCATTTTGGAAGAAAAAAAGAATTTCTGAAAGAAATTCTGAAATTGTTGCCATTGTAGTGAATCGAAGAATGAACTGGAAACAAAATCTATGTATGCTGTTTTGATCGTTGTGAAAAGCTGCAGCAACACAGACCACAAGGATATTACCATTGGTATATAGCTCTTGCAGTAGTCGAGTTTTAAAAATACTGCATGGCTTTCTTACTGCTTTAAAATAGTTTCTTTTTCATTGAAATAAAAACTGTACAATGAAAAAATGAGTGTACTTTTTGCGTTGTATTCTTGCCGCATTCTAAACTTTCTCTTACGTTTGGATTTCTTGCGTTGATAAAGAAAGTCGAGTATAAACCTGAAACGTAAAATACCGTTAGAAATGCAGCAAAAAAATTGTTAAACTGCGTTCGACATCCACCGCATGGAGCAAGAGTTCTGTAAGAAATATTTGTTAAGAAAAGTTTTTTCACAAAGTTTTACTCAGCTTTGCTTGATTATGTTTCCGGTTGTCTGCTGAGCACAGCCTTCGAACTTTCAAATCAACAGGAACTTGTCAACCTGAAAAGAAATAGCTTTGCTCCAAAAGGGTGAAGACCCTGCTATCTCTGGTTTTAAATTCAATCCTGGTTTCAGTTGTCTGTAAGAAAAAATTCAGGGAAATGTCCCCAACTTTTGATTAAAGTTTCGACTGTGTTTACAAATGAACATACTGGAGCGCAGTTACTCAGGTTGTGATTTCCTACATTCCAGATTTAATCTGGTCAGCGCCACATCCTTGATAGCTGACATACGTCTTCTCATAGACGGTTATCAGGTCAAAGATATATGGACGTGACTCGCTTTCGTCAATATTGGCGACAATGTCATATACCAAACCGATAGCAATATTGCTACGTTTTTGTTATAGTGTTTTTGTTTTTACGTCATTCCGTAAATATTCCTAGTCCTTTCAAAACTAGGCGCGAGTGCCAGTAGCGTATTCCCCGCTTCGGTTCTCGGTCAAGAATAGAAACGTAGAACGTGCGTTTACTACTGGGTAGTATATCATCATTATGACGACTAACCAGCAATTACAGTCGTATATGGGGATACTGGCGATCAGTCTTTTCACGCAAACACGTCAGTTGTATGTCTCTTCAAACTCGCCGCTATACTTTTCTTGATTTCGTGATTCCTGATTCTTGGTGAACTCTTTGCAAATTTATACCTGAGCATCTCCAATCAGCTGTATATCGTGTAGTATGAGGACTACCCATATAACCTAGAGATCTCAGATATTTTAGCGAGTAACAAAATCGCAAGAAAGCAAACCATTGCTGAAATTAGAAACTTTGCCGTCGCATTAATCAGAAACTCTAATATGGAGCATACAGGTTTGTAAAGACATTGCAAGATAACGGTCAATGTATGCGGGGACGAAGATCACAAAATATTTTAGATCACTGGTCAGTATATTCAAACGTGATTATCAGTGTCACGTCCTGGTCATGCTAGAAACTAAAAAATTTTCTTTCACCTTAGAAAATTTTGCTAAAGGAAATCTTTAGATACTGCATGAGAATGGCCAACTCTAACACTAAGCTACGTTCTGACAAATTTTGCGCAAATCCTTTAGAAATTGTAGGTTCAGAAAATGATTTTCTCTTACTTTTGATCAATTTTGCACCTGTTTCAAGCTCTTTCAACGGATATTTTTCGTACCAAGGATAAACCAAGTAGAATAATTACAGCCTCGTGCTAGCCGGAGATTTGCCTAGCACTTACGACAAGCGAAAGACTTGTCACTCGTAAGGTTATCAGTTGTTAGCAATTGTTGCTCACAATTGCTACTCAATGTCTTTCACACCGAAAGTAGGGCCATTTGAGAAGCATAAGCACAAAATTGTTTTCTTACCAATATTAAGTGTTTTGTTTATGTCTGTTGGCCCGCCTCACCGGTTTTCTTTCGGTGAAAATTGCACAGCCAAAGTCAGTTTGTAACAATTCATTTCAATTATTTACTTCAAAATATGTCATACCGAAGGTAATGGAAAGAGTAGTGTTTGTACACCAGTGAAAAAAGGGCTTGATGTAAAATGTTGCAAAAAAACCCTCCGGCGATAGCTTTTGTCCCCTGAATACAGGAAAAAAAACTTCTATCTTTCATTGGGTCTTGCCCTGCATGATTTAAAGTTGCCGGGAGAGACTTGGCCTTTCCAGAACAGGGCATGGTATGCTATGTTGCACTGTCAGCAGCTGAACTACATATTGACACGAACTGGAATGTGTCGCCTATAAATCTAGTGATCGGTCATCTTTTCATTACGTCAGTCACACTTGACTTCACAAGCAGTGAAATGAGAATTACATGTTGCTGATCTCCTGATCTGAGCCAAATGCTTTGACGAGCCACAGTGACCGTTCCACGCTTTGTTATCGAACAAGGCTAATCTCTTGTGACATAGTGTAATTCTAAACAGGCGTACATTACCGGTATAAACTCACTGTGCAATCATGGCAATCAGATTGCAGTGGAGTGCCAATGTTAATACGGCCAATACTGAAAAGCTTTTACGCTAGAATCGGCAAGCAATATTCGCCAAATGAAACAGGGCACAAGAGGTGAGATGAAATTCCACTTTAATAACAAGCTTTGTCATTTGCTTATTAAGAATTGGCAAAGAACCGTGCTACCAGGACTGTACAAGAACAGCAGAAGATCTGTATCTATGCTACACATCTAAGCATTGAGAAAACATAGTTATGCACTGCAGCCTAACGGGGTCTGGTATATAGATAGTATTATTTCCCTCTTTAGATTTATGTAGTGTGATCTAGCTTGCTGGACCATTAAAAAAAATAACATTAGGCCCGTGTAACACTGGATCAAGTTCGATGATTTTTGCAGGACAAAAGAACCTGAAAAAGCTAAAAAAACAAGAAACTCTAAAAAGTCAGTGCGCTTTCTTATGTCAACTATCATTTAATTGGTCCCTGACAAATTTTAGGGAATTTTGTTTTTTTGGAAATGGGAGTTTATTTTCATGTTATTTGCAATTAAATTCTAAATTTATTCAGTCCTTATTTACCCATCAGCGGCTGTTGAATCACAGCTTCTTAACATAGGAGATTTTGTTACTCGATGTAAACATACAAAGTCTTATTAGTTTATTTCGTCGTTCGTTAGGCTCTCAATGAAAGTCTTGAGAAAAAAATCGTTTTCTTGTTGGCGACAGCACGAACAGTTATTAGAGAACCAGCAGCACAAAAAGAGTTTTTATTAATTTTGTTTGAGTCAAAGCCCAACAAACAGAGATTTAAAACCAAAACGCTATTCTACTGTGCCCATGAGCTGGCAAAAAACTTTTTCACGCCAGTCGCAGGAAACTCTGGGCAAGCCTGCTTCTGCATAAACACAAAACAAGCTATTTTTCATCGCTAGATCGCACTTCGTTGAAAGCTACACGACTTCTTTCTTTGCGGAAATCTAATGAGATGTTTGCTGAGGAAATTAAAGGTCGACGAAGTTGCATTGGCTGAAAAAGTCAGCAGAACTGATAATCAAAATTAAATCTGTCAATACTTTAATAACGCGTTAGCGCCGTAAGTGAAAATGAACTATCCTTGAAAATGTATTTCTGTACTCCGCCGCTGGCACGCAGCGCCTAATTTCATTGAGTGCTTTGTGTTCTTTGCAATTTTTCCTAACTTCGTAATCGTTTTCATAAATTCGTTTAAAAAACGGTCGACCGCTTGTGGCACTGCTGATAAGCGTTTTCTAGTCCGATTTTCGTACGTAAGAAGGCAGTAAACCGTGGCGTTGTGTGATGGACATATCTATTGATCGCTTTGTCCGAAGCAGGCGTTTATACCGATCTGCTTAGCCCCTAGAACCCTAAAGATCTAAACGAGCGCCAAAAGACACTTTTCACAAGACAGTTTTTTTGCGAAAGTCGGACAAGTATGGCATGTTTTGTTGGGAAACGCGACGAATCAACGTCTCTGCGACAGGCAGCTGCACTGAACACAATCGCTTGTGGAGAAAGTCGGCAACTTTCGTCCGGTTCGGCGTCTACGCGTGGGTCTGAAAGGCGGCAGGGAAATGGGCTTCAATATCCGCTGGATATGCGCCTGGAAACAGCTGGTGAAAAAAACCTGTCAGACATAATCGATGCTGTACGTAGTTTATTGCTGGTCAGCTGAGCGATTCTCAATTGCAGTATGGTTCGGTGCTTCGAAAAACTGTTGCTTGATAACTTTGCGAAAAGACACAAAGAGTTCATTTCTCTATCGAATGCGTTTAAAACACTTTATAAAACAGCAAAAGGAGGTAATTTCAGTGAAGAGTTTTCTAAATGCACTTACTCAGTCAATGGCATTCTTTTACGGACCTAAAACCGCTGTAGTCTACATGGGCAGGGCAAAGAGAAGTCACTACATGTTGAAAACGGATGCCTACTTTTGTAGTGATCTGAATTTCCTCGCTTCTCTTATGTTTCGTAAATACTTTTGTTTCTTTCGGACTTTCAAGTTTCTCTAAGTTTTAATTTTACTCCGAAGCTGGTAAAATAGTTACGGAAGGCAAAGCAAACTTTTTACATTTGCTGAATTCTAGCAAAAATCCAAAAGTTTTAAAATTTAACAAAGCTCGATGAATCAATTTTCCAAACTGTTCGCCTTGTTGCGGATCTGTAACGGACGATCTTCTCAGTTCCAAATACAAGTTTGTGTTGGTGAAGTTTCAGCACCAGCCTGTAGCTTGCGGGACGCTCTCTTTTCGTGCAAATTTTGAATTTGCTCCACGATAGGGTTCGATACTGACCTTAAACTGCACTATATTTCAGCGACTGCTTCGGCTGAACTAATGCGACAGTTGCACATGCAGGGGCTGCAAAAATGTCAATGTAATTGGGATTCGGATTATTTTAACGCTTTGCTTTTTGAGGTGAGCTTATTCGAACACCGAAAAACAATAAATGTTTGTTGACAGGTGAAAAGCGGAAAAATGAAAATTTTCCCCAAGGAATCTTAGGAGATAAGGAATGAAATTGAAATAGTGGATTTAACTGTAAGCTTGCATAGCTGCAGCGTGATGCAACAACTACTTGAAAGCGAACAACGAGACCTTTGTTGACAGTTTTGTCCAAAATGTTCAAAATTTTATTTTTTACGCTGTTGAACGAAATGAAACAATCAATTGCTGTGTGCTGTTACGAATGCACTCCCTTGACAAAGTAGTGCACCTGTAGGGTAAGCTGAGATTGTGAAGTAAATCATACTCTGAAAAGCGAGTGCGAAAAGAGCTGGTTATGTTGCTGGGATGTATTCCCGGCGTCAACACGAAACCAGCGTGGTGCTCAGTGGTCCCGCGCTTACAGCAGACAATGGACCAAGCATATGTCACAATGGACCAAGCAAACGTCACTCACACGAATCAGCAGAAATGATTGACATTTCGGCTGAACACGCTGCGTGGCGTCACAGGGCCAACGCTCGCACAGTGTGTCGACGCAGGCAGAGCGAATGGCATTCCTTCCCCGCCTTTTGTATTTAAGGCACGGACTCGTTTTCATTCCCACGCAACTGCGAGGCTCAGCCGAAGCAATGCTCCTTCACCTGACATTGACTGAACACGGTCACAGCGATCTGCGAATTGCTCGTACAGGAAACGGTGCTGGCGTTCGATTGGGGGTGAGCGAAAGGACGCAGTGGACTGGCGTTTCCGAACGGTTTTCACTTTTCCTGCTCTTCCGGTTTTCAAAGCGTGGGAAGCATGCTTTTTCACTTGTTTTGCTGTGGTAATCTTCTCACGCCTGCTATTAAGACAAGTGGCGATTACGAGATGCGCCTTAGCACAAGCGCGATAGTGATGTCACAGAGCAAAAATATATCTGACATTACTTCGTAGACAATTTAATTGCTTGCACATACTTGGCGCGCAGTTTAGCATTTAACTTTGTCACCAAACGGTAATAGCAAATTTGGCGTTTCTGGCGACGATTCTGTTCCGCCGAGTAGGCGAAACATTTCATTACGACATACACGGATTTCGCACCGTTGTTTTTCCAAAAAAAGCCAAGCACTAAGCTGGGTTTTGCTGAAGCATACTCGAGTTCAAGTTTTGTGCTGCAAAAAGCACTACATCACACCCAAGGTTCTTCGCGGGACGGCGACCAAGCCAAACACTCAACAACTTTTTGTAAAGCTGACGACAGGTAAAGCAAAAAACACAGCTTTCTCACGCAACATCACGCGCTCTATCATAACCTTTGGTGACGCAACAGTGGATAGACGATTATGCTTCGTTCCACCCAAAGGTAATAAGGTCATTTGCCCAAGAATTCTGCGCTCGGCAAGAACAAACGTACTTCGTTTTTTTTGTTGTTTTTTTTAAAGAATGCAAATACATCAAAAGCAACGAATTTAAAAATTGCACAATATAAATTTAAACACCTCCTCAGATAAAGCTTTTATCAAACGGATCTGACTGTATCAAGATTGCGTTTTTAGAGAAAAGCATTTTCCATAGAAAATGTTATCAACATCGTTTAGTCTATTTCTTGACCGAATATCTCCAGGTCTGAAACAAAATTCAATTTATGAGTCTGGCCTTTGTAATGCGTGTCGCTGCCAAAGCTTCCTGGTTTGCAATGCATGCATCTCTTTTTTAGAGTTGCCGAAATTATACCCCCGTGTGCAAATTGATCGGAGATCAAAAGCGTCCCCAAAACATCCGGGCACGTGTGCTACCGCTTGATGATGTTCCCAATCTTTACTATCGTAGAGTTCAGCCTCGAACTATGCGTCATCCGTGTTTTCTGAAACTTCTGCAGCTGATAGTAGTGATATGCTTGCCAGGCGACACAGCGGATTCTTTGTTTTGTGCCCTGGTGCCTGACGAATGTAGGTTTAGTTCACAAAATTTATTTGAGATAGATCGCGTGAAGACCCTATAAGTACGAATTGTTTGAATAAAAGTATCTTTATTTCAGTGGGATGCAATTTTCTGTGTTGCCGTTTTGATCGTTTCGTTTTGGACTCGCTTTTCGTGTGCATTTTCTTCATCAAACACATCGTAAGCCCTTCCATAAGTACTTAATCAAAAATGCTTTTACGGAATTGAGCAAATAGTGAGCACGTCGATAAAGAATGGCACATGTGGACTCCTACAATTATGCGTCCACAGAAGAATTCATTGGGAAACATACAGGGTGACCCAAAAAGATGTGTACCCATGAAAATTTCAATTGTGACTTTGATTAAAAAGCTATTTATTTCAAATTACAACCACACATTATTCA
>JGI24159J19872_10001177_pt1 | contig 27931 bp, 19 predicted proteins | sample Ectturendosymbi4_FD_19872 | JGI IMG/M metagenome (IMG submission 19872)
CCACCAAATGTATTTGTGGTTCCAGCGTTGAAGTCCCCCACAAAACAAATATTAGGGCATTGCAGCTCCTCACATAATTGACTCAATTTACCCAGGTATGCTAAAAATTCATCAGTAAGTTGTAAAAGCGATGATTTTCATAGTGTATGAGATTCAATAAAGTGCAAGTTTGAATTTTCAACCTTTTCTCTCTTTTTTCCAAAATCGTTTCTCGTTAGCACTTTTTGCACTAAAATAGTTTCTCACACTCATTAGGTGTGTATGTTTGCCCGCTGAGACGGTAATTTAACCAGCCAGTCTGTCCAAATTGTGGCTTGCCTTTTCTCAATTGAGGCAAAACACTTTTTTAAATCTAGACTTTATTTACAAAGTTTAATCAATGAGAAGTGAAGCATTGTTTGGATAAAATATGTTGTATTGCATGATGGTGGAAGCTGCAAAGAATTGATTTCATTTGTTGTGGAAGACATTTTCCAAGCACAAATTCAAACAGTATGGTGGAACTTTGACACAGTAACCCAGCTCCATGAACTGTGACTGTTCGTGGGATTTATAAAAACTATTTTTTTTTTCAGTAATAATGTGAAAAACGTATTTTTTCCCACCAAACATTTCGGGAAGCACGCGCTACAACCTCGGTTCCAAATTTGAGGTCTATCAAGCTTTTCCTACACTTTAACTTTCCCAGAAAGTATCTGGAAACGATATATAAACTTGGAGGTCTTGCAATGCAGCACTGGAAATGGCGAAGCAAAAGGACACATATCATTTTCGGTTTGTTTATCCTGACATACGTTTTCACACTCTTGCCTACAGAGAATGAACCTTATTAGAAGCAATGGTTTTAGGAATGTTTGTGGCACCATTGGTATACTAAGCGAGACACCTTGGAGAGTAGCTGTCCTACCTAGCACTGCAAATTTTATGCAATCAGATGAAGTCGGGCAACGTGAGCTAATTTTCAGGGCAAAAAGAACGTTTTTCGAGAAAAATAAAAAATCAGGGGAGACAGGTACGCAGGAACTGTAAAACTGAACGACTGCCTCAGTCACATCTGTGAAACCTTGGTCACAGCCTATTAAGACATCAAGAGGGTTANAAAATTTTCAGGGCAATACAGCTCCCATTTCCCNTGAAGAAGCTTCCCGTGCGCTTCTGCGAGAGAACAAGCTGATGACTGGACCTCCTTTATGGAGGAGTTGTGAAAAAACTGTTACAAAGTTTGTGAGAGGTTTTTTAATTAAATTTGAGTAAAATATAATGATAACTTTTTTCAGACGTTTTGCCAATGTTCGTTTCCAATTGCTTTATGCGTACCCAAAAAATGTAAACTAATAATCTGTTACTTATATTTTATAAATTTGTCGCTCCCAAGACATCGTGCATGAGAGAGAAGAGTGTATTTGCATAGCCCTCAAGAAGCTACACTGCTTAGATTAGACAAGGCGATGATAACGCTGGATTGAGATTTTCGCAGCCATCGTAAATTTGCTCTTTGTAAGACAGCTGATTGCAACAGTAGGGTTGTCACTTCTCTTCAAAGCAACATCAGCTTCCTCTATAATAAGGTTATCGCGAGACAAAATGAAACTCTGACAGACAGAAAATGATAACTGATTCATGTTTATCACCGCGAGTCAGAAAACTGTGGGTTAAAAGAAGATTGACCTAATGCAGAGCCACTATCAGGTATTCGATATGCAACTGGCATATTTTACTCACTTTTGAGTCGTTTCAAGCGTATCAATGTCAATTGAAAGTTGTCATGCACTTGTGGGTGCTCAGGATCTCTACGACCGAGAAAAGACTTAGGCTGCTTGATTTTGCAAAAATGCGATTGAAACATTTCGGATGAAACTATTCTTGATTCGGATTTTGCTGACGTTTCATGAAATCCTTTTTGTCAGTTTTTCAATTTTGCTGCAGCTTTTCGTCAAAACCAAAAATAGCGACGCAAACACCATGGGTCTACCTACACGCTGGGGCGACGCAACCGCAGTCAGAGCTCAACATGCTTTTCTTTTAAAACTTGATTCCAAAGAGAAATACGGGCAGAGGCCAATGACAGTACACTTTTAAATCAACCTCAGCTGAAACAGCAGACAGCATATCAGTCAAACATCACTGGGCTCCGTAAATATTTTTCGTTTAATTTCTTTTCCCGACAAATGACACAATATTGCGTCAGGTTTGCCAGAACGAAAACTTTGTATAAATAACACAAACCATGGTTTCGTTGCAGTGTAAGTAGAAATCGAGTAAAAGGATGGGTTTTGGCGATGGCTCCTGCCTTAGTCTGTTCATGTAATCCACCTATTTATTCAACATACTGGCCACTTGTCGATAATAAGCACACCACGGTAGTCACACCTCACTACCTCCTGGTACTTGTAGCTAAAGAAAGCGCAGTGCGCAGCAGTCTTCATTTTTTGATGAGTAGAGTGAATTTTTCTCTTTAAAAAAAATAAAAACATACGATATAAACAAGCGCCAAACAACAGGTTCTGAGTGAGACTCGTGCGAGAGCATCTCATTTCTTCTTTTTTCCTTTTTTCCCTTTCTTGCCCTTTTTTCCTTTTTTTCCGCCACCGCCCTCTTCCTCGTCTCCGCCTTTCGCAAGCTTTGCTCGTTTCTTACCGAGTGGAGTTTTGCCAAACCAGGACTAAAAAATAAAGAATTGCAAAGTTTTGCACAAAAAAGACACATCAAAAATGATTCAAATGAACACGCGCGAAATATTCGAAACAAAAAAAAGGATTCACACCAATTTGAACGCGAAACTAGCAAACGCTGAAACCTTAAAAAGCATTTCACCTTGAAAGCCTCCTCTTCTTCTTTATAGATCGGGTCGATCCGAGCGAGTGGGGAAACGAACTCGACAGCGGCGAGTGGCTTTTTNGGAAGCTGCGAAAAACAATGCGACTCACTGACCAACGGTGATATTCAACACCGCTGGCGTAACTAGAGGTTTGAACCANGGGGGAAATCTTAGCTGAAGGGAGCCCACCAACACTCAGTAAAAAGTTGAGAAATGATAGTGAATCCGNATGTGGATGTCTGTACAGNACTAAAACCTGAAATCAGCGGAAAATACTCCGAAACACTTCCAAAAAACGAAAAACACTACAACCTACAGAAAACCAAAAGAACACTAAATACCGAAATATAAGCTAAGTGGGGTCCCATATTTTAGATTTATCTTACCAGCGGGAGCGGTTCTCACCTCTGCCCTCCTTCAGCTACGCCACCGTTCAATACCGACACCTGGATAACTGACTGGCCCTGTATGAAACAGGCAATTTTTCTCTTTTCTTTGTAACGCAAAATTTAGTTAATGCACTCTTGCGATTCCCATTTAAGTGCGAACCTTTTGCAAGAACTCATTCGCAGGTAACTGCGTCCAGTGTACTTCAAGGCAATGACAGTTATTTTCAAAACTAAGGTGGATCTAACAACAAGCAAAAGTTTAATTATAGACATGCTCTAGGACAGGAGCGGGCAAGTGCCTGTCACAGCGGCTTCAGTGACCCGCGAAAGCATTCAGGAACATTCTTTGAATCTGAAATGTTTCCCGGCTTGTTGCAGTGAACATTAGCGCTGAGGCTAGACTGATACGAGACTTGCTTCCGTTCCCACTGCAATCGCTTTGTCCATTTGTACGCACACAAGTTCTTTTTTGCATGACGCTGTCGCGAACGATGACGTCACTCTCTATCTCGGTGGAGTCTGTGGCACGGCCCTCCGTTAAAGCCGGGTTTCTCAAATTCACCCTCGAACCAAATTAATTGCCCGCCCTTGCTCTAAGAGAGATACGTGTCAACTTCTGGTCCGCAGGCCAACATTGACCCGCAAAGCAATACCAGATGAATATTGAGCTGGCCCGCCGTTGTTATACAGCGCATCTGCCACTAAAACGTCCAATCCCAGAATGCTCTGATAGTGTTTAGTCGCGTCTATCAGGACATGACCCTGTATGTTTGTGACGTCACACCGGTCACACTGACCTCAGGTGGAGGAAGATTTTCTCATGATGTATCAACGTTGACTGGGCTGGGCGTTTTCTTTACGTTTTAAATTTTTTAGCCCGCTGTACATTTGAGTTTGACACTCCTTGTCTAGGAGATAAAAACACAGCCAAGGTTGTTACATGGGATATGCGACTGGTTATCAAAACGCGAAAAGCTGAGTATCTATGAAAGAAGCTCAAATGTTGGTGTTTAACAACGGTCTATTGCACCCAGAAAAACATGGTCATGCACCACTACGCACGGTTTGGATCGCAAAGGTTGTGAATGCAATACCTGCAAAACAGTGATCGAAATGCAGACTATTGCAGAGCAACTCTCGTTTGCTGGGAAAAGATGGTGCGGGCGACGAGAGAAAAGTTTACCTGAGTGATTCTGCGTTCGTTCAAAATATACTTGATTGCTTCGACAATGTGACCCTGTGTGTATCCGTCCGTGATCTTCGTCAAGCTGCTCACGTCAAAATGGCTGGTGATGATGCCGCCATGTTGGATGACGAGCCGTTGCCACAGAACTACATGGAGAAGCAAATGAAAACAAAAAGGTCGAAAAATGCGGGTCCGGGACCAAAATATAAAAATGCAGCGCCTGACAACTGTAAAAGAAGGATGTGCGTTTCACACAACAAAGAAAACGTCAAGTTTCATCGCATTTTTTCTTCGTTTTTTCGTTGATGGGAAGCGCCAGACGATGAAGGATCGGTTCACGTGTGGTGTTTGGTCAGAATTTAGCAACAGGTTGCTGTCAATTACCTTTTATGTTTTTTGAAGTTGGATTGACGGGTGTTTACTGCATGACAATACGAAGCAGAGGAGGATTTGTTTGTGAAAAGGTGATGTCGTCATTGTCTATTTAAATCGCATATAGACTAAAACGGAGGAGTGGGGGTGGTTAAAAGGTACAAGACAGCGCAATTGAAAACCAAGACGGTCAGACAAATAAACCTTCGCTGAGCAAAGATTGCAATCCGGTTGTACTCGATTGGACTTTACCAATTGTCGGCGGTTATCGTAAAAACAAAGGCGAAAAAAACAAGATTCATTTTCGCTCGACAACATAGTTCTGCATCGGTGAACAAGCTGCTACGCTTTCGGAACTCACTGAATCTGGACGCGTAGTCGGGCCTTGGAATCAGAACAATCTTCTCGTAAGTTTTCACAAAAGGCTTCAGTTCGGCTTCGAACGGATTGCGCGACGTGCCCACAAGCAGGACCCTGGAACGAGGTAAATATTTCTCAAATACAAAAAACGCGTCGAATAATCACGAAAAAAAACTGAGGATAAACAGTAAACCCTACAAGCGATGACGCAACACGCAACGAATTTGAATGCACAAACCTGCTGACGATCATTGAAAAAAACATACAAGTTTATACAATTTTGTCTGAAAAGAGAAGCTTCAGTTTTACGCAGGTTTTAATGAACTTGTAATAATTGAAATTCAGTCACGAATTCTGTTTCCGAAAACAAATGACACAATTCTAACAACAATGTTTCCATCTGTCATTTTCGAATGATAATCGAATATTAACAGGGAAGCAAACAAAATAAATTTGTAAAAAATCGTCACAATCTTTAAATCAATTTTTATTACCAGCGCAACAAAACATATTACCTGTCTTCAGGTTTGAACCCTTTGAGGACCTTGGGTAGATCTTTTTTGAGTCGTTTCGGATCTGTTTTGTCTCCTTTGGGCGCTTTTTTGACAAACGTTTTCTCCGCATCGCCGATGTAAATGACAGACGGCTGCAGTTGCTTGGCAACCTAAAAATCAGCGACAGTTATTTTTTGCCAAAAAAGAGAAAACGCCTCACAACAACAGTCGCAATACAAGAAACTGCCAATACCACGATTATTCTCAGTTAGCGATGCGCTTTTCTGGACCTTTCAATTTTACGTTTTATCGATGTAATGGTTTATGATGTTTTGCTCCGAAGTAGCGAGTTATTGTCCAAGCTGCAAAGCATTCCGTCACTACTATTCTATTAACAAGGAACGCCACCATTAAAAAGACACTACCTCACTTTTTCGTACGTCTGATCTGCCGCAATCCAGGCGCCGACCACTGTTTTTTACGCTTTTCAGGAAGTTTCCCACAAAGCAACAGCAGGTTTGCAAAACACGCGTCGGTAATTCACAGGTGTTATGGTCCTGACTCGCAAAACATGCACAGCTTTGAAAATGTAGGAAGGCCTTCAATTTAAGCAACAGTTGATGCTAAATGTACAGTATTCTCCTTTCGAATAGATTTGTAAAGAAACCGATGGAATCCGCGCTGGATTTTTTCGGCGACATTCAAAGCTGCGTGTTAAAACAAAACACATCGTTCCAAGCAGTGTCTTGCAGTCAATACGTGTCTCACCTGTACATCCTCACACTGTGATGTTCACATTACCAATACTTTTCTTCGACTTTTGTTTCATATTTGGAGATGAAATTTCAGCTTACAAGTTATTTTTTGTTTAAAATTTAAAGTTCGGGACTCTGAAATTGGACTATTTCAAAAATAAGACAAATTACTCCACCTTAGTAACCATGTGGATGAGCAGAGCGAGACCCTGCTTTCCCGGGTATTTCCCGGCGATGTTTTCTGCGCTCAGATCGAACAAGTTCGCGCCACTCTCAGTACAGATTGCGTGGAGGAGCATCTTTTTCCCGACACCGCGAGGCCCGGCCAGGAGGAGTGACTTGATCTGAGGCATGTTTTCGTGGACGAATTGCGAGCCTGGAAACACGAATCTAAGTTCGCATTTTCGCTTCTGATGGATGATGTTGTCAGGCAAACATGAGCTTCTGAGGATTTACGTCTGACTTCCTGCCTCTGTGTTTTGGCTGACGACATGAAAGATTGCGGATCAAACACGTTCTCGCAAAGCGATGCATACATCACTTGAAATAGTTTGTTTGGAAAGCATGAGTTTAAATTAGTTCGCGTGCTGGATTTGGTTTGAATGTTTAACCAGGAATGGTGCGTTGATTTGATTGTTTAACCATGCATGGTGGGTTGATTTCAATGATCAACAAGGAATGGTGCGTTGTTTTGTATGTTCAACCAGGTATGGTGCGTTGCAGCCAGAAGAGCGAATTGTGGGCAATTTGAGCTGCTGTCAGGGTCGATTATCAAAAGGCAGGAAATACCACTGGCTTCAATGCCAGTTATATAATTTGACCCACAGGTTTCAAACCACTAACAGGCTTAATCCTGTCATATTTTGATCAGCCCGAATACTCTTCAAAATTATCGCAATGACAAAATCTCCATCGGCTTCAAAACATCCTTTTTTTCTGAAATTCAAGCCGGCTTTCTTCGAAAAAATATTCCAGCGGAACGTCACGAACTTAGATTTGGGGATTGCCCGAAAAAGTCTCTGCGACGAGCTCTGCATAGAGATGTGCAAGTGATCCGACATTCTTTACATCTCACTCGACAAAAGCGAATATAGTAGGATTCACGAGTCGAGGTTTTAGAGACGACAGAAAAATTAACAGTTGCATTTCTCCTTCGCACCAAGTCAAAAACACTTCGCAAAACAATAAACTCCTAAATGTTAATTCATCCAAACTACGATGCCCTATTCAACGCATCTTTGCGACCCTTTTCAATGTTAATGCATTCAGACTTCGATGAGGTTGCAAGGTCCTAAAAAACAGCCTTGCGCCTTTAACACGTGCAGTTTTCCCCTGTTGCTCAAAGAAGGACGTGAGAAGAAAAACTTTCTCCCTAGTTAGCGCCAACGTAATTTTTCCATCCTTAAGTGGTCAGAGTCGACAGCAACTCACCCAAAGGCAAAATCCCGTACAAAGTGACGAGTTGTCTGACGTCCGACAGGGAAGGCATTGGTTCGATGTCTGCCAAGCGAAGCGTGGTGCCAAGGTAGCTGTAGTCGCCGATGAAGTCACCCATCCATACCTGAGATGTGGAGAGAAGAAAGTTAACATATTTCAACGCAGGCATACGCGGATGGCCAGTTTTTTTTCCAAAGATTTTATCTTCGTGACCGTAAAGGCATTTTGAGACCGTAAAGCAGCTGCTTCATCTCAACACCGAGATGATCGTAAAGGGACGTTTAAGCGTGTTTCGGTGGTTATCGTAAAAGGAGTTTCTACTTTGTTTTTAGAGTCCGTTGGAAAAATTAGAGAAACCGTTTTGATCCCTCAAAACGCCGTAAAAACACTGCAAATGGCTGTCGTCAGTTTTGGTGGAAACTGACAGTTAGAAAGCAAGAAAAAGATCATCTACATGTCATGAACGCAAAACAGAAGCAAATGAGGTTGCTGAGATACTAATCTACCAAAGTTTTCAAAAGTTTTTATATTTTTTTGCTGTCAGTGAAAAAGAGCATGAAGCCGCAGATTCCGAGGGGCTAACGTTAAAAACGAATCAGCTTAGGGCTTTGTATGTACAACCGAATTACGATCTTATCGTCGCATATTTTACATAATTTTCGGTTGTTCGCTTGCTGCTTTTTCGATTCTACGTGATGATTCCCTACTAACATACTTGTGGGCAACGGACAAGAACACCCTGTTGCACAAGTTCTTCGTAAAGCGACTCGATGGTCCGATCGGCAGTCAAGTCTTTGTCTTTCTTTCCCTTTTTGCCTTTCTTCCCGCTCTTTTTACCCTTTTTCTTTTTCTGAAAATTCAACCGTTAACCCTTAAGTCTCGCCTTGGCGAAGCACGCTTGGTGGGTTTTTGTCTTATAAACATCCCGGATAGAAAATGTAGCATGAAAACTTGAGAATCAATTACTTTGTTTGATCATGCAGATTTCACTACCCGTCATATTTGCTAGAAAAACAAGTTTCACTAGCACGCCATTCTGAAAAAGACGGCATGAGCGCATTAGCGAAACTTATCGCTGGAACGATTAAAGCACGTTGCGACGGGGAATACCCCGTTTCCTGCAATAAACACCACGAACACACTTTATACCTTCTTTCCGCTTTTCTTGCCTTTCTTTCCTTTTTTGCCTTTGTCTCTGTCCAGAGCCTGAGAAAACGAACAGGTCGTGAAAGAATGGAAATCAATCATGCAAACACGTGGTTCCGCACGTCATGATTGGTTGTAATCGATCATGTGACAGCTTCGCGGGTGGGCAGACCTCGCACGGCAACGATCTTGGCTTTTGTGAGCAGAGTTTGTGCTGAGGAGCCATTTGCAGTCTTATCATGACCACGATCTTTAAGCTTATTCAACCAATTTCTGGCTTTAACACTTTCAGTAATCGAGAAGTAAATGTTTTATTCGCAGTCAAGTGGAACCAAAAACTTACAGGCAATTTACTGAAGGCACTTTCTCCTACTTGTGTCTATGGATCGTGTTTTGTAGCAATGGACTGCGAAGTCACTGATGCTTTTATTTCAAGACCAAAATCCCGACGTCACTCTCTTTTGGCTTTAACGTGCTTTCGTTTTAATGACTAGTCATCTTATTCCGGGAAGGAACATAAAAACGACTCGGTTTGAAAGGCGTACACAAGTCATGCAAACCCAGCTCTTTTACGCAGAAAAATAGACGATTTTCTTTTAATACTTGAATGACAACCAAACGAAGTGAAGCAAAACCATGGGTTTAAACGCAGCAGCGTGTCGGTGAAATGTTGAAAGTCTCATGAAACTAAGGCCAGGATTGACAGTGAAACAAAAACAGAAAATAAACTGTTCGACGACTGAGGCGACAACTGGTATCATACTTTTTGCTGTTTAGCGATCACAGAAGCCAAGCGCTTATGGAACGAAATCACTGTTGCTCTGAAATAGATCATGAAGACGAAATTTAAGACAAAAACAGTCCATTAACGTCGATATTTCAGACAACTAAGATTTTTCTTAACACGTTGCAAGGCGGAGTCATATTTGCTGAGTTGGTGAATTCCGACTGCTAGGCCAACAACAAAAATTACCATTTTCAAGTTGTTCAGTTCTTCTCTCATCAGCTCGTCGACTTGCACCCGAACTTCAGTTTCCACTTCGACACGCTTCGCTTCTTTGATCAAAACCGTGTCGTGCTTTTGCGGGAAGTTGTTCGACTCGTCTCTCGTTTTCCACACTCCTGAAGGTTAAAAGTCATCAGATACGCTCTACTGCCCCCAACGAAATGCTTTTATTTCCACAACGACAACACCGCTTCAAACAAGTTGGACTTGGAAAAGAAACGCGAATTGTGAAACAATTGACTGCGCCTCTTTGAGCTGTAGTTCTACTTTCGTAGTGACGAAAAATAATCCAAAAGGACTAAACACGAGTAGCAACCAGGACCGAGTAGCAAGAGAGCGAGTAGCAACCAGGACCAGGCTAAAAAGAGGTTCGCTTGCAGTCTAACGATGCCTCAGAAATTAAATCCAAAAATTAATTAAAACATCAAACAAACAAACCATTGCTTGAAACAAACTAAAAGGAAGTTGATCAAGGCACCAGCCAGGGGATGATTATTTCGAAGGGTCAAAACGTTTATTGTCTTAAGTTAAATAAACAAATAGAGACGTTTTGCCCAAAAGTAAGACTTTTACACATTCGAGGGGTCATTACGGAGTTTGCGCCCCTATTTGCAATCCTGAAGCCGATCTCAGGGGTTAGGGAGGAACATCCATTACTATTGAATAAAATAAAAACCTACCATCGTAAGCAGTTGTTCCATCAGAAATAGAAGGGATAAACTTAGATTCGGCCATTTTCCAACCAGGCTCTTCCTCCTGTCGGAAGAGATAGGATCGCATTGTAACAACATCGTGTGTACTCGGATTAAAGACCAGCGCGAAGCGAGTTGACTCGACTGGACAGCGAGTATTTGCATTGAAAAGGTGGGTATATGCCGTAAATTGCCGAAGCTTTGCGAGCGCGTGTTCACGAGTGTCTGGATCGCATGAGTTGAAACATGACCGGCTCAGGTGAAGAAACCTTTCGTTTGGGTAAACTATACCTGTACACAGCCCTGCCACAGCTGGTTAATTCTGTCTGGAACAATTAGCTTTCCAATACGCATTGGCTACTGGACGCCAGACATCGGTACCCTTGGATTATTGTCGGAACGACTTGCACTGCAATGTAGTCGCTGTACGTTGCAATATCAACCTATTTGTCACCAACCATTTCGACTAGCTTATAACTACACTGCTATATCAAAACGGAATGCGCTTTTCAACGGACCGGCTACGGGTTTGCAGTGCAGTTGAGCTGGTGCAGCATTCGGAAAGCCCGAGCGGCGGCAAGTGCGCAAAGCTTCGGACTGTGGCAGCAAGCAACAATAGAGGTCATGCGCCGCAATCACTCTGTTATTGCTTGTTCGCGCCACATATATGTATCGGTGTTGTTCTTCGCGCACATTCCGTTCGTGGTGAATCGCGCATTCGGTGCAACGCCAGCGGAGTGGTTGCAACACTGGTGAAGTACAATTTTATGAAGTTGGTGCATGTGAGGCTTTTGACGCGAAAGCAGTCAAATTTTCCGCACTGGTATCTTACAAAAGAAACGTTGCTGAAAAGCTATAGGCAGGCATTTGTTCGAACAGCAACAAAGCAGAAATATGCAATTACTGAAGTTACTCTGTCTGCCGGCAATTTACTGGATACACTAACGCATTAAAGATTCAACAAATGACAATTGTAACAAAGTAAAACACAAGAAGGAAAAAAAATATGTTATGCATTGTTTTCTTTCCTCTTTGTGTTAGTGGCCACACAGCCACGATACAGATCACATGACCACATGCGAAAACCTCTTCGTCGTCGCCTTTCTTGCCCTTCTTCCCCTTCTTTCCGGATTTCTTTCCTTTCTTTTTGCCAGACTTTTTTCCGGATTTCTTGCCCTTCTTTCCTTTCTTCTTACCTTTTTCTTCCTCCTTGGCTTTCATTTCAGCTTCAACCTTACAAAAGATACGGAAACATGTCATAGGCATCAGGAAAAACGATGACGTTTGCTAATTTTTAAATTCGAACTTTCCCGGTTGAGATAAAGCAAACATACCATTGGATAACTAAAAATGTTGATGAAATAAGTGTGTTGTGAATGAAAAGTTAACTCTAACCCAGTGGTTCATATAGGGCTTTTATCAAGGACTAAGATTGAACACTTCCTTGAGTTCACTGACCTTTGGTACATGCAATACACTTTCGACTAGTTGTTCATGAGGTGGCAGCAGTGAGAAGTGGTGCATGGCACGCTTTTTCAAAAAATATAGCCTATGCAGGGGCGTGCCGAGGTTAGATGGCGCCAAGGGCAAGAAACAAGTTTGGCGCCCCCATGTTCGAGCCTAAGGTCTTTCGGGAGCAAATATACTGTGCTGAAGTAAGTACTTGCGATATTGTTGGGACTTTTTGGCGCCCCCCGTGATTCGACGCCTGGGGCACTGTGCCCCTTTGGTGCGCCCCTGGGTCTCGGGGTCAGAAAACGCTGAGAATCACTGTTCTAACCGAAGTTGATAGAGGAGAATTAAATAGTAATAATAATTTTAATAAAAATAAATCCACGATGACTAAAGATTTTCAAAATATTGTTTGATCTGCCTGCGATGCACAAAAAGCAGCACATTCTGCAACAGTCCTCACCTCTTCTGGAGTTTTTTCTTTGAAAAGAATGGCAGATCCTCCATCCTCCTCATCCGGATAGTCCGGAAATTTGCCGGTGGCGTCGCTGAAGAGAAAAGAGTTTTAAAAAGTTAAATTTCGTACGTGAAGTTTAGGACAGGTAGCTTTGTTGAGAACCCTTGACAATTCAGTCACAAAACCGTATCTTAAGTTAATTACAACGTTTACACACTTCTGCAAATGTAAGATGAACATGTAGCAAATATAACTGATCAACCAGAGTGGTAGAAGCGATGGCGGAATACAGTATTTTATGAGAAATACACATCGAAGTTTGTAAATTCAAAAGCTCCATAAAACGTTACTGTACTCACAAAATAAACATTTATACGCAACATGCAACATTACAAAGTTGGCAGTTAGATTTCCTTTAGATCAGGGGTTCTCAACCTTTTTTCCAGTTTACCCCTTGCCAGCTTCCTAACATAGAATTTACCCCCTGTTTTTTGTTTACTCTCTAACGCTGTAGAAAAAAGCAAAGTGTTGTAACTTCAACATCATTAAATTTACCCCCAGGATAGCTAAAATTTACCCCGGGTGAAAAATTTACCCCCGGTTGAGAAGCCCTGCTTTAGATAAAGAAAAAAATCACCTTTATGTAGCACATCCTAAAACTTCTGTGTGGCTGGCAACAAAGGTGACTCACCGGCACTCTATAAACCACTGCCTTATCTGATCCTGCATCATCTCTTTCATGTCAGGGCCTTCGACATGACGGATCTTCTCTTTGACAGTTACTAGCGCTTGCTGGTACTCCACTTCGTTCTCTTCTTGCGTCACACGCCGGTCATCCTGAAAGAAGGGAAGAGTGGAAATCATATGTTTTCGAAATCGATAGCACAAGATTCGAAATCGATAGCACAAGATTAGAAATCGACAGCACAAGATTCGAAATCGATAGCACAAGATTCGAAATCGATAGCACAAGACTATCTTTATGAAATCGATAATACAGTATTAGTTATGTTTTTTAAATCGGTTCGACTGAATTTTTTAAAACAACAAGAAAGAGATCGAAATTCTGGATAATTTGAGATCGAAATCCTTTGTTAGTTGGCAGTCAAAAAAAGCGTACGCGTTTGTAACAAGAACGCTTTTGAAGAAAGGAATGTTGGCAAAAAAAAACACCGCTGAGGGTTTGAGAGTTGTCAGCTTCTGCATGAAACAGCTGACTCGAAACTCAGACCCTACCTCTGTCTTCGCTGCGAGAGACTGAGGCTGTATCTTTTTAGCTTTTGGTTCCGATGAAGGCACCTGAAAGCAGAACAAGCCGGTGACAGTTCGGGTGAACAAAAAAAAGCATCCACGCTTGGTGCTCGGCACAAAGATGACTCCGAATTACGGTTAATGTTGTTAATCGACAAAGCAAAAAATTGTGAATTTCTGCGGCTGCAAATTTCTGTGGCTGCTGCAATAGAATTTATCGATCTGCAGTCTGCTTGCCCTTTTTGGCTGCTGTGACTTGGCCGTGTAGCCCACTGTCGGCTTAAAAGTTCATGTGGCCGCTTAATTTGTAATTGTTATAGAAGATTGAAAGCACATCAGAAGAAATAACAGCGCCAAAACCAGTGATTTGATAAATTGTCTTGTGTTTCATTGAGACTATTTTGGACGTTTTGGACACTGGTGCTTGCACCGTCAGCGAGGTGAAAAATTGAATCGCATTGTTTTATTCATTCAGGATTGCTGACGATGAAAACAGTCGTTTCTGAACAAAACAGTTCACTTAAAATGTTTTTTTTACATGATGTTTCCATGCAGGACTTCCAGTTATTATTCTGTTTTAAGCGCATATTTTGACCGACATATATTTCCAAATACTGTGAAAAAATTTCTTCTATATCATACACATTTTTTAAAAACAGTTCGTTGGTTCCAGCGATTAAGAATGACAGGCAACATACGCGAAAAACAATTTGGAAAAAAAACTAAAATAACTTTTAATTGTTATTTTCATACCATTCCGATAAATATCATTTCTTCTTCTCTTTCACGCTGGGTGATCTTTCGCTGAACAAAGCCTTTCCAAACCTGCAAAGACAATAATGAATGAAACACCTCGCGTGGAAATCTTTTCAATGAACAAGAACATCTGTATATTAACTTTGACTTTTAACATTGCCATACATTAAAATGCAGCTTCCCCGCATTTTGTAATGCTTGTGTTTGAAGGATTTTGCCACAAATTTGTCAAACTGCGAAGGCCATAACTTTTTTCATGGCAATAAAAACAGGACGCAACACACAGTAGTCATGTTGTGCTCAGCTCTCACCACCGGCTCAACTGCACACCCAGCAATTTTTCATGCGTGGATAAATCACCGACTTCGGCATAAGCTTAGGACAAAATAACCAGTTCAACGAAGAACACTGCCGTAGGAATGGTGCACAAGAACTCAAAATATCAAATCCACGCAAACAAAGTCACGTGATGAACCACGCATTGCTTACCTTCTGTATTCGAGTTGCGGCAACATCGGGGTCAAGAGTGGGAGCTCCTCGAAGAGCAGCTTGTTTTTCTCTTTCTTCTTCCAATCGGATCTCTCGCATGAACTTCGCTCTCAAGCGGCCCTGACGCGCCCTCTCGTGGATTTGTACGAGTCTTATGGCTTCGTCGATTGACATCTTCTTGACGTCCTTGGCCTTCGTGGGAAGATGTGCGTTCAATAAATTGGAAAACAGGACAACAAAGATAACCCAGCAATGTGAAATGATTCCGCATGTATACATTAAGGTTATGCACAAGCGTTGACTTGTTGCGTTCTGCCAATTTTAAGGCGGTGTTTCTTTTATTCAGCTACTTCATCCGGTTGTTTTGAAACAATTCGAAATCTGCGCTATCATTGAGCATTCAAAATTACACTTATATTTCGTTACTAAAAATTACTACCTTCCTTCAATGCTGTTTTTGCTATGAGGCCGTTTTCTGTCCTACGTAAAGTGGGCAACTGGTATTGCATTCTTTTCAATTAGTTTCTCTTAACTGTCCGCTTTACTGCTTGTGGATTTGTTTAATTCTCTTTTAAAATACATGCGCTTCGCAAAGCAGACGATGCCTTCCTAGAAGGTGAAATAGATACTCTGATAAGATCTTAGTTTCTGCTTCTTGCCTGCGAAAGGATTCCTTTCGATCGACAGCGATTTATTTCGAAAATGTTTAAAAGCTTGAAAACTGCCTTTAAAAGCGATTTATTTCGAAAATATTTAAAAACTTGAAAACTGCCTTTAAAAGCGATTTATTTCGAAAATATTTGAAAACTTGAAAACTGCCTTTAAAAGCGATTTATTTCGAAAATATTTAAAAACTTGAAAACTGCCTTTAAAAGCGACTTATTTCGAAAATATTTAAAAACTTGAAAACTGCCTTTAAAAGCGATTTATTTCAAAAATATTTAAAAACTTGAAAACTGCCTTTAAAAGCGATTTATTTCGAAAATATTTAAAAACTTGAAAACTGCCTTTAACAGCACCAAACCAGGAAGGGTGAGTTGACGTTGAGTTATTCGACGAAAATTATTTTTAGATGCTTCACTGCAACGGAATGAACGAGATGTAGAGACACCGAAATACCCCCAGTAGGCGGTCCGATCGCATGGAACGTTTGTCAGTATTATCTGTTGGTTTGGGTTTAGTGTTTGATTTTATCTGCTACTGCATCAAAACAGTCATAGTTCACATTGGTCAAGCTTCTGCTTTGTAGCAAGTCTTTCTGTTTTATTCGTTTATTGATTCACTGAATTTACGTTTTATCATAAGAGCCATCAGTGTTAAAGGTGATTCAAGTGAACAAGCAACCGTATAAACATATTTACCACTTCTTTTGACGACGGTCCCATATTGGCGAGTATTCTGCTCAAGAGTTGTTCGCGATCCTTCAAAACTTTCTTGCATTCCATTCTGAAGTATTTCGGGACTGGTACTTCGATGTCGTTCTGGAAAGGAAAATAAAACCTTCAGCCGAAAATGCAAAAAATGATTCATGTGAGCTTGTTGTGGCTCGAAGAGTCTTATGCAAAAGTAATCACCGAGAATTGCGGATCTCTCGCCAGAAAGGAGCATAACACGCACATCTCGACACACTGAGCAAAAATACGGCATCCCTGGTGCAAAAAATGAAAACCAAAGGAACGGTCCTGAAAGTTATGAACAACACAGAGTTTTTTTCTGGATTAGTGACCAATGATTTTGTACTGGAAAAAAAAAAAGTTTGTACAAAAAATACTTCTACGGTTTGCGGAAAATGCAAGATATGCAAAGAGCAATCAGGTTTACACGAGACTAAAGCAAGAAAACGAACTAAGGCAAGACATTTACAATGAGAACTTCCAACCAGCAAGAAACGAAGCACATCAAAGCAGTTTATGTGTGTGCAAAATCGCTTTCCCAAGTCTACAATTGACAATAACACAAACGAATAATTATTATTAAATTATGTTTATCGCCAACCGAACGTTGGTCAAGAACTTACTGGGGTAAGCTTCAAATCAGAAAGGATATCGTCAAAATAATGAAACTCCGAGAACTCTAAGTTGACCATTTCATTTTTAACTTCCAACAGTCTTCCAATGGTTCCGTCAAGTACTTGGCGAAGAACGCGTCTCTTTTGCGGGTGTACTATCTAAAAATTCATAGCATATTCAAATTGACAGCTTGTCTTTCGCAGTTTTAACGGGATATGGTTGCAAGCTTAAAAATCGCAATAAGGGATTCGTTGATCATGCTTTCCTTGAAATTGAAATTTTCGTATTACGTTTTTTGGGTTATTGACAAAAACGCAGGTTTGATACATTTCCCAAGTAGACGGCTGTCGCTACAACAAGCTCTTGAACTTTCAGTAAAAACGGATGATGTTTCCTTACGAATTTTTATTTTTTCTTGGATATCTTCGTCACAACGGGTTTATAAAAGCACCTGACAAATAAAAAAGGGTTAAATGCGGTTTTTAATGAAGTGAACAGTCTGGATCTAGATTCAGAAGAATTTTACCCGGTTGGAGATATTCACAAAATTCCGTTATAAGCTTTAGAAAATTCCGTGAAAAAGTTTGACAGCACTGGTTACTTACAGTCGTGCGTTCAATCGATCGTGCATGGGGACGATCAAGAAATTCTTAGGTTCTATGCAAAGCAACAACACTCAGTAGGCCTATATGTCTGTTCGTAGGAATGAAAAATTCAATTAGGTTGGTCAGCATTCTTGCAGCAATACTTTTTAGTTTGATAGACGGCAGGTTAAGAAGGGGGAAATCTTCACACGTCCTGTTTTGACGCCAAACACAACCATGATCAAATTTGTGGTTGCCTGCCTTGTGAAAAGTTGTTTGGCAGATCAACCGAAAAACAACATAAATTCCTCCTTACTTGGTCATAACACCGTTCAAGACGCCTGAAGATCTGTATATATTTGATGTACAATGTTGCCAACGTCTGAAAAACTGTGACACGATCCTGCACAGAAAAATGTTGCTATGGTGAATAGACTGTTAGTTTGAAGAGAACAGATACATGGAGTAGTCGTGCACATTCAGACGGTGTCATAGCGAAAAAACAATGTAATACGTGGTAGTAATACCAGAAATTAATCTTTCAAGCAAACCTTATGAATACGGGCAGACTTTTTATGATCAAACTTTCGCAAGTTTTTCTTCAATTGAAAGTAGGGTTTTTCCTCTAAATCAGTGGTTTTAACCTGGGGTCGCGAACCATTTTTGGAGGGTTCACGAGTAGATATTTCATGTATACAACCGTATTACACTTGCTTTATTCGAGTTTTAGATGGGGTCCTTGGGTTATAGTGGGTTGCTATAATGGGCCGAGGTACAAAAAAGTTTGAAAACCACTCCTCTAAATCCACCCTTGCACGCAACCAAATATTTGTAGTTCATTTTTATAGATTCTAAATGCTTGTTCCTCTTTGGTTTATCTTGAGTTCAATAAAAATAGATAGCTGATGCATTTTCTGGAGCATCAGAAAATTGCCCCTTCCAAATTTCGCAAGTGTGCTTTAAGACTCTATTAAAACAATGTCTATTACTGAAGCATTGTTTTATATCAGGTGTGTTCTGAAATTTTTCCAGAAAGGGCAAAACACCAAGTTATGTCAATATCGCGTTTTAGTAAATAGTTGGTCTGTATCACAAGTGCATAAGAGTGAGACGGAAGTTTTGTGAAAGGTAATCCCTTGGAAGCAGGGCCGAAACCAGCTGATATTTTCGGGGGGTAAAATGATTTTAACTTCTTGTTGTACTATTTTTGGGAAGGAAAACTGATTACAACTTGTTGTTGTACCTAATAACTAAATACGCGTTTGAAGATTTTGAATGGGATTTCCCAGTTGCCCCTCCACTCTTGGTTGCAGGCCTGCTGGATGGTTAGTAAAATGCCAAAAAAGTGAGAGGCGTTTGGTTTTGACAAATTGATACTTTTGTTTTTTCAACCACAAAATTAAGCATTGCTACAATGTGCTACAATAACATCTTTCCAGTGAAAAATCTGAGGTGAAATTGATGAATAATATGGCATATATTATAAGATGAAACACATCTGTAGTATCTCACAAAAAAAACTTAAGATGTATCTTACTTTTTCTGGCTTGGGAGGTTCAGCAGGAATTTCTTTCACAAGAAGGTCAGAAATAGCATCCTGTGCTTCTGACCATATTCGGTTGTAAGCACTGTAAACACAAAACAACTTGTGTCAACAGAGTGTGTAGTTGGACTAAAATGCGCTCCAATTTACTGTTCACATGATCTGACATTGACATTTTGTACCATTTAGCCAAAGAAATGCAACAGATAATTAATACTAACATACTAAGCAACAAGTTGCATGGTCATTGTTAACAACAGAGCAAACAAAACATTAAATATTAGATTGCAAGATTACATTCATACCTGTGTGACATATTCAACTGTGTTGCAACTATGAAGAAAACTAAATATCCAAAATCAAATGTTTCTTCAGAGTGAGTAGAACAAACTGGCTCAAAATATGTTCAGATCACATTTACACTGGCACAATCCTTGTGAGTAACCATGCATGTCAAGATAGTATAAGCAGCCTACAAGTCATACACTTTGAACAAGGAAATATGGCTGATTTAGATTGGATGCCAACACACAGTAGCTTGAAAATTGATCCAACTGATTACAAACACAAAACAAGGTAGCAATTGTCACAGCACATCACACACAAATCAGACCAATGAAACCTGAAACAAAAAATATTTATGCTTGTTTGAGGTTTGGTAAACATTACCTGAATGTTGGAATTTTTATTTTATTTATGTATTGGCCACAGACTCATGGTCCATATCACAATGGTAATCAAAGAACACAAGAGCACAAAAATGGTTAGTCAACTCATTACACATTAGGTGTTAGTTAATAAACACAGTCAACATTGAGAGAGGAGTGAAACACTAAAACAGCACCCCAAACTATAAGTGCATTCCCTCATCATCATATACAGATCCAGCAGTGGGAGATAAATGAAGACATTCTAACATCAGGTTTTGACGTTGCGACTAAATATTTAAAAAATCAGATGGGGATGCTCAGCAGCGCACAAAAGTATGTAAATTGTTTTGATCAAGGCTTCAAAAGCTGTTGCGAGACATTTACCTTGAGGCTGACGACAGTTTGTTTTCACTGAATTTAACTATGTAGCATCTGTATTTTTTAACTTGATGGATTTAAAAAAATGGCCTGTATTGTTTACTAATGCTGATAACTTCGAAAAAAAATCCATAACTAATTATATGAAAATTAGCAGGTTTGTTATGTTTTCAGTGTTTTAAAGAATATATTTCATTTCACATCTTAGTAATTTTCAAGAGCATTGTAGAACCCCTTACTTCACAAACAATGTAACTATCCATCAACATCAACTGATCTATGTTCTCAAAACATTTTAAAGTCTGTTTATGTGTTTGTTCAATGATAATCAGTTTATTTGACTTTTTCATAACTGCTCACTTCAAATGTCTGATGCGTTTTACAAATCTTAATTTTTTTATACTGTGCAACAGTTTTGTACGATGATGACTGAATGCAGTACCTGCTGGTGCAATATTTCAGTGTTTGTTCCTTTTCAGTATTGCTTGTGTGCACCAACTAACATTCATCCTGTGATTTACTACTAATCAGCATTTTTGTATTCAAGTGTTCTTCAGCTGAACCCTGTGATGTGGACCATGTGTCACAACCAAGCACGTAATTGGAAAGAAATATTAAACAAAAATCCTTAAAAAAATAATGTTTTTTTGAGTGATTTGCCAAACAACATCTGCGCAGACTAAAGTTCATTTTACATTAAGAAAACATATAGATAAAATTATGGGGTATTGAATATTATCCAAAATGCAGGAAATGAAGTCTACAACCTAGAAGCATTTGTAAAACAAACAAGATTTATGCTTCTGGTGAGTTTTTGGTGACACCTTTTCTATGGTAAGTTGGTTAACAGTTACCAATACCAGAAAAATAATAAAATGCTTATGTTGAAGAATGCATTTAGAAGCTTTCAAGCAGATAGTACACTTCCTTACATAAATAGTTAATTGGCTTTGCAACCTATAACAAAGTTACAGTCAAACATTTGATACAATAAAGAAGGTACATAGCACACAAAATTTGTTAATAGTTTGCAAGTAAGGAAACACAACAAATGATATATATTGCAAGTGACAAGCAACACAGCATAAAAAGATCTATTTGAAGGAAAGCACAAGCATGTCAATAACAATAAAAGTGGCAGTAGTTATACTGAAAAAAGCAGGCTGGCTTCATATTGCTACAAAAAAGATAAACAATACATAATTCTAGTGCTAGCCCAGGGGTGGGCAAACATTTTATACGGAGGGCCACATTGAAGATTTTATTGCTACCGAGGGCTGCATGCTCGTATTACATATATTACATCTATAATCGCTTTGAAAACTTTAAAAAAGTTTTGCATGAGGTACCACAAAATGAAGGTAACAATAGTCAATTCCGGTTGAGCAAAAATGCGTTTTCGAATGAAACATGTAGAAAAAAACTTGATAATTCTAATCTAATTGAGAAAATTACTTTAACATAGACTCCAAATATGTACCATCTATGTACGTTTGACTGCCCTGCGGGCTGCACAAAATTCCCTCGCGGGCCGCATGCGGCCTGCGGGCCGTAGTTTGCCCACCTCTGTGCTAGCTCATGCAGAAAACTTTGGAATTGAAACTGAGTGTCAAACATGTTGCAAATCATGGAATATTCATTTTTCAAACAAGCAAAACATCTTTACTAAGTGATTTTCTTGCTCTATGAATAATCACATGTTTGATTTGCTGATCATTGTCTCAGAAATCAACACATCCTTTTTTTGAAGTCCACACACCATTCTTGCCTAGTAGCACTTTCTAAAACAACAATTTTCTTCTAAACTCAAAAAGTATGTGTCCAACTCACAATGTCAGTTCTTCAGGCAGTTGTGCCGAACTACTATAATACCTCATTCATTAAAATTAGGTTTGCATTTTTTGCCAGACTTTCCAATGAATCAACTACTGTGAGGTGCAATACTTAAAAAATAGTACGAAACCAGTTTTGATGCAATGCTTTGACAATAACCACATCCTCATTGGAATATCACATAATGGCTACCACATGGCTTTCCACATTCTAATATGAATTAGGCAGTGGCTACAGAACCACCTAAGGATCTTCCTATTTGAAACCTTATTCGACCGCATATTGTAACATGACAGCCTTGCATGACGAGAGTGCAGCAGGTTTGGTAGAAACATACTTAACATGTAAGGTAAACCATAAACCTGACCTTAACCGTAACCCTAATGCTAACCTTAATCCTAATGCTAATACTAACTCTAACACTAACCCTGACCCCTAAAACTAACCCCTAAGCCTTATAAAAAATTTTTGAAAAGCAAAGAACTTATGAAAAATTTTTTAAAAGCAAAGAAAAAGTGGTCCCATGAGTTGAAACGTGCAACCACTACTACCAAAACGAAAGTTTCCAAGGTGAGAACTGAACCGAAAACCATTGGCACAGCAACCTTTAACGCAGACCTGCACAACATACGGCCCGCAGGCAGCATGCGGCCCGCGAAAGCTTTTCTGGCGGCCAGCGCGAGCTTTCTCAATTGTAGAAAATGTTGCAAAAGCTCTACCTCGAATAAGTAATTGTCGTTCCAGATTTTATTCCATGCTACAATGAAATATCCATATCAAAATGAAATAAGACTTTTGTGGGCCTGCGGTAAATTTATGTTGATAATTTGGACCTTCCAGCTTTCTGAGTTGTGCAGGCCTGCTTTAACGTATCCGCTACCACATCGGTGTCGCTTCAGTGACAAACTCGGCATTTTATTCGAACCGCATCATGCGAGGCACTTCATTAGCCACTTCCTATCAATTACTTCTCTCAAATTTGTGCATATCCAATATATTTGTCTATATACTTTTTTATTCTTCATATATTGGTTACCTTCTGTCTTGTTGGCTGGTTTCTATATTTGTTATTGATTTTACTTGCATTTATTTTTTTGAAACTATTGAGATCTAGTATGTTCTTTTGCACTTTTAATTATAAACAAGTTTTGTGAATAAAAAGAGATCAAGCAAAGTCAATGTGGATTTTAAATGCACTTTGAATATTTGACATAAAAAGTTGTTATTTACAAATAAAATATGTATCATAAGAAAAAACTAACCAGGTCTTGCTTACATACACACGGCTTACCACATTATTTTTAACAAGTTTTCATTTGAAATTTAATCCATGCTTGCTGTTTTTTAGAGCTTCGAAAACATTTGAACGAGTATCACAAATATCAAATTATTTGAGAAACCAATTCAAAGAAAGGTTCCAATGTGTTTTGTACACCTACTGAAACATTGGTACAAGAAACAAACAATGCAAATAAAATGGGGCAAGCATTTGTCTGAACCGTTTCATGTGTCTAATGGGGTCAGACAAGGGGAATTATAGATTCCATATTTGTTTGATTTATAATTAGATGATTTATCCACTGAGCTAAACAACATAAAAGCAGGGTATTATTTTATTGAAGCTTTATTAAATCACTTAATGTTTGCAGATGATACTTGTGTGCTTTGACCAAGCGTACGTGGGTTGCAAAAGATAGAAGATGTGTGTCAGGCTTATGAAAAATCACATGGAATTATTTTCAGCTACAACATAACTGTTTGTATGACATTTAAGGCTAATAGTCCAAAAAACACAGTCACCCCATTATTTACACTGGGTGGCCGAAATGTAAAATCTGTTAATCATTACAAATATCTGGAACAGTACTGGAGACAAAGCTCTCAGATGACAAGGACATTCAGAGACAACTGTCATATCAAAAGTGTGCAGCAAACAAGCTGCAAGCTTCTTTTTCCCAATGTTCAAAAACAGTTAAAAATGTACTTTTTCGTTCCTTTTGTACGTCCATGTACACATCACAATTATGGTGTAATTTCACGAACACAAGCATGCAGAGATTGCGTGTGGTCTACAATTTTAGATGCAGAGCTCCATACAACCAGCCCTGGAGACCGTGAGTTAGTAGTGTTCAGGTTTTAATGTAACATTCCTACCTTTGAGGCCTTGTTGCGAAATAATTTATACCTGTTTCTCCAAAGATGCAGAAAGTTAAACAACGTACGGTTGCATGCTTTGATGCAGTCAGATTGTTTATATTCATCCCTATTCCTTGAACACTACAATCACATTTTACTTTGTGACTGAGTGCCCATACATTGCAGTGCTTGTTTGATGGATGGCGTGTCATGCCACAATGCATTTATACTTTACCTGGGCTCAACCTGTTCAGGAATTGATATCCTGCTCTGCAGTAGTGTCGCACCAGTGTCACTGGTTTAGCAAACAATAGTGTTAACTATGTGTCTTAATCTAGTGGTTCTGCCTCGAACGCCATTGCAACACGTTTTGCTAAGAAAGTGTCTGTAACCCTGTGATTCAACCTGCTCAAATGCCATTGTACAAAGTTCTGTTTTGTCTGTTTTTATCGATCTGAGTTGTGCAGGAGTGTGTTTGAACTATGGACTTCATGTCTGAAAACAAACAAATAAAATAAATAATCTAACACTCAAGTTGGCTTATTACTTGTATGGTAAAAAACTCACAATGAAATTGTTTCTTTTGATGCTGTGTTTTCATTACTGTTGCTTTAAACCTAGGTTTTTTGCAGTCATAGCATGAAATGATTTTTAAATGACCAAAAGAAATAAAGTCATTTCATTCAGAATGTCTGAAAATATTGGCTAAAATACACAGTTGCGGTGAGTTTTAATATAAAGCTGTGAGATATACGACCGAAATGTCTCACCTAAAATGACCAAAATCTCTCAGTGAAAAAAGAAACCCAGCTTCAAACTATTACTATGATTTCATACCTGAATTTGTGTGACTTGAGCTAAAGGACAGATATAAACATGGTTCAATTTGCAGCTTTGTGTAACTGTAAATGAACATAAGCAATTTATAATTTCGAATTTCCTTTCAACATTCAATGGTTATTTGCAAAAAGATATGCATCGCATATCACAGGGTTTTGGATTTGACCCTTTTTTATTCTTGCTCATACGCACATTGGCGCATGTTGATAAGGATCTAACCATATTTATGAAGTTGTGTGTTTGTACTGCGTAAGTGTGGGGTGTATTAATTATCCATCATAGTGCTCTATTGCTGCTCTACTGCACAATAAATTTGCCAACAAATAAAGTATTTATCCACGGCAGAAACCAGTCAATGAATTTAAAGTTATAAAAACTTTACAACAGCTTTAGTTACTCAGCAAATTAAATGTCAGGTTGCTTAATCAAGGAAAAAATTCATGTCATAACAACAACCAAGCCGGCCTTCTAGTTCGAAACACTTGGGGACATCACAAACTCAGCATTGGATTTGCAAAAACATAAACCTAAAACAATAATATAATATATTAATATGTTTTCATTACAAAAGGGGTTTTTCCTTCAAATGCCACCAAATTATTGTAATGAACATACACGAAAACTTTCCCAGTTGCAAAAACAGCACAGCAGTAGATTAAAAAACTTAGCTGAAGTAGTGTGTGACTGAACTACATCACATGTGTCATCCAGCCTATGACACTGACAATCACAATAAATATAAATCTGATGCTTACGGCTTATCCTCATCAAATGATCATCAATGCAACCCATAGGAAGCCTAGTGTATATCTAAGATAAATTATTCTTGAACCAGCCAACAAATAACATTGCTTCATTTGTAACGGTAAGTGGCAAAACAGTGCAATCAAAATACAATGGGATCAATTCTACAACAAAACCTCAACTTTCCAAACCTCGAACTACCAAGATCTGCATGATAACTAGCAGGTTCAATGGTATCCATGGTGATCACAAGTAGCTGCGGGCCCTAAAACAATATCCGAAATAAATCAACCAAAGAATATAACAATAGTGGAAAAACGAAATGAAAACATTACATATTGCTTTAAAATTTTCAGACAATTTCATATTTTGAATCAAATCCTACTTTTAAAATTTGGACGCTACCAAAAATTTCATTTGTATGCTGACTCGAGTCACTGAAAAGACTATTATTTTGTTTTTAATGGAAAAAAAACGTACAAACTTTCATGTTTCTCTAAAAATTTGATTCTTTGAGTTGTCTAAATTTCCTACGTTCATAAAAATACAAATATTTATTGTTATGAACTTGCAGCGAAAGAGGAGTATCGAATGGAATTGTGGTCATGGATGGCGGAATATGTCACGTGAGTATCTTCGCTTCAGGAATCAGGAGAAAAAATCGGCCTCAAACAGCAGAGATAATCGGATAGTGGTTCTTTACTCTTCGCTCTTATCCTATACAAAACTGAGATTCGTATCCGATCCTAATCCTGTTTTGGTTGATATCATAATATCCGTATACGAAAACTATCCAAGACTTTATCTTCAAAAATGCATAGACTCATGGCACAGAAAGCTGCAAGATGCTCTTAAACATTATCTATAAATGTTTATGTAAAGCAATGGTGTAGGAGGCGGGGTGCAGGGGGTGAAATCTAACCCCCAAAAGTTTTTAGTTGTTGAAAATCCGGGAAAATTTTCGAAAATTTGCGCGAAATCGATGAAAATCCGGGAAAAATCCCTGAATATCTTGGCAAATCCTCTGAGAATCCGAGCAAAACTGGCGCCCAATGTTGTTTGACTTCAAAAATGGCGTTTGCAGAAAAACAAATGAAGTTCTTAATTTGGAGGCCACCACGAAAAAGGTCTTCATGATCTTTAGAGAAAATTTGTAGGTGAAAGACCACAACAACTTTTGAGACAAGTTTGGAGAATTTTAGGAAAAAATCCTTTGCACCCCCAAAAAATTGATTGCTCCTGTACCCAGTGACAGATTAGGTTTTTAGTTGCCCTGAGGCACAATTTTTCAAGAGCCCCTAACATTTCAATAAAAAACAATGTCGCATAGTGTCCCCGTTCCTCATCGATTTGTTTCGTAAGATTGTAATCAGCGCAACCAGTCTCTTTGGCTCTTACCGTCAATGACATAAAGAGCATTTTTATGCACTGCAGATATTTCGTGCGAAGATATGCTTCGAGATGCATTCTTCCAATCGGAGTACCCATTCTCTGAAAATCCTTCTTTATCACGAAATTCATTAAACAGTTTACATACAAAACAGTAAAGTTTGCCTTTTTCAGGAGAAAAGCAGAGCCACGATCGAATCCCTTTTTCATCATTTAAATATTGCTGATGTTACAGGCAAGTTTTGCCTGAAAAATCTCCTCTTTGTACAAAAAAAATAATCTTGCTGAAACACCCTCAAATCTGAGGAAGCTAGAACAACGATTAATGGCTGTAACCAATCAAAATTGATCATTAGTCAGCTGACTTGACTAAAAACTGCTATTTCAGGACACTAACCTCAAGTCACCTCAGTGAAAAGGCACTTAAACGTCAGCAGAAGTCACAAGACAATTCATCTCCAGGCCGCCACACTGTTAAAACAGGGAAGACGTACAGCATCGCAATTTCTTACCATGTTTTTGTGAAATATAATTTTTGTACTCTTTCTATGAATGTTGTCGTTCCTCACCAGGGGTGCAACCAGCTCTTCATTTCGGGGGGGCAATTTTCATGAAATTTTCATTCGATGACGTCATCGTGCTTATTCAACCGTGGTAGAACTTTTTCGCAAACGGCCACATATAATAATAATGTATTTTTGCCCGCAGACACGAAGTCCACAGTACAAACACACACATTCTGCACAACGCTGGTTAATAAAAACA
>JGI24159J19872_10001178_pt1 | contig 27926 bp, 16 predicted proteins | sample Ectturendosymbi4_FD_19872 | JGI IMG/M metagenome (IMG submission 19872)
TTTATTATGATGAACATCAAAACATTCAAATAATAATGTTATCGTTGTCTATATGTCTACATAGTGTTGCCTGACAAAATTGTATATCTTACAAAAAAAAAATCAAACAACATATTGCAACTGCAAACGACAATTCCTTTTAAAACGAAATACATTCAATCTGAATTGTGCAATAAACTATTGAATGTAGGTTAAGTATCAATTCTGTTCGAAAGACACATTTCCATCGAGACAAACGTATCCAGCCTTTTCCAGTTAAATTACACAAAAATGCTAATTAAAACAAAACAACACTTTCCGTGCCTTTATCGAAGCAAACTCGTCTATGATTTCATCAAAGTAAGCTTTTGCCGTTTCGTCCCTTTCTATTCTCATTAAAGCTGTATCACATAATAATCTTGCCTGACTTAGTGTTAATCAATGAGGGCCGGAGGTATGAAAGGAACAGTTTCAGCTTACTGAAAGATTTTTCGCAGCTTGCAGTAAATACTGTATAACGGCCACCGTCAGCATTATTTGCAAAGCAATTCGAGGAATGTCAGGAGGACTTCAGGACGCAGTAACATTACGTTACGCCACTTGAAAAGAAGCATTTTGCAATCTAGACACTTCTCAGGTAATTGCTTGCCATCTACATCTGAACTGGAAACAGCTCCTAAATTCTCGCACGTCGATTTTAGTTTCTCACAGTCAGGACCTTTTCACAAGGCCTTGGACATAGATGTAGGAGCAGGCAAATTTTGGGGGGTGCGAAGGGTTTTTGCCCAAATTTCCCCAAACTTGCCCGAAAACCACTCCAAAAAATGACCTCCAAACACAAAAATGACTGCACTTTGATTTTGGGCGCATTTTTTTCAAATCAAAGCATATCAAGCACCACATTTACCCAAATTTCCCCCAAACGTGCCCAAATTTCCCCTAACTTGCCTGAAAAAACGTCTGCACTTCCTTTTTGGGCGCTATTTTTTAAACAAAACAAAGCACATCAAGCGATTTTGCGAAGGTTTACACACATTTTGCCCAAATTTCCACAGATTTTGCCTGGATTTTAAGAGATTTTGCCAGGATTTTCACCAAATCAAAACTTTTGGGGGTGTGCTTGCACCCCCTGCACCCCCGCCTTCTACACCACTGGCCTTAGACATAGAACAAAGCCAAATTTGGACAGAAAAAGCTAGCTCTAAGCAAGACTAACAAATCTCTTGCCTGAGTTAACATTTTTGCCTCAACCATTCGACGACGATATTAACTGCTAATTTTTCGAGGTCTAACTAATCTTCTCTACCATAGTATCTGGACTGCAGCATTGTATTCAGCCGATTTATCGGACACTAGTGGCCATCGAAGAAGTTTCATAAAGTCGGAGTGGGCCGCAGTAGTTTAAGTAATTTGTAAATCTGTACGACCTCAACAGCAGTTATTTGTGTAACAGTCAGATTCTCACAACCAGGGACTAAAACTCGTCTCAGCCAGATTCTGACCAATATGTTCTTGCCTGAAGTACAGCAGTACGGACTGACTTAGACATATCTTTTCGTATAGCGTGAGAAAGAGGAGGTCTCATAGATATGGCAGGCGAGCGTTCTTGTTCTGTCACAATATCTGACCCTCGTGTTAAGGCATGTCACAATACCACAATTATGTCATAATGCCTAGTGGTGCTGGCGTAACACGCCCGACTTAATGCTTTAGGTAAGGCGCGGTGTTGATGCAGCTTTGCTCTTAATGAATACATGAGGCAGGGGTGTAATGAGGGTGGCAAGGGGGCACAATTCCACGGGCACTGATTCACTACCTTGGGCGCTGAAAAGGCCCAACAATGTCACAAGTACTTTCTTCAATACAGTACATATGCTTCCGAAAGACCTCAGGTTCGAACATGGGGCGCCAAACTTGCTTACTGTCCCGGGCGCCATCCAACCTTGTTACGTCCCTGGCATGGGGCGCAAAATAGAGGTTCAGGAAACTATACATAAAAATTTTGATTTTTGCCAAGCAATTTTTGCGCCCCCGTCAAAGTGGCGCCCATGGCACGTGCCATGCCTGCCATACCCTAGATACGCCACTGCGTAAAGAAGAGTTGAAAACTTTTAGCTGAATGCAGGTTTCCGTGGCACGAGTGTCATACTGTCTCGAAAGAATAATTAGCCGTTTTTGCAAACTACAATTCTTGGAATCCAAATTATAGAACGTTTGTTCGTAGATGATGTATTGTGATGCCAGTTGAAGTCTTTGGACATTTCCTAAATAACTTTTTCACTATTTATTCACCACAGATAAAGGCTGATTCAGCATATAGAATCAAAGCATACCCAGCGTTTATCAATTTTAGACTTTGTTACCTAAAACTTTTGTGAGTACACTTTGGGGGCGTCCAGAAGTCATTTGTGACTCACCCTACAGCTTCTGAAAGCTGCCTCTCTCAAACCGCAGTGAATTCATTTTTCGTATGTTAACAGCAGTGGTGGCAAATGCGGACTGAACGGTATGAAGATAATTGAGCATATGGATACCGTAACGTAGTAATAATGAAATTTTAGGACTTGACGGAAAAAGATCTTCTGTTTCAGCAAACAGAAAACAATTTATATGCAAATTTGTTGAACCATATTTTCTGTGTTTAAACGCTTTTTCCGTTGTAGTAACGCAAGCGTCAAGGCAAACCTGACAAAACAAAAAGTGACAACACAAACAAGCATAGGTGATTGTATGAGAAACATTTTTAATGTTTTCTATTTTTGAAAAGCTAATCAAGTACGAAAGTCTTCAGCTTTGAATCCAGTGAAGACTAATTTTTTTTAAATATTACTATTTTTATTTGCACAACTGCATAAAAGTAACCAGTGAATTTACCAATTATTTCTGTGTCATGTTTATGCTCGGCGTTGTTTCAACATTCGACTATTTTTAAATTGCCTCTACTATGAACGCACAAATAACATGCGCTTAGTTCAGGTTAAACAAAACTTGCTTTCTCTTGTTCCAGACATCAACGAATGCACATCAGCTGTTGACAAGCATGATTGCCATTTAAACGCTGACTGCACCAACTTTCCCGGGTCGTTCAACTGCTCTTGCAAAATTGGATTTGAGGGCGACGGAAAATCGTGCACTGGTATGAAAATGAAAGAAAACTTGCGCTCAAAGAAACTTGGATGAAACTTCGGCCTTCTTCAAAATTTGGCAACTTTAATTAATTCTTTGTTTTTGCCAAATTGAAGTACTACTCCGATAGATAGATGCGTTAACTTGTTCGTAACTGTCTTTCCAGCATGCTGTCAAAGCAACTTGACGTAGTGGATCTTCCGATAGAGTGGACGTAAATCCAGCGCACCGTTGTTTACAGACAAGTTTTGCTGATTACAAACAAAAAGTGCTGCAAAAGATCAAGACTTGGTCCTTGTAGCATACCTTTTTGCTACCACATCAGTTGCTCGTGGTTAAGCTGCTGGCAGCATAAGCAACAATAACTTTGACTACTCTGTGGTGCTTTTATCTTGCAGCACTGTGCGAACCTGCAACCGTTTCCAGTTACAAGTTTGGAAAAACAAGGCCTGGAGAGAGAGCATTCAGCACAGAGCTGTGCAGCAGCGGTATGTTTCGCTTGTGCTGAAAAAATGTAAACTCTGAAACGTGCGGCGACAACGATAAGGTTTTGCTTGCTTCGCAAGAGACACATTTAGCATTGTATATTGTTAGCTACGTGAGACAGATCGTTTATTTAAAATAAGCGAAAAAGTCCTTAAAAAGGGGGGATACATTTCAAAAATAACCTTAGACTTAATCTGCTGTGGGTCATTCGATCCCCTCAGGCAAAAGAGTTTAACCCAACATCAGTAAATCTGCAATGGGACCATATGTGGCTTATTCGTGAATTTACCTGCCGCCAACGTAGTGGCAGCCAAAAACAGAGTTTAGAACCTTTTTTTCAATTGCTGATGTGTTTGTAAATAATAATCAAGTCCTTAGAAAAAGTGCTAAAACACCGATTTTACATCAAAGGGCAGGCTACTTTCCTTTGACAGTAGCATGAAAATTCGATTGAAAAGAGATTAAACAATTTGATTTTTGCTAGCGAAGTATTTTTTATTCAAACAAAAATTGTAAATTTTGTAAAACAACTTTGCTTTTTGCTCATAGGTCGTCCAAAAGCATCAGTTGCTTGTTCAACCAATGCCACAGCCCATGCTTGGTTCAATACTTCATCACTCACGGCTTTGGCTTGTGAAGTAACAATCAGGTCCGTCGTGACCAAGGTAATTGCTGACGCTTATAGTCGTAGGAGGCAGAAGGTCAGAAAGTTCGATCATCCTCAGTAGCCAAAACGTTTGCAAAACATTGGACAATAACACGCACAGATCAGACAAGCATTTATATGAGATTTCTTAAGTAGTTTTAAATATGTTTTTAATTGGTTGGACATAACCAAGAGCATAAAAGTACTTTAAGTGTTTTCCCTGCCTGACAAGTGCGGAGGTTTTCAGTGCAATCATTGCTTTTCAGGTAGGAAAAAAGGCATTGAGCAAAATTGGTGCTAGATCAAAAATTTTGGGTTTCCACCTCCCTAAAAAAGAATTTTGATCTCCTACGACTATTCTTACATTGTCTTGAATTTTGTACTAAATCTCTATGCAAATGTTATGTCGTAGAACACCTGTTTAGCGTCGATTTACTTCATCCGACATCCTTTTACCTCAGCACGCTCATCATTTGTGTTGATAAATTTTGTATTTCTATCATGTCTCAACATAAGCCGCGTGGCACTATCCAAATACTGTTCACTGTTTGAACTCTAAAACTTGGAGCTACATAACTGTTGATGTACATTTTCCAGGAACTAGGTTTGTCGTTTGTCATGTCCGCATGTAAATGCGGTATATAGTTTGAAGCAGCCCTAAACGTCGTGCGAACGTTGCAAAAATTTTTACAAGTTTTTGGCATATAGGCCACGCGCGGTTGGTATATGCACGAATCCGGAAGTATTGATGAAATGTGGCCTAAACGCTCAACAGTTAAACGGTGGAAAATTTTTGGAATAAATGTAAGTAAAGCAAAAGGAAATGATTTCATAAGAAACGAGCACAATTCCCGGTTTGTTGCAATGGAATTAACTCCCATCAAGTATGCACCCGTTTAGGTTCGCATCCCGGATTAGTACAAAAGTCTGTCACAAATTCTGGATACAAGTTTATCAGTAATTTATTAGTTTTGATCACCAAAACACACCAACTGCTCGTCCAAAACGCTTAAAAGTCAGGTTTAAATATACTCTACCGTTTGAACATTTCAAGCTGGGTTATTTGATGCATACGAGGTATTTTGCCTGCTTTTGTGAGTACCGTATTCATTCGATTGTAAGCCGCGTCTTATAAAGTTTTTTTTCATCATTTCGTGCGGCTTATAATCGAGGGCGGCTTACATTTTTTATTTCTGTGCTTTATCGAAAGGTCTAGATGAGGCTCAGCGTTTACTTGGCTACGTTATTTTCGAAATAACTCTCTTTTCGCATTCTATTATCTTCAGCATCACCTGTACATCCGTCACAGGAGGGATTATGATGAACAAACGGCAGTTGTGGTGGTGTAAGCTTTATTACCAGGGTTGCCAATTAAACACGAAACGCGAAAGTATCTCAGAGGCTTAGGCAACCTGTGTTCAAGTGCGGCTTATAATCAAGGGCGGCTTGCATTAATTTTGTAACACCATTTCGTGCGGCTTATAATCGAGGGCGGCTTACAGTTTTTGTAGAGGAAATCTAGCTGGCTAGGCTAGTCTCTAAAAAGATCCAGAACAGTTATAGTTTAACATACTACACCGTGGTTCCGAATATCCCGTTGTGGGTCTAAAACTTAGCCATCTTACTCTCTCTTCTACGCCAATCAACAGACTTTTGACAACTTACAGTATCGTATTTTATGAACACGAACTGGAGTCCTCATTTCAATTTAAAGTGAGCATATTGTATTCAAAACAATCCAACGGTTAACAAACGATACATCGCAATATTTCACTAAATTCGTTATATAACGTTTACAACATTATACGACATTCCTAGTGGTTTCCTACTATTTCCCGTGTGAGTTTCTCAATACGAGCATCGATTTTCAAACATGTTAAAGCATGCCTTCGTTAGTCATCACAATTTGCTTGTTAATAGTTATCTTTTTCGTTTTAGGAACTTCTGACAGAGCCCTCTGGTTAACCGAAGTACCCCAGCATGCCTCCGTTTACAAGTTCCCAGTTGAGCTAACTGAGTCAACTGATTTTTGCTGTATATCCACCCCTTAAATACCCTTCTTGTCATGACGTAGATGCTTTCAATCTCTCTCTCTCTTATTTGTCCCTCTTCCATGACTGTCGTGACTTATTATCTTTTTACATTTACGTTCTCTCATTTATGTCCCATCACATTAACCTATTCAACTTACGTTTTATTCGGGGCTTTTCCTTGTCACGTTAGATTAACCAATTCAACTTACGTTTTGCCTGGGAATTTTATATAACCCATCACATTAACGAATGCAACACAGCATTCACGTCACAAACAAGTTATAATACGATTTCATACAAGCAGTTTTAATACATTACACATTGATACTTGATAATATTGCACATTATTTATTGTATTTATAAGTACTGCTTCACCAAACCTCATACTTCAGGTTTATTCTGTATAAGGTATATTTTTTGCTACATATTCGCATAATTTAATCAAAGTCTCATCATACTCGGGTATACCTTCGTTTTTATCTACTCGTTTATTATTTTGAGGTTCATTTTCATCACATTCAGGTATGAGACTAATTAGTCACGTTCCAATACATAACCAATCTGACTTCTAAAATGATATAATTGCACAAACATTACAGCATCGAGGAATAACGCACCATTAGTGAGGAAGTTTCTTTCAGTACTTTCGTAATATATATATTTCTACCCCAGTGTTATTAGACTTAACTCCTCGTAAACCTCTTTCATCTAAATGAGTTTATGCACGTCATGCATCGTTGCGCTTCATCTCACATTACCATTACGTCAGACTTTTGCGAAGCCAGCAGTTCATTGCTTGTTTCAATTACTTCCGATGCTTGTAAATCGTTCGTTTTGCTAGCTACTTCAGTGCGTGTTCTAGTAGTTCTTTCACCTTTCGACCACCGCATTTGCACGCATATGCTTTGCGCATTCTTCCTTTTGTAAAACCCAAAGTAGCCAGTCATAACTGTTTTTCAGCCATTCGTTACTTTTGCCTCAGCAGTTAAATTCTTCTTGCGTTTGATTTTATGCAATGGAGTTTAGTCATTTTGTCCTAATGATTACCGGTTAAAATTTCGAAATTAACATTTAGATATTTCGCAATTTCTCGACTTCCTCATATATGTTGCGTTATGCCAAATACATATTAATACATAATGTTCAATTCAATATCTACATTATAGGTCTTGCACATCGTTAAATACAGCACTTGGTCAAAGTACACACACAGCAAATCGTTATTACGCTACAAAGTTTAGATACACACAACACATTTTATTTACAATTCGTACAGTTTTTTTTCTTCAATGTTAATGCGCTGTTATTTTCATCATTTCCTTAGCCAGACATGTTATGGTTAAACTATACCATAACACAGTCAAGGGTGGCTAACAATCGAATAAATAGGTATCTTCCAGGGCCCCCTCTCTTAGTTTTCGCCTGAACGCGTTTGAAGTGTTTTCAGATCATCATAAGCATATACTTGAGTTTGTACTTCCTGTACACAGCAACTAATCCTCAATTTCGAGCCTTTTGTGTATATTTTTCAATGCCTCAAAAATAGCATTGTTTTCAATGGGTGCCGTTGCTAATGGCATTATTGTATGACAAAAATTGAGAATTCGATATATTTTGAAGGCATTTGGTAAGAATGTTTTTATTTGGTGTATATGAAAAAATTGGTACATGTCTGTTGTATTTCGCCAAGGTAGTTTGTATGATATCCACAAATCCTAAACTCTTTATTTCTTCGGAATTTGCGACAAATTCATTAAAAAATTGTCATGTTGGAATTGCTGCCACGCTTCACTGCACTGAGGTACTGATGATGTTGGTGATGCCATAGGTTAGTAATAGTTTATATATTTGCCAAAGTTAGCGGTCTTGCGCTATATAAAAACCCAATATTTATGGACGTTCTGCAGGTGTTCAGTGAAGATTTTAGGAGGCACATGAGTTATATGAAGGGATGTGTATTATGGAACATTTAGAGGTTCCGGAATATTCCGGGATCTTTATTTCGAATTCAGAATATCGAGTCCTATTCAGGAATAACTTGTTAGCAGCAAAATGAGCTGATCGCGCAGATGTTTAGAACGCCGATCAGCGATCATAGAACCTGTTAATTAGCTCGTTAGGTCACTACGTAGTGCCATGAGCTTGTTGAGTGTTTCTTTCTTTCTCTTACTTGGGAGCGCAGAGTGCCACTGCAAAATTTACTGAAGTTGTTTGTTTTGCCAACTTTGCAATTTTTCACGTTTATTTAATCCAAATTTATTTCGAATCTAAATATTCCAAAAACTCTGATTTTTGGTTTCGAATACTGAAGGATTCGAATACAAAGGATTCGATATTCCATTATATTCATCCCTAGTTATATGGTACGTTGAGAATAGGAATTTCGCTTGAGGTTAATCAAATTTCCTGAGCTTAAGAGGCTTGTTATAAGGCGAGTGCATGGAAGGTGCATGCACACATTTTTTTAAGTGGCTGCTCAACTGCGAAGTACGATTCATCAGCTAAGTTCGGACAAACTACTCAGATTGAAGTTGCGGAAGCTTATTGTTTTTGCACAAAGCTTTATTTAGCAATGATGAACAAAAGTGAAAGTAGACAGTTGAAGGAAGAGCAAAACTCTGCAGTTGCACAAGCTTTGTAGGTTTCAGTGCTTTAAATGAATCTTTAAAATCTTTAAATGAATCTTAAATGAATCTGGCGTTATTTTCATGCAGGCTAAGCCGGTGTGGTGAATTCTTTTGGTGTTGCAACTCATTGGCTCCATGAAAAAGTTGGCAGATCAGCAGTTGAGCTTGTTTTGAGTACTATATGTACCTGTACTGCTAATTTAGAAAAAATAGATGCACACATAATTTAGAACCGACTTTTGCTCCAATTACTCTTGTATGCAGACCCATAATAAAGTAATCGCATAATTTGCCAACGTTGTTTAATTCTATACTTTTTTCTCATTTTCTTTAATTAGCTGTAGTCAAAACTTGGCTTAGTGCTGACCAGTCAACAGGCACATTTAATAAATGCTGAAAGTGCTAATCTCGTAAACCAGCAAGAGACGCATTTTTGAGTTGAGTAAACTTTTCCTATGTCACAGTGCAGCACCCAAATATGAAATGAAGCAAAGTATTTGGAAAATGACTGGAAATTACTTTTCGTTTATGTTGGCAGTGGCTGGCTACACGTACATTTATAAAGAATAAAGAGAAAGTCGTTAAATCCAATGGGAGTTTAGATAATTAAATTTCCGGTTAAATATTCTTCCAGTTAAGAGGAAAGCACGCGAGTAAAAGTTATGGCGATTTTTTTACTGAATTTTACCTTTTGTATGCGCTGTTTAGGTTTTCTACAGGTAATATTGGCAATTTTCCCCTTGTAGTTGCTAACTTATGCATCCTTAAAATCAACATAAGTTGGTAAAAATGTTTTGAAGTTTCAATATAACTACATTTCATTGGTGCCGACTACGAAATCACAAAAATATTTTCTTGAATTTCTACTGCTGCGGAATTAACAAACACTTTTGCGTTATTGACAACACAAACAATTGAGCTGGAAAGAGATAATCGTATTTTTTTCTTTACAGTAGATTTATAGCTTGCTTTGTACAGGGTGACCCAAGCTTGCTTTGTACATGAGGCAATATATTGGAAAAGATAAGGTGACTGCGTAACGGTACAAAAGAGGCTGACGTATTTAGCATTACGTCCTTTAAAATCGAGAGAGCTTTTCCTCAAGTTTGGACGTTGATCCTCATTTGTGCCTAAATTGTGTGATATTAACATCCTTCTCACCCAGAGGTGATTTGCCAGCATTTTAACTATCCTTGTCTTATTGCCTAAACACGTGTCTTGCAAAAAAGTGCTTCAAACCCTTTTTTGGATACTGTTGTTACCCTATGAGCTCCTAAAAGTACATTTCCATGTAATGACGGAAATAGTGATGTATAAGCCTTCAGCCTTCCGCAAAAGATATTGTCTCAATGCTTGGATTTCACCATGCAGTCGCTCAGTGTTGTGACAAGTTTTTCGTTAACACCTAGGCAATTGGAGGATCCAAAGAAATTGAAAATCAAACAAGCACATTGCTGCTTGCAACAACCGGTGTCAAGCTCTCCACGAAAGAAACTGAAGAAGTGACTGGTTTCCTCGAAACTCTGTCGGATGAAGTCAACCAAAAGAATACCAACGTAAGATTCTATAATTTTGAGTGGGTTGCCGACTACATGACTAATCCCGTTTTTCGATGAACATTTTGAGAGTAAAAACTAAATCATGTATTTATTTCCTCCACGTAGTTTGACATTACCAAATAAGTGGAACAGTGGGTTGAGCATGCGAAACTGGAACTGGTAGGCTGGTTTCCATTCTCGGTGGTGTCATACCGAAGGCTTGAAAAACGGTACGTGCAGCATGTCCCGACTCTTGCTCAGCGTTATGGGAAGGTTTAAGTATGATGTTCAGGCGCCGTGCTGCCATTGGCTTACCACCTTTGCAGCATTCACTCCATACGTATAACCCTGTGGCCCCGGTGCAAGTAAGCAGAAAAGTACGCCTCTGACCACTCATGACACTCCAAAAAGTGTACAAAGCGAGTATTATGAAGCAGTTTTTCATTCTGACATGTATAAAGCGTCGTCTTTTGAGCATCATTAAAATTGGAAGCAGTGGAGACAAGCGCAAGATTTCTAAAAAATTAGCTCTGCGCATGTTTTTCTTTTTATCTCAATCAGGTTGACATTTGTTTTGCCGAACCTTATATAAAAATCAAATTTATTAAATCAAATGAGCTATTGACGAGATGTGCGGATAGACTAACTTTACCAAGTAACGTGACTGCAGATGCATCTGCAGTCGCTTTTGCTATTACTGAAAATTTTTGGCGTTTTTGTGACATTTTTCAGCAACTGTTCACATCGCAAAAGGTTTGTATTGTTCTTTCCTGTCAATCATTCCGTGGTTTAAAAACATTTTAAACCGCATTTTGTCTTGTACTGCTCATTTAGTACTGGGATAAAATTTAGCAAACCTGCTCAGATATCGACAACCATCTTAAGCAATGTTGTTCGTGTGATCAACAACCTCCCAAGCTCGCATCCCACTGAGGGTAGTTCCATGCCACAAACTACAGCCAAGGACCTGAGCCTAGTGGGAACAATACAGTCACTAGGTTCCAACCTCAAACTCGATGACGGCAAGAAATCTGTAAAAGTGGAAACTGAGGGCGTGACAGTATTGGTGAGACTGGAATAACAAAATTATGTTCTCGAATTGTTACCAATCTTCCTATTTACTTGACTCCTTGAAAATTTTTACACTGACATCTTTTGGTTGCAACTTTTGTTTCGGTTTTGGTGCAACTTTCGAACTGTTTTTGTGTAGCTTTGAATGTGTGGACAGATTGCTTTGAATGTGTTCATTTGTATTTTGTTGTTTTGCGTGAACTTGTGGGGGCAGTGACGTAAATGACAGCTACGGCCGTCGCTTCCTGTCCCTGTATTCCTGACAAAGTATTTTGTGCTTGGTCGGGATGCATAAATAAACCGAACTGAACAGATTGAGCTTTTCCTTTTTAGAATTGACTTTCAAGTTTTAACAGATTTTACAAATCCTTTACACTGGTGACATTGCTCTCAAAGCTACACCTTGTAGCTTAATTCGGATATCTTATTCCTTCTTAGAGGTTTGCATTATCTACCGAGATCATTTCAAAAAAAGTAACTATTGCCGTTTTTACTCTTAAAAAACTACTGTCCATTGATTTTACATTTCAATTTTTGTTTTTTCTTCATTTGAAACACATCAATAAATTGCCCAAAAATGGCAGTCGATTGTTTTCCAGAAACTTTTTAGCACTCTCAAGAGTCATATTCATCCCATTCAGTTAGTGCCTCTATGATTTCAAAGCAGTTTTCATGTAACTGTTGACCCAAAAAACTGAATACACATCTGTCGTAGCATTCATTCACTATTTTCGTATCTGCAACATTTCATGGGGTTTCTATGATATGCTACCTGCATAAAGTTCTACAAGAAATTGTTTCGTTCATTGTATCTTTATTTGGTTATATTGGCACTTTTCCATTTTTCTACTTTTCTCTGAAATACAATTAAAAAACACAAATGCAATGCTAAGCCCTTTCAGGTGGAGCCTGTGGATCATATCCAGTTATATCCTAGAAACTTATAGTTGATCGAATCGTATCAACACACGTTATTTTTCTTGTTAAGCACTTTTCAAATATTTTTTCGAGTTAACGCTGTTGTTGATATATAAAATAGTCTACATGTGTCCGCTCGTGTTAATGTTCACGTTATTACCAGAATATTTACCTTTAATCTTCATACACATCCAGGTTTCCAAACCAGAACAAGGAGCGAACATGGGATTTAACGACAGCTTCTACAGGCTAAATTCCAGTCGACGTGACGCGACGCGATCAAGTACCGAACACGCAAATGTTTTTATTCCTGCCCAAGCTTTTGAACAAGCCAACGCTCAAACACAAGGGCAGTTTCAGTCTGTGGTTTCTCTCTACAAACTGTCTGAAAGAAAATGGGTAACTTACTTTTCGTTTATTTTGACGTGGGTGACAACAAATGGCGATAGACCGATGCTTGAAGCAAAACGAGTAACCTGTTGTTGTTTTGAGGGTAATGTCAACAAAAACGTATCCTAGAAATGATGCTAGTTCAATTTCAAAGAAACTTGGGAATTGTACTGTAATTATGAACAAAAACAACTTTAGTCAGAGCTCTTTGTGCGTTGTGCTCAAAACGCAATTTTGTGCTCTGCTGAAATTCTATTTATAAGTAAATTCTTCAAGAACTCTTCCAAGTTACAAAGTACTTAAACTCTTATGCATGTATTATACAATGTATATCAGAACAGAGCACCTAATTTTCTGCACGGTACGTTTGCATGCGATTGCAACTTTACAAATTGTGTTTTCGGTTCAAAGCTTTGATTTCTTTCACAAAATACTTTAAGCTCACCAAGAAGCAGCCAACCGAATTAACACGTTACTATATTGACACCATACATTTGGCACTTGATTTCTAACCTGAACTGCGTGGAAGGCAGTGACTGTGTCGTCCGCACAGATAACGCGCAAGGCACAAAATAGGATGATTAAATCATCCTTATAAATTTGGCGGTCATCTAGTTTTAGAGGTTTTCAACTCTTTTTCGCTCCCGCAAACCTCTCTCGATCCTTACAACGTACATCTGTTAATTATTTAGCAAGGGACAAGGTGTAAAGTAACAAACAAGCTTAAATTATTTTTTTATGTCTATTTGACTTTTTGTGCGTTTCCAAGGTGGTGACCGCTAATTTAGGAAAGACAGTGAGAATTCAAAATTTGTCAAGGCCGGTTCAAATCACTTTCACCGATACTCCGATACCCGGAAGCGCTGAACAGATAGAGGGTAAACTAGAGGTGAGTAGAAAAACGATTGCTATACTTGATCTTTAATAATAATCATAGTTGGATTATTATAGTAAACTTGATTATTATTATTGTAAACTTGTTAACTATTATAGTAAACTTGATCTTTAATGATTATTATAGTTTTGGTCAACACTGCTCTGGATTTCGTAACACGTTCGAACAAAAACCTAATGAAATGCTAATAAACATACTTCAGTGTTAACAGCAACCTTCACTTGTTTTTATCTGTGGGCAGTCTCTCATTTGTGGACTTGACTTTGTTCCTGGTATTTTCAGTTTTGCTTTCAGCGTTTTTTACGTTGCTTCCAGTCGTAGATTCAGCTGTTTTTACGTCACACGAACTAAGCAAACAAACTTTTTTAACTGAAATTCGATGCATTAATGCTGATGATGATGTGCTTTATCAAACTCCGTAGGGCCTTCATAAGAGTAAAAAATCGATGTATACAAAAACAAAACATTGAGTTTCGTAAAAGTTGCTTCCCCTGCTTTGCGGAAGACAATCTTTACATCTCCATAATACAAATACTATCACACTGATTCAACCGCAATCTGATATGAAAATGCATTGCAATAATAATCGCAGTTCCTGAGGTTGAGCTGTTTGCGTCAAAGCCTAGAATGAAAACAGGTGAAAGAAAAAATGTCAATTGATATTACGATTTATAGACGACTATAGCGCGGATGTGTAACTTTGTTGGCTAGCCGTATAAACAGCTCATGGACTTGTCAGTGCTGACTGTAGCTTTAATTTAAGTGTTTAAACTTATGCCTACAACGCAGCGGCCAGGGTTAACAGCTGCAACCGGCTTACCCACTCGCTTTATGATTTTCAAGCAAATGTAGTTCAAGAACTTTCTTTTTTATTTCTGAACAGATGCGGAAAACTGACTTGTTATGTCAGTACTTCGATCCACTAACCAACCAGTTTTCGTCAAAAGGATTGTGCTTGGTCAACGGAACGAATGTTTGCCAATCAACGCACCTCACCAGCTTTGGTATCTTAGTGGTGAGAGCGGCATACAGAAAGGCATTCTTATATTTTCACCAGAAGGATCTACAGTACAGATACGTAAAACTGCTTCATCACAAAAACACAGCCACATTACTTATATAACAAATAAACTGAATTTGATAATAAGGCCACGCACAAACACATTCTCTTTTTCATCCTTCGGGAACATATTGACTGGATTTTAATTATTTCGCATGAAACCACTTATTCTTTGAAAATGAACCAAAGCGCGTTACTTCGATTTTGGCAGCAGAATTAAACCTTGTTGTTTGTTTTGCAGAAGCACAGAACTTACCCCATTGATGTATCTTTGTCAACTGTTAGCATAATCGGTTGTGGTCTTTCTCTAGCCGGCGTAGCTGCAACTATGGTTCTACATCTTTCAGTCAGGTATTTCACGCTATCTTTCAAAAGATACTCACTAGTAGTGTTTTTGAAAGTTCTTTATCCTTAAAAAATTACACCTTAAAGCAGTATCAAACTCATTGTTTGTGCAGTATACAGAATCAGAAATATAGGCAAGCTAGAAATATACTGCTTAGATCTAACATTTTATTACCGGTGATTTTTGAGAGCTAATCACGTTGGTGAAAAAAATGTAAAATATTTTTGACTTGGTGATTTCATTCCAAATGGAAAATTCAATTAATAAAAATTGTTTTGAAGGCTTCTTTGTAGCACAGCGTATTAGGAAAAGCATTTAAACACCGAACAGGCGTCCTATGGTGGGCAATACTATTTGCATATTTTCAAGTCTGCTCGTATTTTCCCATGTGGGTCATAACGACAGCGTTGTTTGTTAGGTTGCTCAACATTTGGCATCAGATAGTTTGTATTCCAGTTAAAGCAATTATTTGGGAAAGACATACTGTACTTTCAAGTTGTTTAGTTGTCACAGCTTGTGTTCTAATTTATATTTATTTTAGTCTTGATTTTGTTTGCTTTCTCTGCTCTTGCTTTAGCCTTTTCAGCGTTTGATCCGTAAGCATTGCTTTCATTCTGTAGGACTGAAGATGCTTAGTGTTACGTGAAATTGATTTTCTATTCAAAAAATTTGCTGATATATTCAAACCCTTCACCTTTGCGGGGACCAGCCACTTCAATTCAATGTGAGATGATGACATCAAATCTAAACGTAAAATGGTTTTAGAAGCAACATGTTAAGGTAAGATGTTCAAATAACACCAGCTCTAGCGACGCCGTGTAATTTCTTTTCAGATCAGTGCGATCCGCTTTGCAAACGAAAGTTTTCCTGCATCTCTGCCTCGGCCTACTTATCTTCTACTCTGTCTTCTTGCTTGGCGTTTGGCAGACTCAGCACGATAAGCTGTGCACGCTTATCGCAGTGTTTCTGCACTACGTCCTTCTTGTTAGTTGGTGCTGGATGGCTGCATACAGTTACACTGTCTACGCTTCCATGATAAACGTAAGGCTGTTGCTTGTCTTTCGCAAGAACAAAAACTGTTTGAGTTTATTAAATATCAGCAAGTTACCTTGATGCTGTGAAAGTCATCGCAGGTTTTCCGTCCTTCGTTGCCTCTTAGATAACGCATACTCTGCTTAAGCACGTCATTTAAAGTGCAATGCGAATGCAGCGAAGGAGAAGAAAACAGGTTGTTTCAGGCACGCGCTTACTGCAGCATACACGGTGCAAATTATATTTGTAAAAATTATTTTCCAGCCGATCCGAAAAAAATAATTAAACCTGCTTTACAAACCTGGCAGTTCACCGAGCAGCTCAAAACTTTTGATGGTGGTTATAACAAGAGCAATTAAAAACCGCAGCACAGAGTGTTGACGTGGATCTCTAGAAAAAGACACCTCAAACCAGTAATAAAATTCGCGATTTGCAGTTGATGGGACTCGCGAGCAACCACTTGACAAAGATGAGCTTGTTCGCCTACGGCACTCCGCTAGTTGTCGTCGCAGCAACAGTTGGCTTGTCGTCCGTAGCAGCGGGTGGATCTGACGATAGGACTGAAGATGCTTCCGTTTGCGGAGTTCAACATAACACAAAAGCAGGTATAGACCAGATCATATCGCACAAGAAAAATATAGTGACTCTAAAACTGTCAACAGATGCCCATAAAATGTAGATAAGAAGCTTGCACTTGTAGCATTTGTAAAAGTAACTCTTAAGATTGTCCTATCTTGTTCTTAATTATTGAACAAAGTTGCTGAATCACGTTGTTTACGCAGTACATATCACGTTTTGATAAAATGAGGTAATGAGATCAAAATAAATTTTAGACGTTTTCTTCATTCGTTAAAATAGTCAAATAATTTAAATAGGTACTTTTATTTTCACCTCTACAACACATCAAATCATTTACGTTCTTTTCTTGAAGCCAACTGCTTGTAAGCGAAAGAAAGCTTACGAGAAAATTTACTACCGTTTTCAAGAGAATCTTGTAATACTACAAGTTTTCTCTTTGTCTTTATTTCTGCATCGAAAAAAAGTGTTTAATATTTCCGCGGGCAAAAATTTTCAATTACTGTGGTTGGGGTTTTGTTTTATTATTTTTCCTAAACAGCTTTTATGGTGCTTTTGCTCAAACCCCAGCAGACCTTCGAATGCATGCAAACCTTCGAATGCAAATGCGACTTTGCAGTCTTTAGTTGTATGGCTATTTTGACAAATTTGCTACACACTCATTAAAAGGATTGTGAACTTTTCATGGATTCGATCGTACAGTATAGTGTACAGTTGGTTCGACGTTCCTGCGCAGTTTTTACAAGAAATAACATTGTTTCAGATGACATGATGCTTGGTAACTACAGAGCCCCGAACAAATGCTGGTTGCAAGGACCTTACCAGTTGTTTGGATTTATCGTTCCTGTCGGGTTGCTTTTACTCTTCAACGTTATCATATTTTTCCTCCTCATGAAGCGGCTGCTGTTGCGGAAGTGCAGGGTTAGTGCTTTCGACAGTAATCTTTGTATAAATACCGTGAACTTTATGCAAGAAATTCTTGTCACGCGGTAACAAAAAAATTTTGATAGAGCAAAGAAAATTGCCGCGATTTACGGAAACTGTTTGTTTGTTCAAGAGCGGCGTTTAATGTCCTGAAATCTAGACCTTCAACGACATGACTTCAATAGTTGGTCGATATTGTAGGCTGAAAATTGTGGTGCGTACAAGCGTATGTTTTCAGTCCTTCAACCTAGGTATTCAGCCTTATCAAATAATCAATTGGCGTCAAGCAACCTAGGAGTTATCACAAACGACAGATCAAGATGCAAATAATACTTCCAGCGCAACTTGAAGGAATGCTATTTGTGTCATAATCTCTAATTTCATTGAATACAAAATTTATTGTATTCTTCGCTGTTGAATTACCAAGCGTCATGTTTTTCAACCATTTCATACAATTGAAAATAAGCGTTATTGCCAAGCAGCCAAACATAGTCAGACGAAGTTCTAAATTTTAATGAGCTCAAAAACCTATTACTGCAAGAGGTTCTTGTCTGCATTTCCACATTGCCTTCTGGTACGAGCGATGGCTGACAACCCAACAAAGTTAAGCCTCTCTCGAACTATAAGAAAGGACCTCATGGATAATCCAATTTATAGCAGCGAGAAATAACCTGAATCAGAATGATAAGTACTTATTATGTCGCCTGCGTACACGTTTCTTTTCGCTTTTATTGTACGCAGCAAAAAAAGCGTGGAAAAAAGATCTCAAAAGATGACTGCAAAAGAGAACTAATGATTGCTGTCACAATGGCAACTGTGATGGGATTTTCGTGGATTTTTGGATACTTGACGCTTGTAACAACAGATCTCGTTTTCAACATGGTCATGTCCGTCTTATTTGCTATCTCTAGCAGCCTTCAGGCAAGGAGCCATATTTTAACGTTGCCTTGTGAACAGGGCTTTGTTTTAGTTAAGGGAGTCAATTGATAGCAGAAACGAGTGATTCTTCAAAGTAGTTTGTTTGAACCAATATACTCCGTTTTTGTTGGAAAACAAAATTAACGGATGACTCACTGCGTTCGGATAAGTTTGCAAGACTTTTTGCCATGTGTTCAGAAAAGTTACCAAACCATGTTTCTTCCAAACGCAGGTGCACTTCATGCAAAAGTCACAGTGTGTGCGTTGGTGACGCCAAAACGTTTTGAAGAAGAAAAATAATGGAAACTTATTTCGTGAATTTGTGAACAGGGTCTTATGATCTTCTTTCTCACCGGAACTCGACGAGCAGAACTGCGTACAATCTGGTTTGATCCGCTTCAAGCCAGCATGGTTCGCTCTGCCAGCCGACTAAGCGGGTACATCAGGGCTAGAGTGGGCAAACGTGCGAACTACACGGTCCGTCAGAGCACCAGCACGGAGAGGATTGTCGGCACTTCCTCTTTCGAAGGGACAAGTGCAGACATTTCCACCACAACCACAGGTTCAATTTTTATATTTTTTAGATTTTTTACTTCATTTCTCGCTATCGAGTTTTTCAAAAAAAGTGCCGCGTGACGCAAAGCACAGGAAGACTTTATCAAGAAAGTCGAAGCCGCATTTTTTAGATATTTGCAGATGTTTCGTTCACACAATTGTCAAGTATTCCGCAGCAAATGTTTTGCATCAACAAAAACATTTTCTGTCATGCTCAGAAAGAAGTGGTTGAGAGATTCACAAAAAAAGGTTGATAGATTCAAACAAAGTAGCTGACATATTCGTAAAAAATTATTGATAAAGTCATAAGCAAAACCGTCGCTAGAAAATCGTCAAAAGGGGGCTTTCATTTTCGCAGGGGGCATGACATTCTGAAAATTTGCTTAACATATGCGGTAGTACAGTGGACCTTGTACTGCTTTGTTCCAAAGTTACAGCACAGTATATAATACGGATTGATAAAAAATCCACCGACTTCTACCGCTTCATAATCCGTTTTGGGGACGCTTACGCTTAGCCCACAAATGCCTCCCCCGCGGCGACGGCACTGGTCATAAGCGTAAAATTTCGGTTTCGAAGGATTTTGATGAACTGGTTGTTGTTAATTTCAAGCAAAGCAGTGATAAAATCAAGTGTTTGAAAGAAGTACTTGAGCTATTGTAACAGTGGAAAACTCAAACAGCTATATTTTTTGGAAACTCAAAANAGCTATATTTTTCGGAAGTATTGTCCTTGTGTTATATACAAGTAAGTAATTACACGTTCATTTAACGGTCATCCNCAAAAAATTCTTGAACATCTATGTTTTTTCAGTCATCAAATATTCGTTTACAGTGAAATCTGAAAATTCGTTCGAAACCACTTCAGTACTTTTTATTTATGTACAGTATTGGCTACAAATACAAAGTGCACTGAAGGTCATGGTCGCAAAAATTAAGAAATATTCTTCAAAATGAAGAAAAGTGTCAACTAAGAAACATGAACAGGAAAGCAAAACTGTTTTGATTGCTTTGCTGATGCTGCAATAACAATTGCTTCCAATTCTTCTGGATGTAGAGTTAAAGGCAGGATCTTTTCGTACTGAAAATTATGTAACGCAATCGTTTTTTGCTTGCGTACATTTGTAGATTTACTATTTCCCATTACAACTTGTGTTTTAGATATTTGTGCTGCAGCCTTTGTAATCTTAGCACATCTTGTTTGTCAGGTTATTCCAGTGTGTTTGAATCGTACATTTACACAAATATATGTTTGTTTTTGCTCCGTTGTATGAACGAGGTCTTGTCAAATTAGGTCTAATTGCTTGCATTTTAGTTCATCTTTATTTACTCAATGATGCGAAATTAACTCAAGCTGCTCATCGGACTCTGATCTCCTCAGTAATCTCTGACATAAAGTTTAAATGAACTTAAAATTTACTTTTCGTGGGCCTGGTGCAAATAAATTGTCAATTCAACCAGGTGTTGAAGTTCATGAAGTTCAAGTTGTATAACGCTGAAGAATGCACAAAAAGATAGTGAAAGCACTCTTTGATTTTGAAAACAGAGCAGCGATGGATACATTTTAGTTAAACTTCCCATAAACTAGAAGCGAAACCTTGGCAATTTAAAAAAAGTTTAAAAATCGTATGTGCAAATTATTCTTTCATCGTAAGCATGTTTTTCCTACAACAACTTCTATATTTTGTTCGTAGGCGAAGTTAGCGTTTCTTTTGACGCTCCAAATCAATTAGTCAAAATGAAAGGCCGCAGTGAAGAGTTCGGCACTATCAAGGTCATCTCCAACAAAAGCAACTTCGACTATAGTGTTCGAAAATGAATGCGGGCAAGTTTTCTCACTCAAATTAGGAGCAAGTGCTTTCAAGTGACGATGATCATCACTTTCGTCATGTATTTTCGACGGATAAAATTCGGACATTTCTTCAAAACTGACAAACTGATTTTTTGCTCGTGCTGCAGACTGAAAACAACGGGAGACCTCGTTGATGTATATGGTACTGTGTTGAACAAGATTAAAGAAGAGCAATATATGTTTCTATTTACGTAGCATGACTTACGTGTAAAATATCTTATTTTTACTTTCATATCTTTACCGCATGTCATTCAAACTAAACCCCAAATTTAAACACTGTATTTTCGTCTGACTACATCAGCTGTATATTATCAAAAGCCGTTGTTCAATTGAAGCAAGTTGAACTTCTCACATAAAAGATTTTCTGTGTGTATGCTGCAAGTGAAATTTAACTCTCAAGGAGTTTGCATCACCTTGCAGGCAGTTTTTCAAAGATTTCTTGTACAATTTTAATTGTTTAATAATTCACCAATGCAAACATTTAAAAACATCATAATTATAAACCCATTATTTCTGAAACCCGAGTGACTGCAAAATGCTGACAGTTTTGGTGAAAGCTTAAAGTTTAACAAAGGATATTAGAACCAAAGAAAGGAATCATAAAAGATACTCATGGATACTTTTCGCACGTAATTCAAATACTAATGTTTTGAATGCTTGTGGGTTGATTGAGAACGCTTGAGCAAACAAGTGATTTTCACACTGCATTTAAGTCAGGACTCTGTATAAGAGCCTTGGAGTCAAGGCAGCTCCGGGCATCATAGTGTTGCGATCGGAAAACCCGAGCAACATGTGCGCAAAGCTTCGCTCTGTAACAGCAAGCAACAATAGAGATCACNCGCCACGATCACTCTATTATTGCTTGTTCGCGCCACGTATATATGGGTGTTGTTCTTCGCGCACATTCCGTTCGTGGTGAACCGCGCATTCAGCGCAACGCCAGCGGAGAGGTTGCTACAGTAGTTTTCACATCAGTTGCAAGTTATTTGCTTAGTATTGACTAAATTTATTAATTTTCATGTACAAATAATTGATTTTAATAGTAAATTGTAAGCAAATTGCAAGTTTTTGTCGGTCATGACTAATGGAAAAATAAAGTTATATTTTGGGTGCTTAAACCACAGTAACCTTTTAAATTTTTACTGCAATGGAACAGCAGCTGAAGCACAGTTAAACAAAAGCTCATCAGCTGAAAGAGCGGTGCCTTTAAAAAGACAGTTCAATTTTTGCCAGTTTATGTCCTTTTACTTGAAAGTCATTTTCAGCAATGGAATATATTGCGTTTATTATTTCTTTGCACAGTGTGTTCGTCCTCTTACTCAGTAAGATGGCAAGTCAGAAAGTTCAAATGAAAAGGTGATCACCACCGAAAAATGTCTTCGTACATCGTGTTTAATTTCTCGTCAAATATCTAAAACGACAAAAACATTCACGATTGGCGAAGACTTAGTCCAGTCTTACATCTTAGTTACCAGTGTTTGGGCCTCCAACAGCGCAAAATCTTGAAACTATACCACTTTCAAAAGACATGGTTCAGAAAAGAACTCTATGTATGGCAATGTTGACAAGTAGGTTACAGGGGGGATAAAGAAATCAAGATATTTTTCTTCAGCTTGACGAATCAGCTGACGTTAGTAATTGTGCCATTCTTCTTTGCTGCGTGCGTTATAGGAGAAGAGGATTGTCACGATGGACTTCTTTGTTGCAGCTTGCCTAGTCAGAGCAGTTCAGAGATATTTCGGTCTTTTAAAGAGTATTGTCAAGAGCATGATGTAGACTGGGAAAAATGCGTCGGTGGCTCGGACTATGCGCAGATCGAGATGCAAACATGACTGGTTGTTGACAAAATGAAATGCTACCTACTCACTGCATAATCCACCGAAGGCTTTTTTCTGCACAAAAACTGTCTTTTGCATCGAGAAACGTGCGGTGAAAATCGAGGTGAAAATCACGAATGAAATTTGTAGTCGGGCTTTGAAATCAAGACCTCTCAAGTTCATAGGCGTAGCCAGGGGGGGGTCAAAGGGGCCATTCCCCCCAAATTTTTAGAACACAGTCATTTTGTGCTTTGAGAGGCGTTTTTCCAAACAAAATAGTGTTATTCGCCAAAAATCAAACATTTTGGTCCCCCCAAATTCTTCGACTGGCTACGCCACTGCTCAAGTTATTGTGTGAAACTATGGATTCGCAGCACCAGCGTTTTCGCCGAGCAGACGTTCGATGGTTGCCGAGAAGCCGCGTTCTTTCGCGACTTTTTGAACTCCGCGAAGACACAAAACAGTGTTTGCGGGAGGCGAACAAAATTTCTGTCAAATGAGATGTGGATGAGAAAGCTTGCGTGCTTGACTGCTATGTATGGCCGGTTGCTGCATGAGCTCACTATTTTTCTTCAGGAGTTTAACAATGTAATTTTAGCAAAGCGTTGTTAATTCTTGCAATTCAACACTTACAGGGAGTTGGCTCTGGACTTTGATCATTATTTCTCCGAACACGAGGATCCTCAGTGGAAACGCTGGGATCTATAATTCTTTCACTGAAGGTTTCGCCTCAAGCAGCTTTAATGCCCACGAATAAGAACGACTGATCGAATTGTCGTGTGATGTCACTCTTTATTGTTCGCTTATAAAAGATATAATCGTTGTTTCAGTTCTGGATATCTTTTGAAAACGAATATCGGTCTCTCAATCACAAAGTAATCGAGTTGCTAGTTATATTTTTGACATCTCACTTACGCCTGAAGAGTTTTTCAGCGCTATCTTTATTGCAAAAGAAAGCAGAGAAATCGAATGGATGTCGACGTAGCACTTGGTCTCTCTGAGGCTTCACTGCAGCCGCGTTTCTCTCGCATATCAGCAAAGAAGCAATTTTCTCATTAAATTTGATTTAAATTGTCATCATTTTTTGTATTGACGGTTTGCTTTTTCTAATTTTATGCACCAAAATAACATTACTGTTGAAGTTATGTTATTCTTGTGATGCCGTTTTGCACATTTATTTTATCCTCTGTTTACTCAACCGCGGCAAAAACGAAAAAAACGAGATCTATACTTAGGAATTTCGCTGCAACCGCTTTGCAGTTATCTGCGTGTAACTGTTTCCTTTGGAGGTACATTTTGCGTGACTTGAATTCTACCTCCGGTCCGTAAAGCATTTTTTTCCATTTTTACCGGCCGGCCAATGTGAAAAGGTTAAGTACCGCCAGATAATGTTTGAAGATAATCCGTTTAACGTAGATACTTTATAAATTCCATACACCACTTCTACTAATTCAGCTGCAACTTTAACCTACTGAATCAGAAAATCTCCAACCATTGACATTGCTTGAGACCAATTTACAAAAGTCTAAGAGAAAACTGCTGGCCCAGTTTCAGACCTATCCCATTACTACGTTATTGAAACCCTTGAAAATTTTATGTTTAACCCATATCTGTTTTTTTATTGCGCCGTAATGCTTAGAGTGTTTTCAAATATTTGATACCCACATTTGCCCAGAGCAGTAGCAACAGCGGGAGAGTGCCTTGGAACTTGTTATTCTATACATCGCCCCAGGCACACGACACGAACTGGAGTGCAGATGGTGCGACTTGCTGCAACGCATCACTTTTTCCGACGCAACTGACCATTGCAGAAGAAAGGTGTTTCAAAGTGTGACGGTGTCACAATAGGTTTGAAATAAACGTTTCAGTAACTTTTGCGAAAACAAGGACTGGACTACAGAAAAAGCACTCTTTTGTAGGTAAACTATATTTTCTAAGTTTTCAGCAGCTCACCACAATCCTCATAATCCTGCATTATTGATTTGACTGAAAGAAAATAATAGAATGCCTTGTAAAGCAATGGCTCACTGCAAGATTGCCATAGAGTTCGGCCGAGAATGTCTCGATATCCTTATATTAGGACAAAAAAACAAAATATTAAGACGTAAAAAATCTTGTAAGGTTGTCATCAGTTTCCAGTTTGCTCGACAAAAACATCAGCTTTCAAATGCTCGATACCGGTGACGCGGTCTGACGAAAGCTTCGAACAGCTTCTGTGAAGTGTTTGCTCAATTGTCACACTATAGGGCAAGAGGAAATCCGCCATTTTCTTTTAATTTATTGAGAAATTGAGAACCCAAGCATATGAAGAATGGACAATAATCGCTAGCTTCAGGCAAAGAGAAAATAAATAAATAAAATCGCAAATAATGGAACAGCAACAAGTAACATCGTTGGAAGTAAAATAAATGCAAAGTGGTTAGCCAAAGATATTGAAAAAGTGTGCAAAATCCAGATGCTCTTTAATTCTCTTACGCAGATATCTTATCGCCACTGTTGAAGGAAAAAATAAATGTTTTGCATTTGACCAAGTGGCCAGTCCTCTTTTTTGGTAGTTCTAGGTTGAAACTACTAGAAATGTACTAGTTTGACAAATCATATTGAGGTAACTCGCTTTTTGGCCATGAGTTCTAAAAGAGTTTGCAGAGAATTGTATACCATCAGATTAGTTTGTGCAAAAGAGTTGGACTCTTTAGCTGTATATACTAACAGATGTCACTCGAATTTCTTTTCTATAATGTTTCTAGGTTGTTAATTACACTTCTGATAAGATAAGCTTGATTTCGGCAAACGTTTCAAGTTTTACTGAATATTCTGATGCTTTTAGGTACTTCAGTTTCACAGTGCATGAAAAAAAGCAAAAATTATGTTGTCATCTTCTTTTTTGCTTAGAAGAAATTGAAATTTTTTTCAGTTTGGCATTGAAAAGTTTTCTTGCGAAGTTGTAAAACTCAATCTCATATTTTAAAGGTCCGGTTTCAAAAAAATGCCTCGATTCTTCACTCATGCGCTGCTTCTTCACTGTTCTTGTAAGATCTTGCATCTCTTGAACAACTGCAAAAAGTAGCGACATGAAATGAAAAAGTTTTTCGTCATCAGTTAACTTCAAGCATTGCTTTTTGCAACCCGACCGCACCAAACCACGCGAAATTTTTGTGAAGGCACTTTGTCAATACAGGTTAACCTTGAACTTTTCCACTGCAATTGAAAAGTAAGGTATTTCATTGCAACAACAAATATTTTTTTGGGAATATAAATTATGAAGAGAAGGTTTTGGAAGACTTTAACCACGAAGAGGTCGTGGTCAGTGTTTTGATAAGGTCGTGTGTTTAACTGCACAAGCACTGGACTTATTTCTTGCGTGTCATAAAATAACTAAAGATTTCGCACATAATAGCAGTAGTTTATTGTCAAAATTTTTCCAGTTAACCACACTGGCGGTAAATAAAAGCTTACATTTTCCTTTCCAAGTGGACACTGCTCCTTTAAAGAATCGCGGTAAAGTGCGTTCCAAAAGTAGCAATGTATCTTCGAATTGTTCGAGGATACCCACTAAATAAAAATCGTCGATCAGTCTTTTCTTCGCTAATCTTAAGCTCATCCTCTTCTCATCCGTTGTGCTTGCCCTACAGTAGAAATTAAACAGTCGATATGTTATTGGGATATAGCAAATCCATGAAAAGGCACTTGCTTGCGAGACAATGGCCAAAGGAATTGTCAAACCTCAAATGGACTTGGAAAGCAATGCGGGGTGCTACCTCCCCTTCGACTGATTTATTCATTGCAAAAAAGTCTCATCTCAGGAGTACATTTGCGAAGAAGCAGAGGTCTAACTGTGAGCTGCATAACTGCTCGAGTTCAATGTTCACATACATGCAGTAAAAGCAGTCACCACCAACCACAGTTATTACGCAATACGAAAGAACGCCAACGAGCCACATGCTGTTATTTTTCGAATATTTTCTGTAAATTATTGATTATTATTGTGAGGGTCGCCCAATAAATCCAAGACATCTCTTCGACCATTCTTTTTTATACGCAGACTCGCTATTCCGTTAATTTGAAAACTTGAACTTTTAGCTCCGGGTTCCTGATGAGTAAGAGCTGTTTATATGTTTAATATGCAATAAACCACCAAACGACAGCGCAGTATAGACACTTACTCTGAACATTCTTTGGTCGTCCCGCAAAAGAACGCGAGATAATTCCACGGTGCTGTACAGTGCCTGTGACGCATCGCCACGCATTCGTCGATTGTCTAAGAATAGGACATGTCTCTGGCTGCTTGCTTTTCACAAGCCGAACACGAATCTTCGATTTAGAACAAATGTGCAAATTGCTAAACTCCGACTAGTTTTTCAAAACCTTAAGGCCACGAGATAGAGCAGCAAGAAAATGTTTCAAATGTCGAAAATGGGTTCAGTCTGTTTCTGGTGAATCTTTGACAAAATGCTAGACTGAACTTTACCGATTGTTCTAAACAAAAACGACACGGAAATTTTTTGTGAGTTGAAAAAAACTTATCATTTTTCCACAGGTTTTTACTGAAAAGTGATCACATTTCAGGAAGCAATTTCGTCACAGTGTGCTTTGCGTAAAAGCTATCTTTACCATCTCAAGCTCTTTTGCTGACATTCCACAGGTTGCGGTTCTGCACCCGGGTTTTCTTTTCCACCCAAAACGTTGAAAATAGTAATGTGACGTGAACCACTCGATCGGGTCACGGATGACGTTGATGAACGTTGGTTGCGACAGTTCGAATCTGCCAACACAGGGTTAGTTTGGTAACGAGGTGCAATCAGCTTTTTTCGGAGGGAAGCGCATTTGACGCGGTTGTTTTGCAAGAAAAAGTGGAGTCCTTGAACTACTTTCTAAAGCTTATCCTTACATAAATTGTATTATGAGAACGTTGCTTAAAGTTTATTTAGATACTTCTGTATTTTCACATTCATTGCGGCAAAATTCTTAAAGCTGTGTATATTTAAACAGATGTCACCACCTCTCGTTAACTTTCTACATCTTTCGATTTAGTTTTTCAGCATTTTCTGCATGCCTGTTGGTCCTGCTTTCACTGTTAGCGAATTTGACAGGGTTGGCGGTCTTGGTTTTGCTTTTGACGTCTTTTGCGTCACACTGTT
>JGI24159J19872_10001179_pt1 | contig 27926 bp, 23 predicted proteins | sample Ectturendosymbi4_FD_19872 | JGI IMG/M metagenome (IMG submission 19872)
ACTCCAGGGGTTCTTAAAGTATTGCCTCAATACCCCTAGGGGTTATATCTCAATACCACAGGGGGTATATCTCATCTCAATACCCCCAGGGGGTATTCAACAATGTATTAACACTCCATCATTACATTAGTTCCAGCAATCTAGCAACATTGTACCTACATGAAGAAGGTTGGTGCTCATGAAGGTGATGCAGCCTTTGCATTGACCTTTTTCCTCGCTACTCTAGTGGATATTTCGTTACCAGTTGCGTTTCATTTCTTATAATTTTTCTTTCAAAACTGTTGAAAAGGGGTATACAAATTGGCGAAAATTTGACTTAGGGGAATTGAGGCGTTAAAGCTTTAACGACCACGGGTCTGCTTCCTTCACTGTCTGAAACGTTATATCGAGAAAAAGTTATTCTTTTGCAGCTATGTCCAGTCACGAGAGATCTAAACAGGAGTTTAATCCTACAGCACAGCGACACTGTGCATGTCGCAAACAGGTCACTGCTACCGATGAACGTCTCTGCGCGATGCAACCAGAGCTCCGGCACCTACTTTTTCGAATGTTGTCAACGGCTCCTTCTGCCGAATGCTGACAACCCTCTGAGCGAAGTCGAATTCCTCCGTGTAAAAACGGATCATGCCGAGCCAAAGTTCACCGATGCTTTCCGTGTTCTTCCCCAGGCCAGGCCAAACTGTTGCCTGAACGACAGTATGTCAAGTTGAGTGAAACAAGGCATCGTGTACGATTTATAGGCTCAACACGTTGACTGACAATGCAAGCGACTTTTCCTCAGGCACTCATAAAAAGTTTTCAGTTTTATCTGTCCATGACATAAACCAAGACGAGATCGCGAATGACTTACCAGATTTTTGAGGTCGTCATAAAACCAAGAATCCCAGCCATCCACGACGTACGGCTTCTTTCTTGTTAGGTCGAGCTGAACACACGACCGAAAAACAATCACGGTACGATCAAAATAAAAAATGGATTGCGCACACAGTGCAAGTGCATATCTTTATAGAAAACAAAAATACGCACAGGCGACAACGAATTGTCACCATATAAGGGCAGGGAGTGTCAATAACCAATAGCCCATGTTATAGTCCACAAATTCGAATTGAGGTGCAGTCTTTCATGACAAAAAACGATTCGAGTCCACTTTAATAAATACACTTTGATACTAATAATTATTAGTATCTTATTATAATCAGCCAAGCATTACACTGCCATCTAAAATGTCTGGAGGTCACTGTCAAACCATAAGACAATGGAATTTCAATTACCTGCTGCAACACTGGCAACACAGGTGGATTTCTTTGTTGCAGGAAAAAAATCACCATGAGAGTGTAGGCGTATGACGACAAAGAACCGCGTGACGCATCACCCACGTGACACAGTTTAACAAACGCTTTCATGACGTAGCCGAGAATACGACATCGTTCGTCGACGGTAGCGTAGCAAGACAACATCAGCGTGTTACGTTGAGCCTGCGAAAACACGACGTTTCTGTCACATTACGAAACGGCCGAGGACATGCGTCAAAACGCGGCACTGTGTCTGCTGTTAGAAGTGTGGACGCACTGCTTCCAAAACACCGTGGTATTACGTGTTAAGCCAACTAAAAAAGTTCTGCTATATGCGTTCGCTTTATCTTCATGGACAAACTGACGACATCGACTTGTTCTTTTGAAAACTCAGCAATGTTTAACGAATCAGAAACAGAACGCTGGCGACCACCCCGCAGTGCTTAGACTCACAGCAGCCTTATTTGTTTTTCACGGCAGAAAAAGGTTCCGAATTCACAAACGTTAATAAAACAGCGCACAGGAAACTCCTGCGCCGAACCAACGAACAGCAGCGCGCTTGTTTCACTCAATTCCAACTGAGAACGACGCTTTTACCAGGAGGTTGTATAAGCTGATATCTGCTTCCAAGCCGGTCGTTCGATGTTCGAACTTGACGATTGGAACCTTCGCAGTTGTGATCGGGAGGATGTTTCGAACTTCAGGGCATCTTCGCAAACATCGCGCAACGTCTTCGATGATTTTAACGTAATCTAAATCCTGCAAGGACGGCAAACAGACGTTCTCTTCAGTTAATGTGAAGAAAACAAAATTATCGTCTTCAGGTCGAATGATCCTTTTCTACTCTCCTGAAAATCTTGCTCCCAATAATTACCTTTTCCTTGGAAAGTATGACAATTTAATGGAACATTTTTTCAGCTTACCCTTTTTCTGTTAAGGCAACACTACTAAAACACCAAACCTTCTCACCTCACCGTTTGCGTTGTCATCGAATGTTAAGCAAATGTCAAGATCAGAACCTTTGAAGCCAAATCCGTTTCTGGAGGAGCCGAACAGCTGCATGCTGGTGCACGGGTGGTAATTGCAACGAAGGTATTTCGTCAAACTCGAGCAAATTTGTTCACGCTGACGCAGCTCGCTGACACTTGGACGGCAACGCTCTGGGAGAAAAGATCAACGAATGAAAATCAACGAAAACTACGCGAAACACAAACCCAAAATAAAGATTCTTTCAGAAAGTTACTGCAGTCAAAAAATTGCAACGAACAGCAAGTGTTGTTAAACGCCATCGACAGATCAACTAACAATCGAACATAATAATCAATCCGGCGATAACTGACCCAGCACGTCAGCGCACACACGACCCAGCATATCGCGGAGTTGATCGCACATGGGAGGGAGAGGAACGAGTTTGTGTTTTTCCAATTCGTCCGGACATTTATCGCGGGAATGTCCCTCACGTTTGCACAAGGTGCAAACAATTATTGGGTACTTTCCCTCGGTCAGGACCTTGGCCGTGAATTCGTAGCCATACCTGTAAAAAGCAGACTGGGTTAATGATGTTTTCTTCACATTCAAGTGGAGGACTTATTTGGATCATCTATCTGTTCTACAAAACTAATTGACTAACTTCGTTTCTTGCAGAATCTTCAAGCAACAACCAAATTTTTCGAGTCGTTCGACACAATCATGGAGGCAGATAAAATTCAGAAAAGCAACAACACAACGTGAAGCGAATAGTTCTAAGATAAAATTGCCATTGTTGACCACTAGAAAGCAAGCCAGATGTGTGAGTAATCAANCACTCAAANCTAGGAATCACACTATACTAGGGATTGTTGTTTGACTGAACAAACGTTCTCCAAACAACTAAAGNGCGTTCCGAAAATTTTGTTATCATTATGCAATCTATCAACTTAACCAATTTTTTTCAAATCATCTCATAATTTTGGTGCACGTGAAGAAACAGGAAATTTTCTGTTTGCTGCGTTTATCTTCTCAGGTAGAGAAAGGGCATTCACTTCAACAGATAAGGCGCTTTGTGTGTCAGAAGATGCTCGAACATTCGATTAAGGCTGTGCAGCGATGTTTCGCAGAGATTTAAAAATGGCACCGTATGTTCACAGAGGAAGTTTGTCTGTGTAGAACCAAAGGATCTGTGCGATCATCAATTACAGAGAAAATAGCCGGGAAAAATTCTGCAAAGCCTCAAAGTGTTCACAAGAAAAGCAAGACAGGAAAGTCAGGTTCCTCCAACGATAACTTGGCGTGTCGTTACGAACGCTTGCGTATGACACAGATCAGGCCTCATAAACAGACGACAAGCAAAAACGCAGCGTTTCTGTGTTAATAAGGGTTCTAAGACTACACCCACCCGGGCAATCGTCACCCGGGACAACACAGACACGCTGCCAATTGTTTTGCAGGAGATAAACAACCAACTTGACGTGCGTCGTGTCACTGACTGGGCGTGTATTGAAAACTTGTGAGATCGTACGTTTTGAATTCCTCAACCCTTTTATGAATATATCTTGTTGTACAAAAATTAAGATGTTAAATTTCACACGCTTTAAGAGTAAGCAGTTACTCAAACATACACATCTCAACTGTTTTGGAACACCCTGTACTTTGCAACTTTCCATCAGGAGCTTCCACAGAGCATCACTGCGCATGATGTCTGCACTTCCTTCACTCAATTATCTTAGCTTTATTTATTGATGGCGATATCGACGATTATGAACATCCATCTACATGTAATTCACAGCTGAGCCTTGATAACGGTAATTTTTCCGGTTGTAATAACGTTGCTTACAACTATAAAATCGATGGCTGATCGTGAAGGAAACAGCAAATCCGATGATTTCTTCCGTTTTTTACGTTGTTTTTTCTTCAGTAGCGCAAAACTCAAACCTAGTATTTGCCCAGCTAAATTTTTTCGAATGTGAAGGACAACTTTGCTTATCTTATACAGCATTTCTCATATTTGAGATTTTGATGAACCTCGAACTCGTTACAAAAACCAATCGACCCGACGTGTACACGAGTCAGACAACCTACACGGAAGCGAGTTACTGAATGTAAATAAGTTGTTCAGTCGTTTCAGGTGGAAGAGTACAACAAACTTTTTTCGGATCAAGGCTTCGTCGAAAGTCTTAATGACTTTTCCGTTAAAAGGCAAATTGTTTCGCAGGTTAAGACGTTTGGTTCGGGTCAAGTTGTTAGAAGCTCCAACGTCACTGGTACAAGACTTGACATAGACATTTGCGTGGAATATGCACCATTTTGCAAAGTCAAAAACTGTTAGCCTGCCTTTTGCATTTTATCAATTATTCAAAGGGACACCATGCACTCGCTCTGACTCGGCAGCTTACGACGACAACTCGCATGGGACCAGACTCGTCCAAGCGGTTACATCGTGCTTGCGAACCTTCGCACAAGAAATGCAACGGGTACGTACTCTGTTCGCTTGATCGCCTCCTCCTCCTCCTCCACAGTGCCGACCTTTTGTGGAGCTGCCGGCAGCTAAACAAATGCAAACGTGAAGCTCGAGTAAACGGCTTCAAATAACCATAAAAATTAATATCCCAGCAACTCCGTCACAAAACCAATCAACACGCGATGTATTTTTCGGTTCATATTCCTATTCCCAAGCTTTTCATTTCTTTTCATCAAGAACAGTTACCCAAGTAACAACAATAAACGTACCGTGTGAGGACTTGAAGCTCCTGCCGATCGATCAGCGTCATCGGTATGTCTGTCAAACGCAAAGCATTACTTCTTGGGTGGTTCGCTTTAAGCAATAAGCGAAAAAATCATTCATTTAACACCTCAAAACTAGAGAGTGTTTCGGCAAATCTACGCCAGCCATCGGCTTCAGACGGGAACAGCTGATGCGCCGGTGACGACATCGGACACGTCAATAACACCAACGTGCGCTGTTTTTATTTAAACTTTCTTAATTTCGATTCCGACAAATATGAGGGGTTCTGGTCAACAAAGCAACGTACGCGACAAAGGTGGCTGATAACTTGGGAATCGTCACAGCTACAACCATAGTTCACTGACGCGTCACTCGCATGATAAGAGTCGAATGCAGTGAAACCACTTCCGAAGACACGAGATGGCAGCTGTTCCACCCGCGTTTCCAACAACGTGATCAGATAATTAAAAAAAAATTTGGCACGAAGCAAATTCGACAAGTTTTGTTTCACCTCCATTTTAACTGCGTGGGTCAAACCACCTCCATTTTAACTGCGTGGGCCAAATCACCTCCATTTTAACTGTGTGGGTCAAACCACCTCCATTTTAACTGCGTGAGCCAGTTATAGCCAAACCACCTACTTTTCTGAGCCAGACAAGGCAGGAATTGCCGCCGTCGTCGATGAAGAACAATCATCCAGTTCATCTGTCAGCAATCAAATGTAACGAGAACGTTACGAACACTTTTGTAATAAAAAAGTTTTTATGAGTGAAAGAGTGCTTCTCTGATTAGAAGAAAGTTCTCATTTCACGAGTCTTAGGAGATTTGTCCGACAAGAAAATTGAACGCAAACTCGTTGCGTTTTTCAAACAAGTACAGACAATCAAGTGACGTTAGTGGTAACAAAACCAGGTATACACAAACGCGCAAAATCAGCGAGCACGTACTTCCGTCAACTGCCAACTGCGCAACCCTTCCAACCAAATCACTCATCAGCTCATCCACAACCCGTCGCGACGCGTCAAGCGGCTCAGCACTGGTGACGTCATTGCTTGGGTGGATGGATTTGGAGTGCGATTTGCGTTCGATTTTGTGTTGATCAGAAAAGAAGTACTCGACGGCGTGCTTCAGTCGAGACATCATGTGCTGGAAGACACTCTGGAAACACGACAAATGATTCGAATGATAACAGATTACATTGCACAAAATTTTGAACACGCAAATACGCCATTCAAGTCGGAAGCAATAAACTTGAACTAAAGAACGACATCTTCCTCTCACAGTGCCATGCAGGTGATTGACAGGCACGAGCAAACCAACCTGGGAGTTCATGGATCGACAGAGGTTGCGCTTCGTTGCGTAGGGATCTAGAACTGCCACCCGCCTTCTTCCCCAATTCTTATCTTCTCTGGTCACAAGGGCGGAATGACACACACTGATCACCTGGACGACACGAAACAAAAAGAGCAAAAACAAATTGGCGCTGTTTTTCAAACATACCGTATTCTAAACAAAACAAACAACAAGAAGCAAAATTAGACGACATTGACCCTCTCAACAAGTTACTCGAAACGAACAACAGAAAAGCTAAAACCGATAAAGAAGTTCTTAGTCCTCGGACAATATTATCAAAAGTAAAAAAACATAAGCATACTTGGTCCTCAATGGGATACTCCAATGCATAAAACTTTAGCATCTGAAGCCAGAGATCGGCAACTTTCAAGTTCTGGCCGACGCAGCCTTCCAGCAGCGCAGTAGGTTTCATCGCAGTATGTCTGGGCGGAGCTTCACAACTGGATGGGTTGTTTTCGGGGGGGATGTCGGTGACGTCACCGGGTTCATTCGCACTTTGTGTGCTGATGTCAAGTTCGCTCTCAGACCCTGGTCGGATGTAAGAAGCTGTTGAATGACACCAAATGATATTCACGCTTTCAATACGATGGTTGACTGAAGGATCGAAAGAAACTTTGAGAATATTTTTATTAAAAAAGACTCACCTGAGCATAACCGGGAGCGAGTTTCTCATACTGTAGCATTTGCTATGAACGAACTTCAGTAAAGATTATTGCGCTTTATTGTGCGTGTGTTAAGATATCTTCCAGAATGTTGACATCGCTGTTCTTTGTCAACATGCGCTCAAGACCAGTATTTTCTGCACGTCCTGGTTTTCAACGCTCAAATCATTTGTCAGGCTCTTCACACGTACTTTTCTATCCACCATTTCTGCATTTTTTTCCTACGCTTCACTATTTTGCACAAATAAACTTTCTTTATAAAATTCTTTCAAAAAGTCGACTATGTCACCCACGGCTTATTTAAGAGACCTTAGGCTTAAGTAAGCCGTGCGTCACCTAAAATTAATTACCTAATTAATTAAATTTGTGAAGTTGCAAAAAATTAAATGCTGTGAAGGCTTGCATAATTGTAAGTCTTTCTTCGATGTAGTTCCGAACAAAACTAAGGTGCTGAAAAATCTTATTCAACCGTTAATTTTCGCGCATTTAGAGCGACAAAGACGTCTTCAGCCCGCGTCATTCGGGTATTTACCTCCAGCAAAAATGCGCCCAAGTATTGCATATAATGTTTTATAGAGGCTTTCAAAAACTCAGAAATGGCAAGTTAAACTCACAAATATGCTATCCCTTGCTACAAGCGAAAAACAATAGGTTTTCAAATTTACTTGACATTTGTTTTAGTTCGTTCAGATTTAGTTTTGCAATGAAATACGAAAAACACCCTGAACTGGTGAATTACAGGCCAAACAACGTAAAACCCTTACAAGTCTGTCAAGATGTATTTACTTAATTCCTGCGAAAACCGATAATCGCGTCCTTGTATAATGTATTGCCCTCACTTTGCAAGTTGCTCAACTCCATTTTCAACCAACCGAGCTTCCTGGATGTTTGTTCCAAAACAGTTTTTATGTGGTCGAATTCTACAGTTGAAGTTTTTAGTTGGACTTAACGTATATGTGTTATTGAATATGCCTTTTTGTAATTGGTCTTTTTATTTAAAAAAAAACGGAGTCACTCAAAAATTGAGTACGCTTCGGCAAGGTCAGGTTTTCAAAACTGTCGCCCGCTGCTACCTAAAAGAGCGGAAACGAGAAACTTTGGAAAGCTTTCTACATGATGATGTAGTTGGGAATAAAACAGCCGTTGAAATCTCTACAACCGTTAACTCAAAACTGTTTGTCAAAGATGAAGTTTTAAAACAAGGAAAATGCGACCCGAACAAATCAATATTTTGTTGATAAAGGGCATTTACTGGTGTAGCAACGGCAACAAAGTTTACAAGCGTTGCATACAAATAACCGTACGACGTGTCAAGTACCAAATGGACAAAGAAATGAAAGGATGCGTCGTAGATACCCGTTTTCTTCATGAGCCAAAAAAATTGATATTTCATAGCAGCCACGCAGTTTAAAAAATAAGCATTACCACTTCTCCTGCGCAAGCATATTCCCAATAATAGTCGTTTGGCTTAGCTTTGCTTCTAACTCGGTAGCGAGCCTTGAAATTCTCACTTGTCGTGCGGCCAAAATTTTACCAGTAACATTGGCTTATGGGGAACACTGGTTAGGGTTCTACTGGTAAAGCGCATTAACAGAAAACTACAAACTACGAGCAACACCAATCGAAATAAAAATTCAGTACTAAATGCAGCGTTAAACTAGGAGCAAACAAGTTTCTGAGTATGAAGCTGATCCATTTCCTGTGACAACACGTGTGTATTTTCATTGATCGTTCTGAACTTAGTGTGATTCCAAAGCTTAAACAAAAAATGCCAAGCGTTTCATCACCACATTAATGTTTCATGTATGAGAATGCGTTCAAAACAAATTGAAAGAATAGAAATCCTACGGTAAATTCCTAGCAGGTTTTTATCACTTCTAGTAACAGCAGCTACGAACCCGTTTCGTCCAGATTTTCGCCGGGTTCAATCACGGCCTGAGGTGAAGAAGGAGGTGGAGTCGGAATATACCACAGGGCACTGCCTTTGCGAACAAGTTGTGGACAGTTCATAGACTTGCTCAGTATTTCACTCATGTCGTGATCCTGGATGGTCTGTGTTTAGAAACAGTCTTTCAAATAACAGTGCAACACTTGTCGGATATCAAGCGTTAAGGCTTCGCGCACACGCGCACCAGAGCACGGTGATGGTTGCCCACTGCTTCAAGTTCATAGTCTCGTTAAACAAAATCGACATGAACATTACGAGCGCTTTCGGTAATCACCCAGAAAATTAAAATTTTCATCTGTTATATGCTGTATTTTGCTACTACGGTACAATCTAATCAAATGTGCTTGTTAACCTTTCGCACTTGACAAAACTAAACACTACTGTGTACAATGGCCATGGCTTGAATCAAAGATCACACGGTTACTACACACGGTTATAACAAAGGGTTTCTTCTTGACTGAGAAGAACATCAAGGCTCCATGGACTGTTGACTGCTTTATTGACAAGAAACACAAAGTACCTCAGTTTCTGTGTATACAAGACCAGCAGAACTGAAAACCAGGGTTCTCACATTTTCAAAAACTATTTTCCATACTTTTTCGATACCTTTCCAATTCCAAATTAAGACTTTAATACTATCATTTAGCTTCATTTTTAGAAAATATTACTCATGGAACACAATGCAAAATACATCTGCAGAACGGTCATCAGCGGTGAAAAACAAAATTTGAATAAACAAATGGTTGGATTTCGAATTTTTATAGTTTTTCAATACTTTGTCTACATTTTGGCCAAATTCAATACTTTTTTCAAGGTCTTGAAAACCGATTTCACAATTCAATACTTTTAATACTTTCAATACCGCGTGGAAACCCACGCTGAATCAAAGCAACTACCAATTGCACTGCGCTCCCTGAGCGAAATTATATACTGCTTGGTTGCTTACTGCACCTCCGAGGAAATACGGTGGTCTGGCTACACACCGGAAAAAACACCAACTATGGTGCCATTGAGCCGGGAATCTTTGAACACATTTAAGCACTGGCCACGTGACAGTGACTGTCAAGATGTATAGTGGTCATTTGCTGCTACTTTAATTCAGTCATTGTAAGATCCGTTCTTGGCGGTATTTTTTTGTACTCGCTCGCCGTAAAAACTACAAAAAATGTTTATACAGGGCACGTTTAAATAAGCCAACCTCAGCAAACAGTCACTCATCTAAAACTTAACAATTCAGAAATATTAACATCACTAGTTAGCATAGAATTCGTCTAACGCTAGGATCGAAATCACGGCGCATAGTTCGCAGTGGAAAGGCTACCTCGTGCAGCACAGGAAGATACTTGTGTTTTTGCAGGAAAAAGATCGTCATCAGAGCGAAGGCATACGGAGGCAGGGAGCCTTCGTGCTGCCGATCGAGCTTGCAGATCTGAGCCCACGTACGGAACACCATACACAGCTGCACAACACACAACGGTGTCAGTTTTATCATCTCAACCGTCTTCGGCGTCAATTACGCCAAACGACATGTTTTGCTTGCTCGTCCTCAAGCGGAAACGCAAATGTACAGGCGCTTCTTAGAATCTAAGTTAAGTAAATAGTTTATGAGCACAGCCTAGGAAGGCGCCCAACCCACGAATGTCACGGTCCTGGAGCTCAAAAAAACAATGCACCAACTTCCTGGGCAGATGCAGGAAGTTGCCAGCGACGGAAGTTGCCAGCGACGGCACGACAGCCAGCTCACCGTAATGAAAACACTACCACGAGCCACGACAGAGAATCGGCGCGTTTACTGCACTAAATAGACGCAATCAATTTGCCACGTGACCTATCCACGACGGTCACCCAATCACAACTTCCCCACAGGAAAAGGTAGAGCAGTGTTTTTTTTGTTTTTGTTCTTTTTTCCAGAAAAGTGATCACGGAATTACAGCACAGCGCAGTCCTTGCATTATCCGAGAAAAGCATTGGAAGTAGTGACAAAACCACAGCGACGGGCAACGCCAGCGGCGAGTGCTACCTGCGCCACTCGGACGTCCAGAGTGGAGTAAAGCAGCAGTAATCGCGTGGTCGAGACAGCGAAGTCGTTGTTGGTGCTCAGACGCACCACGATCGACGACTCGACGTCCGCGAACTCGATGCGCGGAGCCTTGCCACGGAAATCGGCGTTCACGTCCTTAAACGCACCTGTTGACGAATCACAACATCGCCGTTAAGATGAACTTAAAAGAAAAGCAGCGTCATACCTGCAGCAGAACATCAATGAGAAAGCGTTCTGCGCAGTACCGAGGGTTTGGCCAAAAAAGACAATTCGCTGTTTTCTAGTTGCGACTCCGTCACTTGATGTAATGATATCAACATAAGAAATAGTCGTTGAGACTGCATACGCCTCCTGCGTGGTTAAAATTAACGAACGAAAATCCACAATGTCAGACAAACGCACGCCTGACGAACTAAAATGACCGACCGAGTACACCTCTCGCGCAACTTACTGCGCAGTGCAGGAAGGTGCGAACACTGTACAATGACACGCAATCAGCTCCAACCATTCCAGAGTGCAGTTACCCGCGTGCACATGCATTAGCTTGCAGCAGTAACCTGAATTCTCCGAAACCACTTTCGCTCTTCTTGTCACCTTAAGAGCACAGCTTACACTTACTACTGGCAGTACTTTTACGAACTCTCTCAATAGCCATACCCTGCGTCTGGACGCCATATGAATTTGTAATCTAAGAAACGCAGCTCACCTTCTGCTCGTTCGAGGATGTCGAGAACGCGCAAAAGAGCGTTCGGTGCTCGCATGGAGGAGGGAAATTGCAAATCGACGTTAATGTTGCTCGATTTGAAGCCTAACCCGCTCAGTGAAGAACCATACAGCACCACACTCGCACCTACAAATTAAAAAAATGCTGCATTCAAATAAGCACAAACTCGAAGGTAGTGCGACGGAGTTAGGCAAAGCCGGGAAGATGCTGATAGTTCGCCCAGTGGCTTTTACAATATGAGGAATTTACCTTTCAACTCCTTGCTGATAATGCGATTCAACTTCTGTAGAACTGATCGACGCCTTTGCAAATCATTTTGATCTAAAACCTTATCGGACAACATTTTAACGAGAAGCCGTTGAAGAGCTTCGATCGCCGGAGCTGGAGGCGGATTGAGACGAAACAACGCGTCGTTCTGAACACATTCACACGACGCATGATCAACAGCTGTACCTTGCTTTTTCACACCAAACAATACAAAAATCACAACCGTAAGAAAATGCGAACAGCGTGATTAACACTGTTACCCGCGAATGCGAAAGGGTCATGAGCGTTAGAGGCTGAGTCGAGTGCCAACATCTCCAATTCATTTAGAATGCGATTTGAATTAAGCCCTTCCTTGATCATGCTGATTAAATTTCGAGTCAAGTCACAATTTACTTTTTGTTTGCTCCACGTTCGTTTCGACCCTTTCGCGTTTTTTTATATCGTAGTATATGAAACATTTCGGAAGAATTATATAGAAGTAAAAAATTAAATAGTTGTTGCAGTAAACAGGAACAAACCCTGCAGAAAAGTATTGAAGTAAATTGACAAGTACTGAATTTAAGTAAACTGAAAAGCATTTAAATAAACTGAAAAGTATTTGAGTAAACTGAAAGGTAGTCAAGTAAACCGAAAAGTATTTAAGTAAACCGAAAAGTATTTAAGTAAACTGAAAAGTATTTAAGTAAACTGAAAAGTATTTAAGTAAACTGAAAAGTATTTAAGTAAACTGAAAGGTAGTCAAGTAAACTGAAAAGTAGTCAAGTAAACTGAAAAGTAGTCAAGTAAACTGAAAAGTAGTCAAGTAAACTGAAAAGTATTTAAGTACACTGAAAAGCATTATGTAAACTGGAAAGAATTTAAGTAAACTGGAAAGTATTCAAGCAAACATCTCAGAAAAAAGACATGCAACTGATCACCTGGTGCCTTTCTTTTGCCAGCCTTCTGTGTCGTTTATCTTTAATATGTTTATGCGCTTGAATGACTCCATCCAAACGATAACTGCACAGATCACATAGGAATTTAGCGGATGGGTGTTTTGCCGACTTCTGAAACACAAATGGAAACGTGAAAAACTGAGCAAAGCGAGAAAACTTGCGAGGCACGTGAAAGGCAGCACTGTGATTGTTGTATAACTACACGTTGCGTTGAAAACGTCCCGTTGTAAACATGTCTGCAGCGACCACGCAGAAGCCAAACGCAAATGACAAACAAACAAGGCGCGTGATCTCCAGGACATGTGCATTTCTAATGTCAAGCCGCATCATGGTGACGGGCAAACCTGCATTAACATCTCATCTAGATCAACCCAACATCAGACGGCAAAGCAGAATTCCACGCAACCTCAGTTACCGCACGTAAGAGCTTTTTTGCCTTCCAACGATTGCGCCACAAAACAACACCTGTTTCATAGGAAAGATGAAATCACGACTAAGGCGAGATTCAGCTTGTTGCAACCCCAGCTCCTCTAGTTTGGAAGCATCCGTCATATCATTTTGATCATTTGTTTTTTCGCGCTCATTCATCGTACATGTTGTTTCTGCAAAGGGCAAAAACACAAAAACTGAACAAGCACGCTGTACCAAAAACAGTTATCATCCGCATTTCTGCATGCAACCCAACAGCGTTTAAGACAAGTAACAGCACTTGCGTGACTATCTCTAAACATATTAATTTAATTCAACTGAAAGTTACAACGTGGTGCGGTTCCACCACAAGCCAAGTACCTTTCAAATCTATCCTTAACGAAGCGGAAGAACCATAGGCAGCAGTACTCCCTTACAAACACATTCTGCTGAAAGTTGACTTCTTCATAAATTTAAGAGCCTGTATTATTTCCTGGCGAGTTCCTCATGAAAATATCACAGAGGGTTTTTGTGCACTGCGTGACCACAGACGATGTTAAATCGGTCATTTCCAACGTTACTGTTGAGTGATTTGCTTGCTGACAATTTGTGTACGAGAACAACGCCTTTGTCACTTCGGAAAACTTCACCAACACAACATTTATTAAAAGTAATAGGAAACTATCTAAAGGTCTATTTGTTGTACCAAGCGTGTTGGTTTGGTTTAACCATTGGAAATGATACATGGATCAGTTGTCCTATTACCGAAAGGTTGAGCAGGCTAATATGGAATTGCATTTAGCGCTTGTGCGTAGCACTATTTCCACAATTAGAAAAAAACTTGGCATGACGGTGGGATACCCTGAAGCTATGATCTTGTCGCTTAGCATACTAATAATATGATGAACTAACTGGGTGACAATAGTGGCCGTTTTGGTTCGTCTAAAAGTGGACAAAGCCACATAAGTCTATAGCGCCAGACCGAGAAAATAACAGAGGGTATCAAGCCATGTTCGTTCCCATGTTGGTGACTTCAACTGCCAACATGTCAACTGGGGTTACAACAAAACATCTCCTGACAGTGAGAGCCTGGACTCCAGGGCAACATCCAACAACCTCGGACTGCTGTATGACCCAAAGGAAACAGCCAGTTTCTCTTCTCACTGATGGAACGTAGGGGCCAACCCAGACCTGGCCTTCGAGAGTTTCGGCCAGGACAGCCGACTGCCGGACAGACGTGTGTTCCAGGAAAGGTCCCGCGGTGATCCGGTAAAGCATTGGAACTTTCGCAATGATGGTGGCAAGCGCTTTTGCCTTCTCACAGGTGTATCTGTTGAGAGATTGTCACCTCCGGACACATTAAATATTGAGAGGGCATACCAGGATTTATGCGAGAGCCTACTATCTGCGGCCAAACAATGTATCTCACGTGGCTGTAGGAAGAACTATGTGCCATGCTGGGACAAAGTGTGCGAGACCCTCTATCGCTCCTTTATGCGAACGCCAGTGGGGACTGACTCTGATAGAATCGCTTCGTCCCTACTATTTCGGCTCGAACCGAAGAAGCAAGAGCGATGGGAGGAAGCTGTTAATTCCATCGATTCTCACACTCTAGCCGCAAGGCGTGGAGGAGCATCAACAAACTTACTGGCAGGTCTGGACGCTCCTCTCGCCTGTGCCCCGTCTCGGCAAACTCCATCGTCACGCAACTCGTGAAGAACGCGGCACACAGGACCGGGGGCCGCGAGTCCACNAGGCTCNTCAACAAGCAGCTGTCCGACCTNTGGAANATTCCAACACCTGAGGGTCACAGTATCTCTGAACCTTTTAGACCGGAGAAGCTGCCCTCAGACGCCTGAAGCCAGGAAAGTCTCCGGGTTGGATTCCATCTTTCCGGAGTTTATACTCCACGCTGTGTCGGCTCTCAAATCTTGGTTTTGCGACTTCCTCAGTTCCTGCATGTCAACTCAAAATTCCAAAGATCTGGAGAAGAACACTAATAGTTGCGATCCCTAAGCCAGGAAAGCCACTGGGGGAACCAAAGAGCTACCGTTCCATATCTATGCTGTATGTCACCATTAAAATCCTCAAGAGACTCATCGACGCTCGTGTCGAACCAATCATTGACCCATTGCTCCCACAGGAGCCGACAGGCTTTCGACACCGGAGGTCGGCTATAGACCATGTCAACCTGCTGACACAGGACATCGAGGATAGCTTTTCGGCTGAGATGAAGACTGGAGCTGTGTTTGTCAACACTTGAGTCCCACAGGCACTCCTGCTCTTCAACATCTAGATCTCTGACTTGCTAACCATCGTCTCAAGAAAGTATGCATATGGTGACGATCTAGCAATCATGCATGCTGATGGACACTGGCAGGCAGCGGAAGGGGTGCTGAGCAAGGACATGGCAACCATAAGTGAATACCTCCAGACATGGAAGCTGAAGCTCAGCACTACAAGAACGGTGTCGGCAGTCTTCCACCTTAACAACAAGGAACCTAAACGTGAGATGAAAGTCACCTTCAACAGCGAAACCCTGCCCTTCTGCTCCGAGCCCAAATACCTCGGAGTAACGTTGGGCAGGTCGCTCACGTATCGTCGATACCTTCAGTCACTTCACAAGAAGCTGACATCACGCGTCGCGCTCCTGAGGCGGCTTGCTGTCTCCGACTGGGGTGCTGGAGCAACAACTCTGCGAACAGCCACCCTAGCCCCGGTGCATTCAACCGCGGAGTACTGCGCTCCTGTTTGGTGCCGCAGTGCTAACACCTGCCTTATCGACCCCACCACCAACGACGCCTTGCGAATTGTGACTGGATGTCTGCATCCTACACAAGCGGATAACCTTCCAATCCTCGCAGGCATCTATCCTGCTGAGCTTCGTCGCAGTGGAGCCACACTGTCTCTGGCACGTCGTGCCATGGAGCCCGGAAACCTTCTCCACTCTGCGCTCATCTGTCCATCGAGTGCAGATGCATGGCGCCTCAAATCGAGACACCCATTTGTACCCGCCGCACAACAACTCATCAGTTTATCTGACAACAAAAACATACGTGCGGCGCACTGGACGGAATTGGTACCAAAATGTTCTAGTAGCACGTCCTGTGTAGACTTAAACATTGGTTTCATAAATAACCTGTTTTCGATAAAATTCAGGCCTGAATAACGTATTTTTCCAAAACTGCAATAACGCTCGCAGCGATCTACATCCAGAGTTTGTTGTAATGGCTGGTTTTCAACAACTACCTGTGAATAGCACCCACTTACAACAAATATTAAACAAAAAAAACAGAAGAATAATGATTGATACTATATTTAGATGAGTTATGTGTTAAGTTGACAGAAAGTCTTTTCAGTCTCATCAACCCACTGTAAAATGACCAGGGTAACTCACTGCTCTCCTTGCTCTCTGGTTCATGATGCTCTTCAGTTGTTGATGTTGAAAGAGATCCGTTACAGGAGCTTGCTTGTTTCGGATCACCGCCCNTGCCTTGTAACTTATTCTGTGTCGGCTTTGTTGCCAGTTGTGCTGGAGAGTAACGTGAAGAAAACTACTNNAAACGAAGAATTTTCGAATGGACTAATATACGCATTCAAGCCCTCGAAAATTTACCTGAACTTTCTGCGGTATCTTTGCTTTTCCCGTTAATCATTCCTAGAATGACTTTTCCAGCAGCATTCGAAGACTGCCTTGCTTCAACTTCTCCGTTTTTATTATTTGCTGGTCCTGGATAAAATTAACCCTAATCGTAGCAAAAAAAGATACATAACGCATTCCAACCAAAACTAAACTAAATTAACCGAACTCAAAACGTAACAAAAGCCCAACTGACAAGGGCCAAACGTCAAAACTGCAACATCGTGCGTTTCAACGAAATCGAAGTCATGAATTCTGATAGAAGCTTCGCAAGATTTTTTGAAGCTGCTATGACCTGCACAGATACAAAGTCGCATTGCTACTTCTTGATGCAGGAGTTGCATGGGCCATAATGTAGAACAATTAATTTCTTCATTATTATTCCTTAAAATTACAAAGGCTGTTTCACTTTAAAAAAAAGTTATCGATGCGGTACTAACTGAAAGGTTACATACCAAAAATATTATCCTACTGGCGTTTTCCTACTCACATGTAGATCGTAGACCCTTATTGATACCTATTACTTCTTCAATAAGAAAATTCGAAAGCGTCAAAATATAAGGAATTATCTTCAAAATAAGGAATTTTCTTGCGCGGAAACACCAGTTGACAACGTGAACGTAAAAAAATCAATATGTGGCTGTGGCGCTGATGTCAGGAATACAAAGACAACCCGGGGTTGCAGTGCACGATGGGGACGTGCGGAACTTGTTCTAAGCAACGTTGAGCCAAATGCCTTATAAAATTCATTATCCTGTGCACACTGGTGAGATGTGCATGTCACATTTGCGCCGCGTGATTCTACGCGCTGCTGCAATTGCCCGAGCAAAAGATGCTTAGCGATGATAAACAGTTGCTTCTTGACATGCCTTGCTTCGCTTCAACTTCAATAAGCTCTTAAATTGAACCTGAAGCAGCCAAGAATCGCGAGGTCGCTTTGGTGCCGACCGGCGCTGTGGCGTTTCTCACAATACAGCTTCCAGCTGGTGCTCTGAAACCTACACTCCAAGCTTGAAAGCAACCAGATATCCTGTTCCGTTAATTTCCTCGCAACTCTTATTGTCATTATTGTATGAAAATGAGGTTGTTTCGGTGTTTCTTCTCTGTTCTTTTAACGAGTAAGAGACGAAACAACAAAAAATCCAACATGTACTACCAGTAGTAACGTTACACACATACCAGCACCCCTATCATTCTTTTTCTTCTTTCTGTTTCGTCTGTTGGCATTTCTTTTCTTCGAAGGGGACTCTGTTTTGTAATCACGAACTACAATAAGAAATAATTATATCCAATGTTACTTTATTTTTTTCACTACTTGGCGAACATTNAAATAAAAATGATGCTAGTGACAAAAAAACGTAGAAATGCGCAAGGTTTNTCAGAGCGAGCAAAAATGCGTTTTTTTCGAACGGTTGGTTTGGATCTTCGCCAGTACTGCCAAAACCAAGTTGCTTANAACTCCAAGTTAAATAGCGATCTTATTCATAACAAATGAATTTTTAGAAGTTCACACATCAGTTTTTGAAAAGTTAATGCAGTTTTTTAAACATTCTAGTAGATATGCAACCAATCACCGACTTCCTTAACAATATCGAATCAGACGTGGTGCTGATTTGAATATTAACTTCTAAAAGGCGGTCTTTAACTTTAAGCATTGCGTAAAAAGTGTCTTTTGAATTGACCCGTTTTGTCACTCAACCTCATTTGCCCTTGTACCTTTCGAATCCAGTTTTGCAGGTGAAGCCGAATGAACATCAACTGAAATGCATTTAACAGTAACGTTACTAACGGAAAGCATTTAGCGAATGGAAACATAATTTTTAAGTCAGCAAATCTTTTAAACGACATGCAAACGCATTATTCAACACTCACGGTTTATCCCAAGCTTAAATTATGGACGAGCAATAAAATGCCAGCAATGCACATTGTTGTTATTAGATAGAAAATCACCTGCTTGTGTGTGCGGTTTAGCCTGGAGGGGTGATGGTTTTCTCCCTCTGCAAAACAATTGATATTGTGTATAAACCAAAAGAGCGCGATTGGCAACGTAATGCAAGTGGCAGAAAACCTTAGCAGCGAAATGCTATTTTATTTTCAACCTTGTGCTCACAAGTCTTTTCAATCTTCTTTCATAACAGCTGATTGGTACGAAATACAAAACTGACCTCAATACTTCAATTAAATTCCATCATTACCTGTATATGCTTTCCAAACCTTTAGAGGTGGGCTTAGATACGGGAACCGATTGATCTACAGAAGAGTAAACAGAAGATCAACTCAAGACCGTTTACAACAATAACACATTAATGCCAATCAAGAAAGTATGACATAGGCTTTCACTTGCAACGCGATGAAACCTACTGACATGGCCACTGTATACAATTCTGAAAATTTTGCTAATTGTTGAAATCGGTCTTACGAAAGATTTGAAAACAACCTCAAAAAATTGTTGACTTCAGAGTTCAGAATGAGGTACGCAAATAACAGAAAAACACTTTGCCATTTGGTTTCAAGAAAGTTTATCATAAGTTCCTGTTGAGAGCAATGATGACCTTGCAAATTTTTTGTCTCGTAACTGCGTCCAAAGGAAACTACCGGGATTTACAAGAACCATCAGCTGTGTATCTTAACTAGTGCAGTGCTGTATAAAAACGTCTAAATCGTTTGTAACATTATACTCTAACATCAAGATTCTTTATTTCACCACGAGCTAGTATTCAAAAAGTGTAAAAGTCGACAGAAGAAAAGCAATACCTGGTCTTTGAAACACCGTTTTGCTTAGACCATTTAGTGATGGTGAATCTTTAGCAAATATTTCATGTAATATACTATGAGGTTTGTCTGGAGAACGAGTCTCTGCAGGTTGGATCGGAATTGGAGCTGAAACAGGGGAGGCAGATGCGGAAGAGCAACGTTTCTGGTTTTCATGCTTTTTTCCCGATTTCACAGCACTTGAGGATTTCACAGCACTTGAGGAGTATCTTTTTGTTTCGTGAACTCTACTCACTTGTGGGTGTCCTGTTTGATCTGCAAAAAATGTTACACATGACATTCCATTTCTGCCACATGTTGTTTTATTTAACAAAAAAGGATCTTGCTATGTACTAGCTACTGCCACACATGTGCACAAAAACATATAGTGAAACCGATTACCGGATAATAGCACACAGACGACTGCCATAAATGCAAAGATAAAGAGAATTAGTTGCATTGCGAGCGAATATACCTTGGGTGTCGACCTGCCCATCAAAACTAGTTGCATTTCCACGTTCGTCATTGATCAAAAAGCGATTATTTAAGCACTTTACTTCTTGTTCACTGCATAGTAACTATTTAGTTGTTTACATCACATATTCGAGAATGCTTTACAAATTACATGGCTGTAAACGTGTTAAAACAAAAACGCCAACTGAAAAAGTGCATAAGTACAAAATGAAATCCAGAAGTCCCAGGTCAGGTCTTCACGGATTAATGAAAGTTTTCTTATCTATTTCCATGGGCTACTGATCATGAGCATTATACAGGTTTCCTATGCAATTTTGAATATCAATTTCCATACTTTTTCAAGACCTTTTCCGGACCTCTCAAATAAAGGCGGTTCAAATAAAGGTATTGTAATATTTAACACGATAAATGTAAAATTGTATCAATTGTGAATAAAATATTATGAAAATGTATATCATAAGATCAAGTCTGGAAAATTATTTTCTTTTTCCATACTAAGAGACCAAAAATTTTTTCCAGGTTTTTCCAGGCTGGAAAATGACCTATTTATTCCATGCTTTGGCCAGACTTCATAGGAACCCTGATTGTATCTACTATTTGTGAAACACTGTACTTCCCCACTTTTTTAATGACGTGCAGGGTAGGTAGCATGCCTTTATTGTACAGAGCTTCTTGAACTATTGCTTGATCATTTACTTTCCAAGAATGATGTAAATCTTCAGAGATGGACCCAAAGTTTTTTACTGAGCTAAGGTGACCTTTTCTAAGAATTGTCTGGAATTATAGGTTGTTTGTGAAAGGTCGACAATTTTTCTATGTACCTCTATTAAAACTTGAAAAACTATGTTTGGATAAGTTGCTGCTCGTTGTTTTTTTCTTTTTTTAGGCATTAGTTTTCAGTATTGACAAATCAAACACACTGCAGATTTGGGTCAAATACTCTTCATTACAAAAATCAGCTCATCTGCTTCTTTCAAATTTGTCAAAGTGCTAAGCCCAAGGCAATGAAGTTTGAAAAAATATCTGACTGTTTTTATTTAAAATAACAACATGCCATTTTGTTGCAAAAGGCAGTAGTTCCCAACTGAGTTTACTGAGTACTGACCAAGTGAACACCTAAACACTTACAGAACACCCTATGAGAGTATTACCAGCTTTCAAACTACTTGACAAAAATGTCACCGGCTTTTCATTGCATGACAAGGGTGAAAAAACTTGCAAGCTGCTGATTTACGTACCAGTAAGAAAGAGAGCTTAGGCCCATTGTTAAATAAAACAAGTGTTTTAACACAGCTGTCATGAACTTGCTGTTATGTTAAACCAGCTTTGTCCAACCTGCTGCCCATGGGCTGCATGTGGCCTTATTGAAGGTTTTGTGTAGTGCAGGAAACTTTTCATTATTGTGTATTTACAATACAATGACAGCCTGTCTGTATTTCAATATTTCTTAAATTTGAAACATTCGATGCGGTGGTCTTTAGTGCCTGTTTGTCACGTACATGTACTACGCAATGGTAGATTTACACGTGTCCACTGACACCAATTGATTTCTAATTATACCGTTGTTTTTCCATTAGCACTAAATTTGCCTAAGGCATCACAGTTTGGGAGTGAGTAAAAGTACCATGCAGTTGTTATCATTTTAGATAGCATTCAAATGCTTTCAGTAGCTTTGAACTAAGCTTTGGTTTGCTAAAATGAAAATAAGTCTTTCAATGTGTGGCCCTCATGAAGATAGGGACATTGTTTTTGGCCCAGTAGGGCATTTCAGTTGGATATAGCTGTGCTAAACCATTAAAATTTTTAACATCCACTTCATCCAAACAGTTAAAAGTGTCTGCGAATACAAAGCTGCAAAACAATGTTCAGTAATAAATTTTTTGAACTGCCATTTCAGAAGTTCAAGAAGACACACTAGGCTGGAGGAAACAAGGAGTCTAAGGAAAAGTTGTTTTACTAAAAATACATGGGATACAACCAATGTTAAACATGTTTTTTGTACTTGGAGAAAGATGCAATATTAGGTTCCATTGATGAAGAGTTCAGCAACAAAATGTCATTAAGTTGATTGTCAGCTGTAATCCCTTATAAAAATTTATTTTCAAAAACAGCTGTTTACAGAAAGTCGTGCTGCTAACCATTTCGATCAAATGCTTGTTGTAACCTGACAACATTGGAAATTTAGCACATGGCAGCTGACTGTAGAAATCAGTGAAGTAGTAGAAGTAAACTTGGACAAGAGAATGTCTGAAGCATAAGGCTAAACATCTGAAAACCTGTATTCATACAAAATACTTGTTTCAACCAGGAATTAGTGTTGAAGGTCAGTGGCTCCCTAGTTGAGCAGTCTAATATATCTGGATCATTACATTAAAAAAATCAAAAGTTTTGGTGGGTGACATCATAAGTGGGGTAGGTTTTAAGCCATTTTGGCCCAGGTTACTGGACCCCAACTGCTGGATGGAATTTTTTGACTCAAGTTTTTATTGGAAACTAGGCTATAGTCAGATGTCTTTTGAGCCTGTGATTATATCTCTCTCTAGCATTTCTGGTTCAAAAGTTATGGCCTAAAAATAACAAATTAATTAATTATTTAATTAGAGAAAACACAACCAAATATGCCCTGACATTTATGTACCTCAATGCAAGACAAGCCAGACATTTTGGCATCTATAAAAAAAACACTAATCACCAATAGTTTTGTTAAAATTAAGTGACTAAAACTATCGGTTTTCATTCAATTGCAGCACAACAACACACTTAATTTTATCTAACATGCACATTTTCAGCAACAGCAAGCAAGTACTTTCATATTTGGCAGAACATAATTTTGTGCAGAGTAATAATCAGTCAGTGATACACATGTTAACATGTTTCCAATGCTAGTCACTATCATCAGACTTACGCTTATTCTGTTGCTCTTTGTTTGCAGAGGCAGTAGCAGCTGACTGTGGGTCACTAATTTTTAGAGCATCGTTTTTGGAAAATCTTCTAGAGTTTGGGGAAAGGGAATCATGCCTGCAAAAACAATAAAACAATTCTATTAAATCAAATGAGTACGCTGAGCAAGCAATGTTTTGTAACAAGGCTTCTCAAACTTTTTTGTTCTGTGATCTCATTTCAAAGAAGATTTTTGTATGCATCCCCCTTCATGGATAGCCTAGATGTTAAGAATATATGTAAACATCCCATTACAAATCTCAAGAGGCATTTTAGTCCATGGCAAAATCATACAAATGCACACAATCCATGAAAGTAACTATACAATAACAAAACAACCACATAATGGAAACAGTATGGCGAAAAAATTTAACAAAAAAACAGTTCAGTTTATAGAAGCTATCATGCACAACTAATGGGATGAACACACTTGATGATTTTTACATAGAACATCCATTTGTAGATTGATACATTTAGTCAAACTTAATGATTATAAATTTTGAGAATGCTGCTTCACACAAATATGTTGTGCAAACAGCTAGGAGTTTATGAATGGCTAGATCAGAAATGACTGGGTATTCATTTCTTGTCATCGAAAAATCATGTTAACTCTACATGTATTTTGAAAAGTCCAGTCGCAAACTTTTGTTGGTTAATAACCCCCAAATTCATCCTGTACCTATAATGGCAGATGTGTGGCCTCCTGAAATTTCAATTTTTTATGGTTTGTGGATCGAACCTTTCCTGAATGAAACTCCCACCAAACTACTTCTGAAACTGTGTATGAAGCTTTACTTTAGTCTAAAACTACTCAGTGTGCTCTCAAAGCAGTCAACCTAGTCCCTAGACCTAGAGTTTTAAGCACAAACATGCCTTCGTGTTGGAATGAATGCAGTAAGGTCAATATTGGTCAGTACGTTAAAATAATCATGACACAACAACTTAGAAGTTGTTGTGCTTGGTTGAGTATTATCATTTTACAGATCAGGCAGACATCCAAGTGAGCAATGACAGCATGAAACGCAGAATTGCCCTCCAAATTCCAGTAGAAATAGATTTACTGCAGGCTTACTTTAAATTTTCTTGTAAAGTTTACAAGAACTTTTATATTTGATTTGCCAAGCCAATTTGTTTTGCAATCCCAAAATTATACTTTGTAGCCCCATAGTTTGATAAGCCCTGTTGAACAAGACCTGGGTTGGAAAAATTTGAAAAAAAATTTCTGAAGGGAAAAACAAATAGAAGCTTCCAAATTTGAAAAATTTAAATTTTCACAACAAAAACAACATTGTTGATCAACTACAGTGGGTTACATGACACTGATACAGATCATTGTGTGACACGATAAACATGCATGGTGCCGTTAATTTCATGGACTGATTTGGAGATGAATGACAACACCATCACATGTTAGCAGGTATAAGAAGTGGTACAGGTATATTAAACAAATTTTGCTATTTGTACTGGCCATAAATTTGTGTAATGTAGGTAACGACATAATGACAACAAAACCAAATATAATATTAACAAAAGTGAAATGCATTCATTGAATAAAACCAAATTATATTGTTTCGTGAACATAGTCAATATAGACTTATAAAATTTTGACAGTCACTGTCACCACAGACCTGTTATCTCTGACCAACGTTATAGCACACTTACTACATGAAAATAAAGCAGCAGCACACAAAAACAAAACAAATAAAATTATATGTCTAGAGGTATTCAAAATTCACCAATTGAAGACCCTCCAACGAAAAGTGCCCAAGTCACATTTTTCAGTAAACAGAGTTACACAGTGGAACATGTTCTCGAAACTTTCCTCAACATGCTCTCAAAAAATCTAGCATGGAACAAGTGTCTAAAGGTTAAATCTGCACATCCACATTCTGCTTTATCCAGTGTTTCATATGCAAATTAAAAACTTTAACAGCTGTATTCTCGAAACTGGCAATTTGTGATTTAGGCACTTTTCGTTGGAGGGTCTTCAATTTAAAAAATATATTTAGCCAAATTTGTCCTACTTCGTATTTGCATTAGGGAAATGACAAACATCATATGGATTGATAGTAGAATGAGCCATTGTAGATTAAACAAGCATTTACGAATTAGTTATAACTAAGCCAACAATTCAATTAACCTTTCAGCATCAGGGCAATTTATCAAATTTTAGTCTATATGGAAAATAAAACATGAATAAGTCAAATGCTATTTGCATTTACATCTGGGCTATTTCATTCTACCAGCTCATCACCAATTGCCACCATTGAATCTCTTTCTTATGTAGGATGGAAAACACCAAGAAGAAAATTCAAATGACATTTATCTTGAAAATTGTTTGGTGGCAACTGTGTCCTTCTTAAATTCCCAATTGTCAATTGTCTACACCTTTGGTGCCACTGTACAAAATATTCGTATTTTGAAACCACGCATTGAGTCGCTATTTTCACACCACTTTGCAACTTCATAACTCGCTAGTTGATTGTGCTAGAGAGCTTTTCGAACTCTTATAAAGCTTGGTGAGTCTTCTATTACTTTAACCAATTGTGTTTATTCAGTTTGGTATGACTCCACAACACAAACCAGTTGAAAATCCTATAAAATAAGAAACACAATTAATAATATTTTATTTTGATAGGTTCAGAATGAAACTGACACTTAGCAGTTTTAAACACGTATTTCAACAGAATGACTAAATGTCACAAGCAGGTGAAGAAACTTGGCAGTTCTGATGAGTAATCAGTGTGAACATGAATTTAAAACAGCTTTGTCCAGTNTTTAATCCAANATTTTGCGCATTTTTAAANGTTCTTATTGAAGAACATTCACCATTTTTGCAGTGGTTTGACCTTCAGCAAGAAGTAAATCAGTATTATGCTGTTTTTCTGACTGTAACCATTTATTTTCTAACTTTAGCCAAGACGTTGTTATGATTCAGTATTTCTGCACATTGCATGTGCATGACATTTGCATATGAAGAATAACTTCAACGAAGTCACAAACAAACATTACCAAAAATGATCTGATTGTAACATGAAATTTTAAAAATAAACAAGAATTTTAGTGTCTATCAGATTTAGTTCATTTTAACCCAGAATCAGAATAGGAAACAAATCCAGATTTCTAGACAGCATCAAATAAAAGGATTGAAACAATACACATAAACCAGGGCTCTTCAACATTTTTGTCATCGTGGAACCCTGATATACTTTCACGTTTGTCATGGAACCCCATTAACAAAAATATANAAAAAAAACTAATTACTTGTAAGAAAATCAAATATGTTGTTATTAGACACTTCAACCAAGGTTTTTTAACACTTTANGAACCGGCGTACACTATATTCGCACTTTGATTTCAGCCTAAAAAACAGNAGTTTTCAGTTGCCTTACCAACGCCCTAGCTCCACTGCCGATTGCACTAGAGAGCTGTTCAAGNGCTCAAACGGATCGGCCAGTCTAGTAGATTGCACTNGAAAAAATATTTTTTGGTTGGGGGNTGCAGATTTTTTGTGACTGACGTCATAAGTGAAGTAGTTTTTGGGGTCATTTTGGCTCATGTTGCCTAGCCTAGGGCCCTACTGCTAGGCCAAAGCGTTTCGCTAAAGTTTTCATTGGAAACTACACTCGAGTCCGAGTCTTTTGAGCCTTTAATCGACTTTCTAGCATTACAGGATCAAAAGTTATGATCTAAAATAAACAAATTAATCAATTATCTAATTAGTCAAATATTTTTACTAACTTACATCACATCCAAAACCGTAGCAGGTCATCCAAAGTATCAAAAGACTCGGATTGTAGCCTAGTTTCCAATAAAAACTACAGCGAAATACTACCACCTAACGCATGGTGCCCAGGGCCAGGCAAAGTGGGCCAAGGTGGCCTAAACGTCCTCCACTTATGACGTCACTCACAAAAAAACCGCACACTCCAAGCAAACAATTTTTTTTCAAGTGTAAACTAGAAGACTTGCCGCGTCTTTTGAGACTTTTATTGGGTATGTAGAGCATACCGGACTGGAGAAATTCCCGCGCAAATCCACGTGCGTTTAGGCGTTTTTCTTCGAAAATCCCCAAAACAAGACGGACGCCAAAGAGTTAAGGAAAAGGTTAGGTACCCAGTATGGACCTATAGGGACCCAATTTCTCTGATTCTCAGGACCCAATTTTCTCTGATTCTAGAGACCCGATGATATTTTCTCTGATTCTAGGGACCGGATTTCAAATTGTAGGGACCCTAATCGGGTCCCTGAAACACCTTTAAAAAAACCTGCTTCAACAAATATACAGTTGTTACAGAAGTTAAAAAGCAAGAAATTTAATGGCCCAGTTGTTCTTGCATTTCTGGAATGCATCTCCTACATTTAGAATTTGGTAAAAAGAACCTTGTATCAAATATGTGTTGTCCCATTTTCTTAGTTTGGCAATTGAATTATATTTGATCCACTTCAGATTAGGTGCCTCTTTTACATTTGAACTACATTGCTCATTACCATCCACACCTTCACTGTTATTATTATTTGCTGCACATACGAAACATGCTATTTTGCTTCATCTGGCTTGACTGAATATAAAAAAATTAGGTTTTACATTGTTTTTACGTTATTCCCACAAAGGCTGAACAGCAGCTCTAGTCTGTTGTCTACTCTCTACTACTCTGATACACAGTACTGTGAACTGTACATCTGCAACATCGTATAACTACGATGCAACACTAACGTTCTTCTTAACTACAGAACAATGTACAACAAATGACATAACAACCTTCAATATTTCTTGTTCCACTATCTGCA
>JGI24159J19872_10001181_pt1 | contig 27912 bp, 13 predicted proteins | sample Ectturendosymbi4_FD_19872 | JGI IMG/M metagenome (IMG submission 19872)
ATAGAGCAATATATATCTCAAAATTTTTTTGGGGGTACTAAGAATGCTCTGACCTGACAAAGGGGTACGAGCAGCAAAAAAGGTTGGGAACCCCTGGGCTAGGCGGTCAGAGCCGAAGGTATCAGAACCAGCAAATTTTAATTTTGAAGTTTTAGTGGTATGACAGAAATTGAACTGAAATTGGAAATCAAACTGACTGGCGATTCTGGTTAGAAATAAGTCAACTTTGCATGAGTCATATATAACTACTATCAGTGACCAATCATCTAGCAATTGCAAATGTACAATGAGTGTCATTTCGTATTATCTTAGAGATAGTTTTCTACGGACTATTCACGTCGGTTAATTAGTATTGTGGTTTAACTTAGAAACTACGCTAAACTCTTAGAAAACTTTGGCCTTCATAAAGTTCCACAAAGAGACCGTCAGAGGGTCAAATCTGGATAAATGCATCAGAAAACCGGAGTAGTCTTGAAGCTTCGCGAACATTTTCTTCTTTTGTTGGTTTGTCTTTAATTCCGAAAGTCTTGATTCGCCGAAATAATTGTTCTCAGGAACTCTCTGGTATTTGTCGATCCGCCGCCACACATGCCAGTCTACAGTACATGGCTTCGTGCGGCGTGCGTGTGACGCAACTGAAGTTGTTCTTTTGTTGAACGGTTTGTCATGTCACAGTGAAGTTTAGTCTTGTCTTTCCGGCATCCTGCCGTTGTTTAGTTTGATGAACAGCCAGATACTAAACGACTGGGTCCTTCAAATCACTCTCTTCGTGTGCAGTTGTGTCGCAACAGTGTCGTTGCAAAAAATCGCTGTTCAGCCCACATTCGATAAATGCGGTGCGTTTTTTCCAATGGTTATTGAAACGACCAGTGATAATATTTGCGGCCTCAATGCCCCTGTTTAGTCTCTTCCACAATTATGTGCGGAAGCGTACGCTCGTTGCTGACGTACGTCATGTGATCGTTTTTTTACTGAAAAGTAGGTTTCCACGCGGGTAGTGTGTCTTGCACACGTTGCAGCACAGGTCACCACCTGCAGACGCGAAGCGACTGCCCTCGGCTTTTGCCTACCGCGAGCATCCCACTCAGTCGTGACTGACAGTCGTGCCCGTTTTGTTGCTTGAAATTTGGTTTACGATACAATTCTACAGTAAGTGAATAGTGGGGGTTGCTTAGCATCCCTCTTGTAGAAATACGTCCCTGTAGCATCTTCGCTATAGTTTAAGTCGTTGTTCGACCTTGACTCACTCTTTATTCTGGGTTTTGAGGATACTGCAGAATGACAATCATCTCTGTTGCCGTTTTTTCCGTACGAACTGGCAAGTGTGATACCACGCAGGAAGGATCATGTAATCTTTTTCGCGTCTAAATATGATGATCTTCAGCTTTAAGTATTGATGGCATTTATTATAAAGCAGAAAATATTGCCTGAAACAGTTGCAGTGTATCAATTATGTAAACGGCGACGGATGTTGAATGCTGACATCAGGACAAGTGGCAACTTAGGACGAATTTCCTCTGTACATATATACTTGCATTGGGATCAATGCTTAACAAAACAGGAGTGATCTTGCTTCAAATTCTTTGCGAAATGCCTGGACCATTTTAACCTGCAAAAATGTAGAAAGGAGCTGCTGGCCCTTGGGCACCTTCACATTGTCAAAGTTTAGCTCTCATTGAAAAAATGTGGGCACCCCTGGTTTAAGCTGTTGTTTCAGATGCCACACAGCATAGCCATGTTTACCCGGTAGCGAATTTTCACAGACAAGCCTTGCGTGATTACGTCTGTGTGTGCGAATTAGTTTCCGCGAAGGTCTTGTACATAATTGTACACCAGGGCTTCCCTTTTTCTTCACGTATATACATCTTAGTTCTATACGTTCTTGTGAGCTGCGTTGATTTTTCCAGACAAAAGTAACGATCGGTCGACGGTTCTAAATCCTGTTTGACACGAATGTCCAACACACATTGGAACAGGTTCACTGAAACGATACAGAAATCAATCATTGGCGGTTGTCTTTTTGAATAAGGTTCTATTCGAATAAGAGCTGATGGTGCTTACCGAGTTGAAGAAATATATTATCTGATAAGATCGCAACGTCTGATTCTTCGCTGTGATAGCACTCCTTTCGATAGAAATGGACCGTTGTCTCAACGAATATTCGTACCAGTTGTACTTCTGTAAATCGCTGCATTGGGAAAAGAAGTTCGTGATGGGAAGTGCGTTCGTGCAATGAAGTTGTAGAAACTTTCTTTTATAATAGTATTTATGTTTGCATCATCATGTTGGCTGACCGCACCCTTCCACATGGCAGTGTCGTTTCCAGTATGTTCCTGGAAGTCTCTCAACAAGATCGTGGAGTCGATGCCTTTAACGCTTTGCAGGTCATTACTACTTTCCTCAACAAATGCGTGGTGCCATGCAGTTGAGTTTAGGGCGGACATTGTGGGCTCAACTCCGGAGTAAAAAAGTTTCCACCCATTGTTTAGCTCCACAATGTCAGAGTCACGACGCTTACGCGCTTAGTCGAAGAGATGCCAACAACATCCAGAATTCCAGGTAACACCGTTTGGCTTCTTTAACAGTTCGTGGTTTTTACCCTGTTAGATGGGGGATGTTCAATTTCCATCACCAGCTTATGGCAAGATTGCTGTTTACGGTTTGTTTTTCAAATATCCCAGAGTACAAGCACTCTGCACTGTCTCTATTCGCGAAATGCGTAGCGGGCGCAAGATGGGGGCTTCCACTTGTGGATGGTTGGTAGGGGGCGACGGTTCGGTATATTGCGGATGAGCCCCTCTGACAAACGTCCGCATGCCGTTCTTAGCCAAACGCGCAGATGACCGATGCCCCATGGAATTCATCGTTCTTCCCATTTCATGTGAGATATCTGCCCAAGTCTAGTTTTTTTCGGTCATAGACGGATATTTTTTTAAATGACCGAAAAAAAGTAAGCAAATTCGGTCATAATGTCTGAAAATATGGACTGGCGAAAATTGTTACGGCGAGTTGAACACTATTGAGGGACAAATGACTGAAATGTCTCAGCGAAAAAAAAACAGGCCCAAGCTATAAGAATCCTTGTCTCACCTTCGTGAAAACGTCAAGATCAGTGTGATCTTGTTGTTTTCAGACGTATCGTTCTTATGCACAGGCCAGTAACACGTGCTGGGTTTCGCTGCGAAACAAGGAAATCATGTCTATCGCTGACTTGCTGCTTAATCGATCGCGCAGCACACCCATGAAACGACCGATCGCACGAGGCCGTAATTCGAAATACGTTTCTGTCGTTTTCTTTTAAGCCTACCCATCTGGCCTAACGGTGATCGCCCTTTTTATGTAGCTACCAAATATTTTGATTCCGGGAGTCTACCATCTGTTTTTCAAGTCAGACAAGCGTGCGTGGTCGCTATTGTCTGCGTCCAGGCACGATTTTTCTTGCTTTCGGGCATTTTAATGCTTTGTCCAATGCTTTGTCCGCATCTCATGAAGAGGCGTGGCGAGATTGCTGTGGACTGTACAGCGTATTTACACTTTTAAAGGCTAATATGCTAGTTTACTTTTGATCCTCCAAGATGCATTTTATAGCAGCTCATTTATCCAGGCTGTGGCCCCTGATCAGCATGAATTATTAAAAGCCTGTTTTGCATACATTTCTGTGTACAACGAAGTGGACTATTCTGTGCTAGTTTGGCGTGATTGATTTAGTTTGACTTACCATTCCGTCAATACCTTTAGGAAGTAACCATTAAGGAAAATCATCTTTTACAGGTGCTTTTGAATTTAATGTTGTTTTATTCACAATTAGCATATTCTTACAATGTACGTTTTCGCTTCATGTTGCAAGGTTTTCCAATATTTATGAGCGTATTTGCGCTTTTATTCAGGTGCGTACTTCGTATATGTTTCAATTCAAGCTTCCTTTGCTCTGTAGCGATTTTGGTAGATTTTCAAAACAGGTGCGAAGGCTTAATTTCTTTAAAGTGTGCCGTAGTAATGAAAGGATGGTAACCATTGTCATGCAGAGATGCTGCTTGAAAATGATTTTACCCAAAAAGCTGAATAGTATTCCCAGGTTGGGTTCCTACGTGTGATAACAGGTTTCATATAGTGGTATCTTCTGTTTTTTCTGCTATAAAACACGTGGGATTAAATCTAGGGGAATCTTGCTTACTTGTTTTTCGTACTGATTGATTGTTCCTGCTACACGCCGACCTTAAAATACAGAGGAGACAGTGCGGCTGGTTCAGGCTGTACTCGCGGTATTTTTGCCAACCATCAAAACGCATAAATGCTTGTTTTGTTTCGTGACCTGCAACGCTTGTGTGATTATATTTAATTTTTCCGAATTAATCAGCACTCCCGTTTTTGCCAACTAGTTGATTGCCCCTTGTTTGAATAAGGCGGCTGTCTCTTGTTTGAAAAAGGCACCCTTAAAGGGCCAAAGGTATCAAGCAGAAGTGAACTGTATAATTGTCTACATGAGTATAATTGTATAATTGTCTACAGAGATAGGCCAACATACCTGCGCTTGCTATAAGATATAAAGCAAACACATATGAAATTATGACCTGGGTGAAAATTTGATCTGAGTGACTTCTTACGTGGAAAACGTCGTTGCCCCTGCATATATTAAAGTTATGTTGCGGAAATTCGGATCCGTTAAAACTTGAAAAAAACCTTACTCCGAAAAATCCCAAATCAGAAAACAAAATCCCTATCCGGAGTGTCGAATACGTTTACCGCTAGTTTTTGACTCAGGCGTGTTAAAAGGCATTGGAAAAGCGCTTTTGTAAGACTTTGATTTCACGTGTAGTAAACACGGAATGATTCGTGTCTTGGCTGCTACGCTTCACCGACGTGATATTTTAACTGTTTGAAATTGCAGCGTAGGATTTTGAACCCTTTAGGCTTTTTCTTTCAAAGTCTCTTGCAGTCGAGACTGGATTAATTAGCAGCAACCACTGCTCGCAAGTTTTCAAAATATTTCTTTCAAATATCTTTCAGTAACGTAGTAAATGGGGCCTTGCGCAAGACTTCTCTTAAATTCAAACTCTTTTAACTGCCTTCTCGTTTCATCGCTTGGTCAAAACATCGCGTGCGTTATNAAGGAGGTATCCTTCTCGTTGTCCCATCATCAAGTTGTTNGACCCAGGCCCTTAGACACGGGATGCATTCNGGGGTACCGTACCGTCTCCAACTTTTTTGTGCCCTTCAAAAATGTTTCGAACATTTCTAACAACAAACGCGCAGCATGAGCTTATTCATCGCGTAGCAGAATTCTACACTCCTCTTATGAGTCTCTTACTCTCATCAACGCGTAGCGCAACATTCTCGGTCTCAACAGCGTTCAGCCGCCCTGCTTCCACTTCCACAGCAAACAAACTAGTGAAAAATGCGGTGTGTAGTTGAGCATGAGCAGTGTGGCTACTAAGGTTGTCACGTACGCTGGTAAATCACTAACGAGCCTCATGCACTGATACATCACACGCGAGTTTCCGGCGCGACGCGCAAGATTTTTTAAAAGTCGAACCAGGCGAGAAATTGACGTCCTACAGATCAAACAAACGATTATGAAACCTTGTCTGAACAAGCCAGCGCTGTGCCTTGCGTAGCACCAGGAGGTTGATAGTGGAAGTTGCGTAAGTTCGTTTGGCTAAAGGATGCTGAATACTGAGAAAATACAAGAATAGCAGCTGGAACGAAAACGTAGTCGAGCTAGCATGTAGCGCCACGCATTCGGAGTATGTGCCCAGTGAGGATAAAGCTAATGCCTAAATCATTTCAAAAGCAGGAAAGGTACGTGATAACGTATGGTTAAATTCATGTTCTCAAGAAAGAACATAAACGCTCTCTGGGATTTTTTTCGCCGATATAGCAAAATAAAGCAACAGTTGTGTACTACCACAGACAATTTGCCACAAGCGAGCATGCTACCGTGTACCTGCCTCAATTTACTAAATTTGTGGTATATTTCTGAGTGAAGGTCAACGAAATTTCCCAAGACGTTCAGCAACGCAGGCAGTTATTCTGGTAAAAACTGAGTTATCGTTATTACGCACGCAGCATGAGAGGTATAGACTGTTTCCGCTTCTAAATAGAATACATTGACTGCTATAGACTTAAAAATTATTCATTACTTGCAATTCGATTCCACCAGGCCCGTAGCCACGGGGGGCATTCGGTGTCAGTGACCTCCCCAATTTTTTTATTCTCCCCCGTTGTTGTGCCCAGAAAAAAAAATTTTAAACATATAATCTTTCCCCCTTAAAAAAGTATTTAGCCCCTCCAAACCGTAAAACCTGGCTACGGGCCTAGATTCCACTGAAAAAATTCTCCCCCGCTAAAAACTTGATGCAATTCAAATTTTTAATTCTTGTTCCGGGCCTGGTAGGACCCAAGGCAGGATGTTCGTATTTCGAGCGGTGTGTTCGTATTTCGAGCGATTTATTTGCAATAAACTTGAGTCAAGCCGTGTAGATAACTTGACGGTGGCCAGTAAAGTCTAGGACTGCTCACAACGTGCTACCGAGTGATTTCCGAGCTTTTCGCTTGTGCAGTTATGTAGGCAAGCGGAGGAATATTGTAGTTGTATAAACAGTGTAAAAAGTGACCAAAGTTACTGCTTACGAAATCCTGCAGGAAAGTACTCGATTAGGCATTACGATTCCCTAACATCGCTGGTTCAAGCTAAGTTAAGTGCAGTATTTTCGAGAAACAGCGATCCAAGTCGAATCATTCAGCTGCCGAAAATGTTGGAGTGATTGTGAGTTAATCAAAAACATTAACAAAAAAAAAAAGAATCGGGTCACTGACTCGAATCGTCGCACTTCGAAAACCACTGGGTCACTTTTAGCAGCATTTCCCTGGCCCGAACAAACATCACGTTTTGTATAGTTGCTTTGCAGTTGATGTGTTTGCGCTTTTTGGGGTGGAACATAGCCTGAAGAGAACTACTCCAGCCAATCATCGTCGCCGCATTGCATGCGCAACGCTCTCGCCAATTTTTAGTTTTCGAGATGCAGTCGAGTAACAGAGGAGCCTGTTGCTGATTTTCACATTTGGTACAAAATCACAGTGCAGAAGATAGTTTTATCTGCAGTCTGAGCTATTTGTTTTTCAGAGCTGCCAACGCCCAATTTCAGCGAAGTTAAAAATAGCGTGAATGCGCGAAGGTGACGTCTTACCGCTAAACAAAAGCCTTTCTTGAATGAATTGTGGCTGTTTTGCTTTAAAATGAGTTCGAAGATGTTTTGAAATGGCTAGTTTTTTGGGGTGCGTTCCCACACCTCTTTTGTTAGCACGACATCCCTGGTTATAGCCTCGTGGTGTCAGTGTCTGCACTTTAAATCTACTGTTGGCCACAATGCATGGTAGGGATAACAATTTTTTGATCTGTTTCTTAAAAGTCTCCTTATACGAATTCGATCCAGCGAATAACCTTGTACGGTGTTCTCGTGCGAACCAGATTCTGGTTGGCTGCGTGCGCAAACAATGCCTTGCAATTGTTGGTTACAGGCACAACAATCTTTGACGTGCGGAGTAGGAATGTTAAACAAAATAAAAATGCACGTAAAGGGTGCTGCAGTGTGACTAATCCACATTACCAACGTTAGTTTGGCGCATGCGATAGACCTGAAGATTAAACTATCCCGTTCATTGTCGTCGCAGCGCCTCACCTCCTTATTCGAAAGAAGCTACTGCTGCTATATGGCTCAGTGACACGCAGCTGCTCTGCAGGTGGCTCCAGAACGCCCATGGTTGTGCGCTAGGCAGAAAAAACGAGACTTAGGTCATATGCTCTGCCAGGATTTGAGTAGGGGTGCTGGCATGAAAGACTCCAGGTTTTTAGCATGGCAAGCAAAGATGGCAACTGGTTAATTGTGTATACTAGAGGATGTCGAAACCGGGCGCATATTTTTACAGCGTGAAAGCTGTTTTATGCACATTACGGACTACGTGCCGTACATACGCCATATGACAACTCCTTCGCTTTCCAAAAATGAATTAATTCAAGTTGCTTTCATCATGTACATTATCGTAAACAGTTCATGATACAGTACAAACAGAAACTGAAAATACTTGCAAGGAATGCCCGAAATATGTATCTTGAAATGCTAATGACGTATTTTTTCATTGTTCAGTCGAAAATTCAACCTTCTTGTTGAAAATTAATTCCAATGTAGTGACATGTTCCAAGTTTTAATGCAATCAGCATTATCCATGTATAAGCAATAACGCTGGCGAAAGCTGCAGCCTGTGAGGATTAGTGAAGATGTGACTGATACCCGGAGTTGCTGAAATTGACACTTTGGGTGAAAAAATGTTAGGAAAAAAATGTACTGTTGTTCAAGATTTACTGAGCGCTAATTGGATCTTGATATTTTCGTAACTTCTATGTGAAGTGAATTTTACCAAAACCTGATAAATTTTAGTTGTTATTCCTGTCGATTTGAGGCACTGGTTTTTATCTCAATTTGGTTGTTCAGTATCGAACAGGTAATCGCAGATACATTGTGCTGTGAGTAAAGTGATTTGGACGTAACCATGTGCTAAACTTCAAACAACACAAAACAAAAACACAATTGGCGTAGATTTACGACCACGATTGTTGTACTTAGCACATTCTTACGAGCAAATCACGCAAACGTCCAGCTGCATGCCTTGCAAAGTTGATAGATAGTATGCGATTAATGAGCTTGTCCTCTAAGCAGGCTCATACCCAGCTTTTAAGGTTTTGGGGGCAAAATTTTTGTTTTTATTATATGTTTGAAGCAAATTTTTCGCGGGTAAAACAGATTTTGCGGCTTCACAAAAAAATTGTGGTGGCACTGCGCCTCGTGGCTACGGGCCCGTGATAATCTAAGCGCAAGCTGAAACATCAGAGAATGTTGTCAATCGTTTTGTAATTAATGATCTGAATTAAGAATAAAACACACGAATAAAACACATGGCAATGCAGTGAATAAGTCATCGAAGGTCTTGCATATTTCAATAGCCAAGCCCCCAAGAACTTTGCTAAGCAACTGTCGCCGTCCGTCATTATGTTGTTTCTTGAATTTCAATAAGGTTTTGGAAAACATTCGCGGGTAAATTTTGCTTCGAAGAGCATATTTTGTAGCATCAATGTGTTTTCTTCAAGTGCAGTTTCTTCATGAGTACTACCCAAAACGACACTGTTTTACAGAGTTGATCATATACTATACAACTTTACGAAATATAGATTTAAATTATTTGTTTTTTTCCATTGGCAGAGGTACTGCCTGAAACACAGGGCCGTAGTCAGAAATGAGCAATAAGGGTATTGTGGCTGTCATAATGCGTTCAAATAGGAAAAAGAGTAACTTGGTTTAATTTTTCCTGAATAGAGAGTTAAGGAGGTCTTGGCAATTATCAATTTCAACATCCAGAATGTGCATGTTGATGTTTGAAACAAAACAATCGATTCAATTTATCATTAGAATAAAAGTAACAACATACGTCAAACGATTGATAACTGAACAAGAAGACCAACGAAAAATTGTCTTGGTTGTTTGCACAATGCATAGTATCAAAAAAAGTGGGAAATTTTTGTATATTTTTACGGCTCTCTCGAACTTCTTAGTCTAAAATGTTTTTTGCCAACCCCCAAAATAACTTCCACATATCCTTTATCTCGCAAAACACTCATTAGACGACATTTGCTATCCTTGGTTTTGGAGAGCTGGAATTAACTCAGAATGACGAAAGGTGGAAACGAACAAACATTTCTAGTTCTTCACAAGTATCACTGTCTTGATTGATGAAAGTGATGTTATACACAGGTCCGGTTAGAGGCGGAGAGCTGGTGTTCCTTGTCTTGGGCCTGTAATCTGATTGCGGTTCCGGTTTCAGACTCGTGGTTTTTGCTGCCATCAGTAGGCTGCTTACCCACGAATAAAACACATGGCAACGATTTGATGTCTGTTAGACAGTAAATCGCTTTCAGGTGCAACTTCGTTTTGTTGGCAACGTCTATTTCAACATCTCAAACTACTGTATAACCAACATAACGGTTGTCCATAGTTGCAGCCAATTACTCATAACAAATGGATTGCCAGCAAAGCACGCGTACTGCAAAACCTGAAAATTGTTTAGCTTGTCGCATGTCAGCAAAACATGATGTGTGTTTCAATATACAAGACATGAACGTATATCTGCGGCCTAGAAATAAATCCATTGTTAAAAATCTATGTTTGAAAATTTTTACATGGAAAAAGATAACCAAACACCATTCTACACATCTTTCCTGGCAATTTGCCTAACAACGCAATCTTTAACACGATATTGTGATGGTTCTTATTTTCTTAATATAAAAGCATAACTATTATCCTATTAGAAAGTGGGGAGTATGACAAACCCCTGGAAAACCTTGAAAGGCTCGACATTGGACAAAGTGAAAATAGTTGTTACTAAAGTAAGGGAAAAAAATTGATGGGTGTCGTCATCTGCACAAGGTATGTCAAGGAAGAATTTAATGCAAGCCTTCTACCTCTGGCATTATTGCTGACCGTAGTGTACTTTACTTTACGCAAATTTGTCCCGTGCTTTAATACGCTTGCAGTGTGTTCTTAGACTGATATGTTTTTTGTGCGAGCACTACTTCGTTTTGGGGAATGTACATAGGAGCCGACTTTCCTTTTAAGTATTCTGAGGAGTGCAAACACGCCATGTCTTGCTCTGTCTGTGTGTGTGTGTACTGTATGAAAGGCAGAACCTCTACGAGAGAGGACGATCGCTTTGAGAAGTTCCGAAGCGAGTCCTGGGAAATGTGGAGGGTCACTATACAGAGTTGCCCAGTCATCAGTACACTGCGTTTTGCATCCCCAAGAAAAAGAGTCCCAAGGAAAGCGCGACTAATGCATTGGATCCAGTTAGCTCCATGCAGGCAGGGCTGTGGAGTGGAAAGGTATTCCCAACTGCCTGTCCGTTCTTCATACCTGGACTGATCAGGGGAAGATCCAGGGGGTGCGATTGGGGCCATCGCCCCTCTCTAAAATCTAAAAAAAGTAACTTTTTTCACTATGATTCTGTACAATTTGGAAAACAGCATTCGCGATACTAAGGCCGTTTTGCTGTACATTGTTTTGTCACAGCAGTGTTGTGAAGTATACTTCATCTCTCACAGTAGTGAACCCGTAATGAGCGTTGACTGCCAAATATTATTGAAATCTCCCCCCCTAAACATACTGGTTAGATCCACCCCTGGGACTGATGCATTGCATGGCTGGAAAGCTCAGTCTACTCTTTGAATAAACTATGTTTGATTTAGAACTTTAGCCCTATCAGGCACCACTGTTCCGGGCCAGAATGAACCTAGGAATAATGATGGTTAAGGTATATTTCTGTTTCCCCAAAACTGTGGTACTTTCAAGCCGCAGCCCAATCATCGGTTGCAGTTGGGCAACAAGCTCAGGAATCTACCATAGGTATCAGTAGGAGCACGCAACAAACGATTTATTTATATTTGCAAGCTGGGGTTTTTCAGTTGCGTGATACAAGAAACCTTAATGCAGAACATTGTAAACTTACCAGCGATAAATTAGTATAGTGCTCTGCTGCAGCACATGAGACTTGATGTGAAGACGAGTTTGAGGTTTCAAGGAGTTTTTTACCTTCAATGAGTCCTACATATATTTATAAGAAAGCGGTTAAATGTCGCGGGTCTGCGACTGATGCCTGTCTAATTGCGCAACTGTGAACAATTGGCGACATTGCTATACCCATACCAGTAATACACGATTTGCGTATTTTGCATTTGTTGCTTGTGTATCGTGTCATTTTGAATATAAACAATCTTCGTCCTTTGGCAGTATGGATTCTTTGTGGAAATTATAACAGTTGGCTTAATTCTCAAAAGTCTTGCCAAACTGCACTAATTTTTATTTATTTCGAAGTGTTTTAATTGCTTCTGTAAGAAGTAAACGTACTGTTTTTCTTAAATTTCATCCATGTGTGATCTTTTCCACGAATGGCAACCATCCACAATTATTGTGGAGATCTTTTGTGGGCATGGGCTTGAAGGCTTACATATGTTTTTTAAACAAAGTTATCTATCCTTGCATAAAACTTACTTGTTCAAAACTTCAAGCCATATGTTGCCATGTTTTTGATGACATCATTACCAACCCCTTCGCTCTGCTGTGGCTCTATTTTAGTCCGCTGGTATTGAGCGGCTTGAGCACATGTCACCGTTCGCAGTGTACCATTGGTCAATGTTGGACTACGTTGACCTTTGACGACGCTGCGTGCGTGTGCGTCGAGTACGCACGCATGTTGCATTTGACGCATGCGTTGTTTCAATGAGAGGGCAGTGATTACAGTGGCAGGGAAAGCAGCAACGAATAATATTTATATGGTTCTTTCTAATTTGCTGCTGCGTTCCAAGATTGTTGTGTTCGGTGCAGCTACGAGCATTCTAACAACCAGCAGGTTAAAGTCCTGTGACGCGTGTTTTCAATGCGATGAATTAGATGTCGGGGACACAAAGGCGTATATTGTGTGAAAACAACCTAAAAATTTCTCTTAGTTGTTTATAGTCAAAACAGCAGTAAGAAAAGAAGACAAAATAGAGCGCCCTGCCAATTATGGACCCACAGGGGTTCTGAGTTTTCAAGTGTTCCAGCGGGTTGACTTGGTCATATCTTGACTGAAAGGAATCCTGACTATGCGGCGTATAGTATACACGTGCCTCCGCAGGAAATACTCTGACATCAGGCTGTTGTTTACAGTACTCTGCAGCGAAGCTACGTTCGACTCATAGGGTTGGTTTTGCGTAAACAATATCATTCCGTAAGTGCTGCTGACCTAGGTTCAACTGCACTGCAGTGTGAGGCTGAACTGAACAAGTCCCACTGTGAAGGAAACTGAACGAACTTGAACTGCATTGCTGAACATGTGACGTGGATTTATGGCCAATGGATGTTACTTAAGTGTGCATCAGCAAGAAGAACAAAAGACTAGATACGATACTGTGAATCTTTTTTGTGGTCATTTACGGACATTTCAAGTTATGCAAACTATTCTTCAACTACTCTGGTGAAACAAGAACAATGGCTTTTGCAACTTCACCGGACTCATGCAATTGCAGCCTGGAACTACCAGGAGCACCTGCTGTGGTAATAATAAACTATGCACCTAGCGGTCGCCTTTACGTTGTTTTCCTCATTTTAAAGTCTGTTTTGTATACTTAACTGGTAATTCTTTATGCTTGCTTTGACTGCTTCACATTGGGTTTACATTAGAATGAGGAATAGCAGAGTAAATAGTGCACTTGCTAATACATATGTACTGGCACACTTGAGTGTATGTTGCCAATTACAGAACCTAAATATTTTAAATCCCTTTGAAAACAAGGGTTTGCTTTTGCAGACTGTGCCCTCAGCTCCAACGTGCGAATCCACGCGAATGTGGTATGCGTTCCTGGCGTCGTCCTTGGTCACGTTTTTTGGCGGGTTGTTGGTGATTCTTGTTTGGAGAATCTTCAGCTTCATGTGCTGCCCAGGATATAGGTGCGTAGCCGTTTCTTAGCTTGCCGTCGCCAAACGTTTGATTTCGTCAGTGTTATGTTGATAACGCACATTTCTTAAAGCCAACTGTTTTTGACGTTGACGAATGCATTAACGTATCGTTGCATACGAACGCTTGTTTTTGCAGTGAGGATCCCAAGCCCACCACCAATGCGGATGAGAGCAATGACGACATATCTGAGAAATCAGATACGAAGAGCGGGCCTGGCGTCATGGAAGTTGGTTGGATGACCGCTGTTAAGGACTGGGCCGGTGTCATGATCTCTGCACAAACTTTGATTGGAAGAATCCTAGTGAGAAAGAGTGATTTTGATTTTTGAAGTGGCGAATGGTACTCTTTGTACGAAACTACTGTAGCTGCTGTCTGCGGAACAAAAACGCCTACCTACAGCGTTAAACCAAGTGATAATATACAAAGGTTTATTCGCCACAAATCAGAGTTCGAAAAGCTTCATTTCTTTAAACGTTGAAGAGTGTCTCCTTGCTCCAGGAGCGGATCTAGCTAGTAAGGGTAGGGGGGCGATTTCAGTACGGTAATAGTCAAGTCTCATTACGGGGTCACTACTGTAAAAGAGATGAAGTGTACTTCACAGCACTGCTGTAACAAAACAATGGACGGCAAAATGGCCTTGTATCGCGAATGCTGTTTTCTGAATTGCACAAAATCATGGTGAATGAGTTATTTTCATAGGTCTGAGTGATAGCTTTACGCTTGTTTGTCGTTAGTTGATTTTCCTTGAAGAGAATCAAAGAATGCTAAAAATTGTTGGGAAAAAGTGGTGCGATGTTGGAAAAAAGCAAGTTGGACCAAATATGAAAAGTTGGGGAAAATATTTTTCTTTCACGTATAATTGCTATGTTTTGTATTGAAACTAGCAGTACAGCGATGTTAGCTCTCAACTGTGGGTAAGAAATTGCTTCCCTTGGTTTCTTTGCGTTAGGAAACCAGTACCGATATGTAAATTTTTAACCATATGTGGCCATCATTGAATATTTTGTCATGTCTACTCACTCCAAAGTGAAATGTATACTTCAATCATCACCACCAATTTCGATGTTGCTTTATGGTGTTTTAGTTTAGTAAAAATGCGGTTTTCGTTTTGAGTTTTTTTGTTTTTTTTGGAGGAAACGCTACATTACAGCCTCTCAGGAATGACATAGAATTTTGCACGTAGATAAACTGAAGCCATAGTAAATTTGGCCATTTGAAGGCAATCAGGTATTGGTCATTAATGGGAAAGGCAAGTGTTAGTTCGGCCGGTGTTTTGCCAACTCGCTTTTCTNTAAGGCGACTTTNAGGTGAACAAAGTTTTGATTCACGTTGTCATGTTTTCGTTTTATATCAGGGGTCACCAAACTGCGGCCCGCGGGCCGGATCCGGCCCGCCGACCAGTTTAATCCGGCCTGCCAAATAACTTCCACATTTTGATCAAGCACCATGTTTCCGACTGTGGACAGCAGTGCAACAGCATTGGCTGCTGCTTGTCACGTAAATCGCACTGCATCCGGCCCTCCAGTGGCCAGGCAATCACGAATTCGGCCTTTGGGTCAAAAAGTTTGGCCACCCCTGTTTTATATTGTAGCTTTCCAATGCTATGAGCTTGCTCTGCACTGCAACTGTCTTTAACAATGTTATCGTCAAACATCCCTTGCTTTCCAGGTTGTTTTGGTATTTTTGCTCAGCATTGGCGCACTGATCATCTACTTGATCGACTCGTCAGAGTAAGTGTTTTCTCTACGTCGTTGCGGAAATGCTTAAATATAATAAATAGCTTATATTTTTTTTAATCAACGCGCTACTAGCATGCTGCATTACCAACAGGTACGGTATAGCATTGCTGTAATCGTATCTGTTTGGCCTTCTCCGTTCCAGCCACTTCCTTGCAAGTGGTCTGCCGCTAAAAGTTAAGAACTATTGGTGTTTTCACATTTTCCCACCATCTGATTTGACCTTCTACGTGCTGACGTACCCTGACGTCATCCGCACGCTATGCAGCACTTCGCAGCGTACGTCGCTTTGACCCCCGCCGAAAGTCAATTGCGGCGTTGTTTTTCAGTCCCATCGAGACGTGTAAGAACTTTTTCACGGACACAACGCTGCAAATTGATCTCGCTTTCAACTTGTTTTTCCTGCTCTACTTCGGACTCCGGGTAAGGGCATCTTTCAGCTGCAGCTGAAGAGAAGCAATGACAGAATCACACTGCGCGTTGTTTTCATTTTTTTATTCATGTTATGTGCAGCTTGACAAACGTTCGCATGACATTATCAGGCATAGAAACGGGTGCAACATTTGCTTCAAGTCAGTGCAATCCATCGCTCCTTTCCAGGTTTGCGCCTGTTAAAAGAGGCATCAGCGCTCTTCATACGCGTCGTCATGCATTATTTATAGACGTGGACTGCCCATCACGCTGATGATCGAACGTATTGTTGCTCACGCGCGCGTCTCTTCTGTTTGCAGTTCATTGCCGCCAACGACAAGCTCCTATTCTGGCTGGAGATAAATTCTATTGTCGATTTTTTTACTGTGCCGCCGGTGTTCGTGTCCGTGTACCTCAACCGCACCTGGCTTGGTAGGTGGCATGCGTTAGAATATTCTTACGCTTGCTGTAACTGTCGTCCGTTCCGTTTTTTGCGAAACGACGAAGTGACGAGAAAGCAGCAAATTAAAATACGCTTACGTGAACCAAACGATGTTCTTTTCGCTTCGCCAGGGTTGCGGTTCTTGCGAGCGATGAGGCTATTACAGTTTTCCGAGATCTTACAATTTGTCAACATCTTGAAGACCAGCAACAGCATCAAACTGGTCAATCTTCTGTCAGTTTTCATCAGCATCTGGCTGACTGGCGCTGGGTTTATACACTTAGTAGGTTTGACTAAAATCAACGATATTTAACTGTCATGTTAAGCACCTATCCGCTAAGGATTTGGTACATAGAGTTTCCTGTAAGCCGGCCTGTATTCAGTGAAAATGTCAGTTTCTGTGCGTAAGCCTAATTTACAAGACTCACGTCGCACTGATTAGTTCAGGCGACTTTGGTCTGCGTCTCCTGAAATTGACCTACAGTACCTTTTCCCCCTTAAATTTTGCGATATATTGCTTGTTCTTACGGACGCTGTGAAGAAATTCACGAATTGCCGAGCAGTGCGTCTTGCCCCAGCTATAATTCACGGGAAGAACACTTACTTCAACCGCGCATTGTTTGCTCAGCTTCTTCAAAATGTTTGCTTTCATCAGTGCAAAGTTGCTTTCATCAGTGCAAAGTGAAGATCACGAAATTGTAACATCACACGCAACCTATTTCGTTTTTTTACATTTATTTCTAACGCGTTTACGTGAAACCGATCAAAATGCGGTTGGGCAGGTTAAATCCACGGCACTAGCTATGCTGCCTAGCTATTCTTGTTTTTGGTTGGACTGAAATCGAGTTTCATTGCTTTACTTACATCAGAAACACCAGACCAACGGTTTGGTTGTTGTCTCTGAGGCTTGTACTATTGTTCTGGTGATACAACCGTTTTTGATTGCGTATTACGTTACTCGTGACTTTAGAAACTTCGCTGAGCAACTGTAAATGACGCAAAAATGTGCCTTGGTTGGTTCCACTTCTCTGTCACAATAATCAACGTTGGACACCTAGAATCCCGTGTATGTGAAATAAAGACCACAAGCAGGCTCTATGCTGTGTAACCAATTTTTCACAAGCTCTACCCTTTAAGACCTTTCTTTTGAGTCTGCAAAAAGCCGTGTTGGATTGTACATCCTGCCAGTGCCAGGGTCTGCTACCTAGCAACCGCAGTGGGCGCATGCAAAGAACTACGCCTGGGGCATTCGGAAAATATGTAGCGGTGAAGCATGAGACCTGATTTCGGTCTTTTATGTTTTACGATCTAATTCAGGTTCGTTGAGTTTAATGTCAACGACGCCTTTTTTCTTTTGCAGGTAGAAAACACAGGCGATCCCTGGCTAGGCTTCTCCAACCCGCAGAAGCTGACTTACTGGGAGAGTGTTTATCTACTTATGGTTCGAGCCTTTGTGCTGGTGTCTTGTGATGCTTTGTGTGCTGACGTCGCAAAATAGACAAATTGTTCGTGGCTTCTTTGCCTTCTGAGCTCGTTGTTTGTATGCGGTCTTTCTATAAAAAGGAGGCTGAAAGTGATTTGTTCAAAATGACAATCTGCTGTAAGTAGTTTATTAAGGTGCGCTGATGAACATACTTGTAGCAACATCACGGTGGGCGATGAGAGCCTCACGATAGTCGGTGCCGGGTGCTTATAAAACGATTCAAGGTAAAATCCTGGACAAGATCCAGGTTCCTTTGCGAAGAACATTACTTTGTTGACGCAGTGAGACCAACATACAGTATCTTGTAACCATTGTTACCGAATTTATCTTGTAACCATTGTTACCGAATTTATCTTGTAACCATTGTTACCGAATTTATTTTGTAACCATTGCTACCGAATTTAACCATTGTTACCGAATTTAAAAAATTCTGAAGTCAACCACGTCGCCATTGCATTGCTTCTGAATATACACCATGCGGATATCGCTTTGTTGTCAGCTGACGTGCCTATCTCTAGTGTGCTTCCTCGCTTTTCTATGCGCACTGAACGGTGCTGTTTTGGCAGGTTACCATGTCAACCGTGGGGTATGGCGATATCGCCGCTAAGACAACGCTCGGTCGCTTCTTTATGATTTTCTTCATTTTCGGCGGACTGGCGATGTTCGCCAGCTACGTGCCGGAAATAATCGAGCTGATCGGAACGCGGAAAAAGTACGGCGGCGCGTACACTTCCGTGAGCGGACGCAAGTACGTAGTCTGTCGCTGAGTCATCGGACGTGCGTCCGCAGCTGTGCCGCGCCCAGCGCGTTTTCACCTCAGCACTCACTTTGTTCTGTGCGTGTCCGTCTGTTCAGCCGGCACCAGTTGTCGGACGCCGGTGCCGGGCGCGCGGCTGCAGCGAGAAAAATAACTTTCTGCATCGAGCCCAGTCCTTGTCCTGCTGCTGACTCGTGCGGCACGCCGCGTTTTTTTATCGACTGCGTATCGTTACCGTTCGCAGCTAACGGGACGGGCGTCACTTCGAACGCGATCTTCGTCAGGCTCTCGCGGGTGCTCTGTAGTAGCTGACGGTGTGACGGCTGATTTTTATCTGCAGTAAAAACAGAATTGTGTCGCGATGTTGCCAGCGAAGCACTGCATCGTTCGTCTTTGCACGATTCAAGGCTGTCCCGCGTCTTTATTGAGGCATTTTGCGAGCACACGGGCGAGCACGGCATTCGCGCTATTTACAGCCGGGTGGTTTCTGTCGCAGGCACATTGTGGTTTGCGGCCACATCACCCTCGAAAGCGTCTCCTATTTTCTCAAGGATTTTCTGCACAAGGACCGCGACGACGTCAACGTAGAAGTCCTTTTTCTTCACAGGTAAGAAGAGTATCGCGTTCGCGCAAAGGACCGCTCGTCATACGACGTTTCCCTGCAGTGTGCTGGCTGGATCCAGCGCCAGGACTGGGACGTCGTTCTGATCGATTTCGAACGGCAGCGCTTATATTGTGATTTGGCGATCCCTCGCAGACACGCTTAGAAATGTCGGATCATTAAATCGATAACGTGCTTTGCCGTTGCCATCGGATGCGTTTGCAACGTTAATCGGCTTCGCCGAGATCGACGCGATGGCGAAATTTGCGGCACGCTCCCTGCCAAGCTGCTCTGCTTCGCTTAAGTGCCGCACGTAATTGGTCCCGTTCACCGCATGGGCCAGGGCCGATTTCACGGCCAATTAGCGATCTCTCGGGCCTGCGTGCGATTGATGCATTAAACAAGCGCGTGTGCGGCTGCAGATGCGCGCTTTTCTCCGTGCGTTCATTGCATCGGTTCAGGTTCAGGCATTTCTCAGAACGCTTGTGGAAATCCCGTCTCGGACTTTCGTAATGGCGCAAATAGGAAACCTTGGGTGTTTATGCATAGCTCTGAAAGAGTCGGTTTGAAAGACCTACTCCGTGTTTGCGATCGTGCGACTATTCCCTCGGTTAACTTAATTAACGTTCAAGCAGCTTTTGCGGAACTGTTTCATGTTTACCCTCTACGTATCTCAGATGCTTAGTCGACCTGAAAGTGAACTTGCGACCTCAAGTGAAGTTAACGCTTGCGGAAAGTCATGCACTTTAAACGCCTGGAAGCATTGCAAGAGCATACATCGTTTTTCGTTAACATTTAAGTTACTTTTCCATACTCAAAACCGTTGCCAGATGTTTTAATCTGCCATTTGTAACTTCACCATTTGCTGAAGCTGAATGCGGCACTGCCGTTGATTGGGAGGTTGTTGTCAAGTAGATAAACTGTCGAATCAAAACTGTTTTCATCTTTTTCATGTAACTATTTTTAGCACAGCAATCACAAGCAGAAACCAACTCCACCAGCAATGAAAACTTGCTCGGCAGTAACAATAGGTAGCCACAAAATACAAGCTCCTTTTTCACACTCAGTGTGTCTCCCAACCTGGAGCTGGAAGCGCTGTTCAAGCGACACTTCACCCAGGTCGAGTTCTTCGAGGGTTCGGTCCTCCACTCCACCGACCTCGCACGGGTTAAAATGGAAGAAGCCGACGCGTGCGTGATACTCGCCAACAAGTACTGCCTCGACGCCGACGCGGAGGACGCTTCCAACATCATGAGGTGAGGACTTACGGAGTAGTCGCAGCTCAACAAGGCGCGCGTTGGTGCACATGTCACCTGACTTTCAAAAGCAAGCCTTGTCCGTACTTACATCCCTCAGTATTTGCTGTGGGCTTTTTGTAACGTAAGACACACTGCAAGTGTACGGATTGCGAGTTGCTACGTCTTTGTATGTACGTTGTGTAGGCCACTCACGAGGTTACCGATTTTCGTCTCGGACTCACTTTTTTCTTCCATGTAAAGACTCGAAAGTTTGGTCGTTTTGGAAGGTTGCCGGATTTGTTAAGATTGAAAACGTCATTCAGCTGTGTGGCAAAAAGGGTGAAACTGTTCTGATAGTCGTCCTCAACGAAAAATACTTCGTCCGTTTTCAGAAATAGAACTCGCATATCAAAGCCAGCAAACTTGAAAAAGCTTGAAATAGAGATAAATATGATGCCAAACGAAGCACGTAAAATATGTAGTTTTTGGTTTGCAACATGCAAGGTCTCGTTTTCCTATAAATTCAAAACGAAAAGATTCTGAATTCTTTGTTCGTCCCGGGTGGTCGGCAACCTGTTTCGCACTGCGGGCCGGCTCAAGGCAGGCATAACTTCCACGGACCGGCTTTCAAGGCGTGGCAAATCAATACATCAAAAATACATAGATAATTTTAATTGCATGCAAATTTAATGCAACTTTCCATAACACCGAATTAGTGGGGCCTTGAGCTTGTTCCTCTGCACCGAGATGGCCCCATCCTGGGGCGGTAGTAGACAATAACACCCACAGTGGATTTCTAAGTCCAGTCTGCTTCGTGAAATACTGTAGTCGTGGTTGCTGTCGCTACAGAAAATCACGCTTCACAAAGATATTTTGTTTGTATTGGACAATAAATAATTTATTCTTGATGCGCGGACCGGCAACAAAGGCCTCGCGGACCAGAATCGAGCCGACGACCGGCGGCTTCCGACCACGGCACCAAACCAGCAACAGCACCTCGGATGATCGAGTGCTGTTTCCTGTGCGGAAATGGTCGCGCGCAACATGGCAACCCCTTCTGACGTGTTGTAAGCAAACAAGAGACTCTGTCGATGCCCGATCTGCTGTAGACCGTTGTCTCGAGCACGCCGCAACGGAACTTTGTGTGCGGCGCTTTCGCCGTCTTGCCTGTCCCACAAGAATTGATTTCGTCTTTTTCCGCAGAGCAGTCGGACGGATGGAGGAGGCGTACTTTGAGTACAAAGCTCACTGAGCTGAGCTGCGTTATTTTCTGTAAACTGTAGGGTTGACGCGTCTTTAAAAAAATTAACACCCCCCAATTAGATTCAAGCAACAGCGATGAGCGTGCGCAGTAAACGAAATTGAGCTTTTTAAGCTTCATTCGCTTTTTCCTGTCGGTTGTTTTCGAAATTCAGCTTTTTAAGCTTTCTCCGCTTTTTTCCCTTTCCGTTGTTACGGTGAATTAAAGATGTTCTAGTCAGCCGTCAAGCGAAAGTCCAATTGTTGGAGATTAAATTCTTTTCAAGAGCTCCACAGGAAGGTTTATTGTCGCCGATTTTTTAATTAAACTGACAAGTGCATCGTTCACCACAACTTTGTCAAAATAACACGCTGCTCAGTTGCAAAATAGTGTTTACCGCTGCACCAACTTTTTGTGAAGCCTAAGCTTCGACTCTTCGATGCGTCACACATCAGCGGTGGCAAAAGGCGAATTAATGCTTATTTTTCAATTTGTGTTCGTAGCAACCTTCGATACCGTATCAAATGGCGTCGAACTGAACTTAGCAGCGGAGATGGAGGTTGCAAAAATAAACCTACACAAATTGCGTTGTTACTAGGTTTAGCGGAGTGACCTTATGGCCCTGTCAACGATTAACTTCCCGCTTCCTGACATTCCTGAGCCGTGTGTTCAAAACAAAACGCCGTTAATTTAACGCCAGTTTGACAATGACATCTTTCGTTAACTACGTCTCGCTCCCTGGTTTACGGTTCTCAGTTAAAGTGCGCTTATTAGCGCCTTGTGCACTCCGTGTTGCACACCTACGCTAATTTAATTTAACAGCGCACGGAGTACAGTACAGCGAAAAAAAAACACTTTCGTTCTAGGTACGTTTACGTCAGCGTATATAATGACCGTTACGCGAAAGAGAAAGTGTGTTGAAACAAATCGAAATGTTGAAAGTGATTTCTGGACAACAAGATAACACCAAAGTTGCCAGCGCACTATACCGGCATCAGCGTTTTTTCTTTGATAGCTTCAGTGCCAGTTTTTTGTTGAACACCATCTGTTGCTGAATGGCCCTGTACGTGTAAAACTCCAATGACCTTGTCGCCAACCTCTTGGAACAATCTAAGAATGATAAAATACGTTGCCGTGCTGGTAACTACAGCACTGCTTTGAACAGAAACATGTGCTGGGAGTGAACGACGATTCTGCGGAGTTCTTGTTGAACGAGGGCTGCGTCCTCTGTTACCTGGAAAATCGTTACGATCGATCAGCATTACCAAAAAGTATTGTTTAAAACTTAAAACCAAAAACGTTTGGACGACTTTGATTTACAAACAATGTCACCTAACCCGATAGCTCATAGCAAAATTATTGTCCGTCGAATCGTTTTATCTGCAAGAAACGAACCTTGAAACGGCTTTACAAGTCTGCACCTGGTGGCTGGGGATCTTTGCTTCGGCGTTCGTTTATGAGTGATGATGCACGGCGAATTCCTCTGTTTTGTAAACGACTGGGGCAAGGGCGAATTCTTGTTCTCCCCATGCCTGTCGTGAGAACTTGCGCTCTACAAGCAAACATGACGTTGACCATATACCAAAGCTGGTCAGCAAGTCGGGATACACTCTTTGGTATTACTGAGGTGTGTTTGTTACCTTTCAAATTATTCCTGTTGCCAATCTTTTTTACGAGATATAAAACACCTAATAGTAATTTCACTTTTGGTTGAATCGTAGTAGTGTGTCGCATGTGGCTTGAAATTACAGCTCGAGATTTTCATGAAATGAAAATGCTGCGGCAAAGTAAGACAGACGTGCCTTGCCTAGAATGTGCATAGGCGTCTCTGCACGTGACGTATATCGCTAGCATGAGTCCGACTGTGCGTTGACATCGTCAAAGGTAAACGTAACGTGCCTTGTTGAGTCCCAGTTTGTGTCATTAAACATATGGTCAGACCAGAAAATCTCCTTCTTGCTAGTAATGCGCCTTCCATGACCAACTTACAGTCCGATTTTTATGACGTGAAAAGAGATAGCGCGTTTTGGCGCTAGTTTCAACTGCGTTGTGAAAAGCGCCAGAAGACTGGTGCTTTTTGTGCATTCCATAGTCGTAACTTGGAAGTAGGTAGAATTATTGAAGCGCTGTCAACCTAGCGGTACGTTTGGCCCCTTGTTTTTTTCGTAGATGTACTAGACCGCACCTCAGACTGATAAACAGAGACTTCCTCTCTTGTGCACACGGTCCAGGCTTGGTCATCAGTAACATTGCTGTGACTGGCAAATGTGCAGGACTTTCGGTGTCGGAGAGTCAGCATGGTGAACGCAGCCGTTGACAGTTCAGGAGGATGTGCTTTACCATTTTGTCGGAATCCACAAACGCACAGATCTGACGTAGCAAAGCCTGCTTTTTCTGATAGGCACCACAACNACCAACGCCACTTCTTATTCGGTTTAGTTGGACCCAAGCTTTTCGAGCGAGGTGATAACCATGTTGTGGGTCGGAGAGACTCGTACACCGTAGATAATATGCCCAAAAAACTGGCGTGAAAAAGTTGAAACGTAAAAAATGTGAAATTCCTGGGAGTTGGCTCAAACCCTAAACCTAAACGGTTCAAATGCAGCCGTTTGTGAATGATCACCTTACCCCGAACTCTTGTGGCCATGTAATTACCTGGTTTTTACCTTCTTCACGAGGAGAATCACACTTCTGCAAACAAATGCAGTTGTGCTACTCTCACAATAGCGAATAATATACGTAGTGCAAATTATGTGCGCGATTGAAATGATGTTTACCACAGTATTGCTCGTTTGCATTTTTGCTGCTCAAGATTCATGATTTTCCACTTACTTGTTGTGAAGTGTTTCCATCATGCAATAAAAATTACAGTATTGTTACTTCCCTTAAGCTTTATATCCTTGAAAAAAAACTCAGTGTTATAGTTTCTTTGTGAATTAAAAAAACTTCTGAACTTTTGATAAAAACTGTTGGCGGTCATTGAACACAAAACCTTTGAGAATTAGTCTTGCAAAGGTAAAACTCATAAATCTTGTCACGCTTTCTTGCATTTTCAGTATTATTTACCCCGCAAGCTATATACTTTACTTGATTCTTTTTGTTGTTGCACAGAGTAATTTCAATTAAGAATTACCATCCTAAGGTTCGAATTATCATTCAAATCATGCAGTACCACAACAAAGCCCATCTGCTCAACATACCCAGCTGGAATGTGAAGGTATATTTTGTATTAATCGCATACGCACTAGACAAGACATTGGTGGGTGCGCACGGTTTACTTTTCACAAGTTTGACCGATTGATTGTCAACCTGCTCATGAACGTTATTCGAATCACGAAAAGTACAATCGTCCATCCAACTATTTCGTACGGCCTCGCAGTCCAAGCCCTTTGTGCCCGCTCCAGCCAAATGCTCGAGTGTGATCCGTCACTACAGATAACGTACCGGGCGCTTGCTTGGGCGCTGCAAGATGCAATCTTGCCTCGGAATGTGTTTGAACCGGTTCAGCGCGCCCTGCACATGCAGCATCCGGCGATGTTCGCGGCTCCACGTTAAATTTTGTTGCGTTCCAACGGTTTTCGGTTGCCGCACTCCGCTTGGAAAGTTCGTGATTTGCTTGTGTACTTCATCGCAAGTCAAAAACTGCACTGTCGAGTCATCGATAAACCGGCGAATCTTCGCATTTGAGATATTCACGAGCAGCAAACAGGTGTAGATTTCGCGGATGTTGCCCGGTATCGCCTGTTACCTGATACAATGGGTCTTTACGCTGGCGTCGTGATTTGTGCGCCGCAACTGTGCTTGACGTGGACTGCTGTGCCCTGCTGGCCGTAAAAACGCTGAAATAATCATCTCATATCCGGCAGTGAAAGGGCGAGCGCGTGACAGCGGTTTGTCGCGAAAGCAGGCCTGCGTGCTGCTGCTGCTGCTGCTGCTCTCGCAAGTCGCCAAAGTTCGCAGCGTGCAATCCTGTTACGAGCGATGGTTTATTTACGAAGGTAATCGCGCGCACGTTTAACATGCAAAACGGACGAACTATAAAGTGTCAGTCAACACGACGATTGGAAGCAGATCTGTTGATTGAATGTTGCGCGAAGCGCAAACACACCCTCTTTTGCCTGTTTTTGCAGCGTGTGCCTTTGGTGCTACTTTACTTTAACGTCCGGACTTTCAAGTGGCGCGTCAACGAACCGAATTCGAATATGAGATTTTACGTCTCCATGTCTACGGAGCTGGTATTTGTTAGTTTCTGAGACGCGAACACGAAGCTGTTTTTTTATGGCTGCTGGACATTGCAAACGAACCTGTTGCGTACAATATTCCGCATTTCAGCGTGCTCAATTTTCGGTCCGCGTTATTAAACCCTTCAGCAGTTGGCCGCTCATTAATAATGCAACGGGTCAAGGCTGCATTGTCCTGGCGAACGAAAATCGGCAACAACGATTCTGTTTGCTTTGTCAGGGAGGCGACGACGTAATCTGCCTGTCGGAACTGAAGCTCGGGTTCATCGCGCAATCCTGCCTCGCTCCGGGCTTCTCGAGCTTAATGGCTAACCTTTTCTCGATGCGATCCACCATCAAGGTACGCTGGCCTTCCGATCACTCATCCACTTCGTGCTCCACGCGCTGTTCGCCGCCCTCCACGCGTTCCATTGTTCTGGGTTGAGATTCCTCGTCAGGGAAACCGCAGCAGCGAGGAGCTCCGCGAGGAAGGAAAGGGAGGCTTGCCACCACGAGCCCAGCCGGTGGCGTAGCCAGTCCAAGATGCTTTATTTTGGGGGGAGGAATTTTGGGGGGCTAAAATTTTTTATTGTATGCGAGCAACGGTGAGTTGTTTGGGATACCGCCTCTCAAAGCACAAAATTTCTGCGTATTCTAACAACTTTGGGGGCATGGCCCCCTGGGCCTCCACCTGGCTACGCCATGAGCCCAGCACGTCTCTCGCGGAGCCCTTGGTGCTGTGATACTAGTTCCGCTCTTGGCGCATGAAGCAAAACAAGACATTGTGGCTACGCGAGCACCGACCCTACGCCCGGGTTTCAGTGACATCAGACTAATACACACTTAACAAAAACCTCATAAAAATGTCAAGAAAAACGTAACCGTGGGTCATCGGCCGTGTCAGCAGGGAAATCAATGTCAGCAGGGAAACACGTAGCAGTAGCAAAAAAATCGATATAAAAGTTATAACGGATGTACATCAGGTGATCTGCGTGTCTTACACAAGCTTCATTCAGAGACAAGTCTTTTTCATAGTTATAGCTAACCCTGTGATGGCTAACATAGTAGGGACACTTTTCCCCTGTTTAACAGCTATACAGAAAACATTTAAGGTGGTTTTCAAGTTCCGGAGAATGGTACTGTTTAGAGCAGAGGTTCCCAACCTGGGCTATATATATCCCTAATGGTACATTTGCCTATCTGAAAGGGTGCATTTAATGTTAGTAATAGAAGAGAAATATATTAAATCTATTTCCAAATATTTGTACATATATCAGTGAATATTATTTAAAAAAATCATTATGTTTATTGCTAAATATTTCTATGATAAAATATTTTGTCATGAGAAATTTTGGGAGTACATGGTTGTCTGTCGAAATGCTGAAGGGGTACATGGTCAGAGAAAGGTTGGGAATACCTGGTTTAGAGAGAGAAGGAGCGTGTTTTGAACCGCCAGCGTAGTCGTCTGTTGGCCTGCTCGTCTCACAACTCGCGCAAACAAGAGATTTCGCTTCTGGAATAAAATCGGCACGACCTAATTTGTTTACTAACATGAACACATGTTTTCGAAAACTTCACCCACACACACATTTTACAAGCATCCACTCGTAAAATAGAGACACCGCAACCGCACCTAAAGCCATCTGGAGCTCAAGTGTGTGAACGAGGTCACCGTTACGTCTTTCTGGGTGACCTTAGTGTGCCGCGCACAAACTTGAGTGTGATTCTTACAGTTTAAAGCAGTGGCTCCCAACCTTTTTTGACCCATGGACCATCTTTACAAAAACAAACAAATCCGATGGACCACTTTGCTATGCTGACACCTTATTAACAACTAGTCGAAACTTTTCAGGAACGCTTACTCAAGGATTTATGGAACTTTCTGTAGACCACTAGACACTAGAAATGAGAAATACTGCTTTAAAGCATCTGTGAGTTCTAAACAGTTCGTTATGTAACGTCTGTGTTGTTGTAGTTTGACGGCGAATCGTGGCAGAAGCATTACTTGGCGGGCGTGGGGACCGAGATGTACACGGAGTACTTGTCGTCTTCGTTCGTCAACTATTCATTTCCGAAAGTGTGCGAGTGAGTGTTGAAACGGAGTTTTGCTGGCCCGGCAGTAACTTGCCTGAAGCGGAAAAGCAGGGAACGTCCGTTGCCTGACCGTTGTAAACCAAAATCTCTATTTTTGTGTCAAAGTTCCGGCGGGTGTGGGCGACGTCTTTGACGTCTTGGTTCTATATTA
>JGI24159J19872_10001182_pt1 | contig 27910 bp, 24 predicted proteins | sample Ectturendosymbi4_FD_19872 | JGI IMG/M metagenome (IMG submission 19872)
GATACTTTGGATGACCTGCTGGGGTTTCGGGTTCAAAAGTTGTGATGTAAGTTAGTAAAAATATTTGACTAATTAGATAATTAATTCATTTGTTTATTTTAGATCATAACCTTTAAACCAGAAACGCTAGAAAGTTGATCAAAGGCTCAAAAGACTCAAACTCGAGCCTAGTTTCCAATGCAAACTTCAGCGAAACACTTTGGCCTAGCAGTTGGGCCTTAGGCCTGGCAACATGAGCCAAAATGATCCCAAAACTACTTCACTTATGATGTCAGTCACAAAAAATCCGCACCCCCTAACCAAAAGATTTTTTTCGAGTGCAATCTACTAGACTGGCCGATCTGGTTGAGCCGTTGAACAGCTCTCTAGCGCAATCGGCAGAGGAGCTAGGGCGTTGGTAAGGCAACCAAAAACTGCTGATTTTTAGGCTGAAATCGAAGTACGAATATATCGTGGGCCAGCTCTAAAAGTTTTAAGAGAAATATTTAAAATCTTTGCATTCCAATGCAGATTTGAATCTTATCCCTAATTTGGTTTGAAACCCCATTAGGAACATTCGAGCTTGAATAATTGTACCAACATCTTCACCTTGCAGACGCTTCTGTGCCTCGTTAAATTTTGTGTTTATGTCCACCAAATAGAAAAGATGGCTTTTGCTCATTTCTAGTTCATCACTGCTGGGTCAACATTAACAAAAAATTGCACAGTTGAGTCATACAAGTCAACTCATCATTGCAAAGTACCACCTCTAGATAACCAACTCACCTCTGTGTGCAGAAGCAATTGGTTCAAAATTTCATCATTTTGTTCACATGGTATCGCAAACATTCATGAATTGAGAAGTTGTTCTCTAATTTTATTGACTGTTTTGATCCTTACTCATAAGACATCATGCAATTTTCCACTGAGCTACAAGGTGTTATCTATGTCTTGGCTACAAGATGTTGTCTAAGTAGCACACAGTGAACAGCATATATACTGGAAAATTTTTCCTTCAATAAAATGGTAAACCTTCTGTAACTGCCAATCACTGCTGGTGCTCCATCAGTAGCCACTGCAGTAACATTGCGTTCTTCTATATACTCAACCAAACATCTAAAAATGGTCTCTCCTTTTGCATCACCTTTGGGTATTTAGCAAACAATAACTAATGAAACAATGCACCTAAGACTTGGACTATTGTATCTCACACTTTTAGCCATCAGAAGATTTGAACTGCTAAAAGTCAATTCATGAAGTTGAATGGAAAACTTGCTGTGTTGAAGGTCAGATATCAAAGTATTTTTCACATCATCTGCCATCTCATCAATGCATCATTGTGCTGCTGTTGCACTTACTGGCAAGCACTTTGAAACAGCTTGTGAATCTTTTTTCAAAACATTTTCAACCACATCCTTGATTGCTGGCAGTATCATCTCTGGACCAATGGTGTGTGATTTTCTTTTCCTTGCTTGTGAAGTGTGATACTGTATAAAGTCTTCAGTCCTACTCTATCAGCCTCGGCAGGTGCTTTGAAAAATGTCTTCAAATTGTGATGGTTTTGAATTTTTCTTTCAACATTTTGAAATAAGCAAGATTTTTGTTTTTCCTATCAGAGTGAATCCTGTCAAGATGATCCTTTATCTTTGCTGGCGCCATGGCAACATTACTGAAAGTCTTCTCACATAGAAAGCACATTTACAAATAATCTTTTGAATATTGTCTGCACTTTTTTTTCAAAACTGTTTTTTCATTGATTCTGCAACTCAAAATATATGTATGAGTATTCAGTACACATCAGCTGTATCTGCTCTCTGTCCAAAAGACGAGTTGATCACTTTACGTCAAGAAGTTGCAATGCCCATGTGCTGGCCAATTACATGGGCCTTGCATTCAATATTGTGATGTCATACATACATGTTGAAGTGTAGAACATAATTGTCTGAAGATGCAGGCGGTCTTGACTCAGGCAATATGCGCTAAACCAGTGGTGGGGAACCCATTTACTATCATGGGCCTCATAAATTGTGGATAATTGCTGGAGGGCTACAAATAACAACTGATTGTATCATAAGTATCCTAAAATTCTGCCTTTATCTTACTATGAGGGATGGAGGCTTCTTATTGCATCCTGCCTTTAGTACAGGGGTGGGGAACCTGCGGCCCGCATGAACATTTGTCATGGCCCTCATCAGAATTTTAATTCCCCAAGTTAAGTACAAAATCACATCAATACGAAGCTCCACGATAAGCAGATACTTAGATAGTAAGTCAAGAGAAGTCACTCTTACTCATATTTAGATAGAGGTAGAATTTTAAGATAAAATTAATTAAGTTTGTAGTCCGCCAGCAGTAATGAACAATTCATGCGGCCCGTGATAGTAAATAGGTTCCCCGACCCTGCTTTAGTACCTGCTTATCATGGAGCTTTGTTTTGACTTGATTTTGTAGTCTAAATTGGATAACGAAAATTCTGATGCAGGCCATATCAAATGTTCACACGGGTCGCATGTTTCCCACCCATGCGCTAAACTTTTGCAGACGCCTGGTCTAATCACACAATGAACTTCGTTTTCAAACACTGCATTATTTCCAGTTTTTAATTCAGTCAGAATAGTGGTAAACATTTAAAGGTCGAAGTTGAGCTGCATCAGTGTATTATCAAGATATGAGTGTGGTACACTGCAAAGACAGTTAATAATTACAAAGTGAGGTTAAACTATTCCTGAATTGCCATGCTTAGAATGCAGGAGTTACTGTTTCCTTGACAGAGTAATTTATGACAATATATTTGCAGCCGCATGAACCCTATTGCAAATGGCATAAAACTATTGGATTGCTGTTTGCATATCACCAAATTTAAATCTATTTTGCAGGTGGCAATCATGAAATAATAAATATATCTGTGTTTGTGCATGCAGTTGTTACCTATGATGGCTGCTTTACATTGGCTGAAACACTACAAAGTTTCTGTTGGCATCTGTGGTTCCAGATGGTCAATTTTTAAATTGCAATCTGGTGGCAGATGCAAGTTTCATTTCAAACCAGTTACTGGTCCTGCAAAGAGGATATTAAAATTTAAGGAAAACATGGAATGTTCCAAAAGTTTGTTCTTTTGCAATCACAAGACAATTGCATGGGTTCATACAGGAAGCAGAAGTAGATCTCGTGGAGTGCATCCTGGTATTGTTGGACTTATTGTATTTGCACTTCCTGTGTCATACTGGATTATATTGGTCATTTATAGACTTTTTTATGCTCGTGAGAAATCAAAGGACAATAAATCACCTTTGCCAAAATATGAAAATTCTCAGAACCCAGATGAACCTGTTTACAAGGACAGAGTCACAGAATTGCATAACTTGCGAAAAAGAATGGCTCGGTCAAGGCAACAAGTGCATTCAGACGATGCAGAATGATTTTCTTGTATTCCTTTGTATTTTATATTTTTGCTGGTGTGTTTTTGTAAAGCTGTAAGTTGTCATTGATATCCAGTTGTTGGCAAAACTGCAGATTTTAGTTTATCATGCATTATTAGACTGTCAACTGAATCGGAGATTGTTGTTGGTATATATATATTACAGTTTTGCCATTTAATCTGTTAGTATGTTAAGCATATAACTGCTTGTAGCTATTACATCAGCTCTGTTTCACCTTTAACAGTCATTTTACTTTGCAGAGTAAGCAGTTTTATAGGACTTACTGTTTATAAATCAGTTATTAATCACCTGTAAAAAACGGATCAATAGAATTTGTACTTAACTGATGTTTATTTGATATGCTGTCTTATATGTGCCAGAAGTCAGTGAGGTATTTATCATGCTGGGATTATCATGCATGTGGATTCTTGGTGAAACAGGCACAACATGTTCTTGTAAGGTCTTTGACAGAAAGGAATTATTCTTTGCCATCAAATAAAGACAGACCCCATAACTTTTCAGAGAGTTCAAGTCATCCTTCAAAATACAAGCTTGACGAAACAGTTGGTATCCCGGAAGGTATTACCTATCAGGAAAAATCAGGACTAAAACCTACAATTTCAAGGGTGATAACGTTTGGTGTCATGTTGTTAGCTGGATATGCATTTTTTTTCAGTGATTATAATTTAGAAGTGGAGGAAGCCATGTTTAAGGATGATCCCACATATGAAGACAAGATGATGGAAAACCCTGCATATGCTAAAAGAATTGAAGAGCTGCGTTCCCAACGAACAAAAGAGAAGCTTCGTTCTTTCCAAGAAAAAGATTTCAACACCAAAATTTAGCACTAATAATTTTGCTATTTGATACCCAAAGACATAGGTTTGTTTTACTTGGAATTGTTATTGCTTTTTGGGCATGTGTAAACGAGTTAGGTGACTTCGGAGCTTGGGGAGCTTCATCACTGCCTAATCCTGTGAAATGGAAGTGGAAATGGCATAAGACAAAAAAGCTACCAATTCTTTTCAGACAAAGGCTTATTGCATGTTGCAAAATACAGTGTCATACATCATTGGACAACACAAATATAACAGTTGCTGTTTTATCCCTATTGGATCCTCGTGTGGGAGTATCCTGATGTCTGCAATACCAAACTTATACAGGACCTGTTTTTAGTTATTGCTTTAATGGCTGTGTGGTTTTAATGAATGCGCAAGGGGCAATCCATTTATAAATCAAAGACACCTTGTAACCACTAGTCATGGATTTTGCTGATTCTTAAATATGTGATAGAGATTGAAGAATTATAATGATAGCAAAATTTTTTTTTTAAATATCTTCACCTGTGCCCCAGATACAGCATTTTGAAATTTTGGCCACTAGGTGGATTTTAGGGTAACCACTAGTCACGGATACAAGATGAAGTCAGAAGACACCAACACAAGAAGACCAGAACAGGTAAACGGAAACAAGATAAAAACACGTTGAGCAGATTGTGTGCTCAGTGTTTGGCAGTTTCAACATCGGGCTACAGTAGATTTTTGCATGGTGTCATTGAAGCTGTGGCCAGTAGGTTCAGAAAACGCAATCAGAACTCTTCGACTGTGAACAATGATTTGGTTTGGTTCCTTGACTAGTGGTTACAAAACTTTAAAAAATCTGATGATTATAAATGGTTGACCCACAAGTTAATTTTGATGATCATATTTTGATTATCTAGCTTTTCACAGCATATATATGTGATTAGAAAGATGTTGAATGTGATGAAATAACATGGTCATGATTGTTCTTAAACACTTGTGGCAATTAGAAACAAGGTTTACACAGGTAAAAATGAAAGGTTGCTTTGCAAAGCAAGTTTGCTTTTTTTAGCTATTTAATACCTGCAGCTACAGTGTTTTTATAACAGGGGTCAGCATGATGAGACCACTTTCAAAGTTGGAAATGTTTTGTCATAATGTTTACTGCAAATACACTCCATATATATTTGATGATGGATTTCGCTAGTTTTGAAAAACAGTTATTTGCATTTGCTTTCCCAATTTTGAGGCAATGTGTATTAATTTCACGTTTTGAACCAAGGACCTTACATAGAGTACTTTCCATATTTTATTAGAGGAGGCCTTTGACAAAGCAACATTTGTATCATCATATTTCATAATGCCTTCCAAAGAAGATTTGTGTGTTTTCTTTAAAACTTAATTTCCTTTCAATGCTATCTTTTCCTTAAATTTTGATAGCATGTCCAATTGCAGTGAAAAATATTTTGATTACATATAAACTACATCTGATGGTTTTTGTGCTTATGGTTTGCTCTGCACAGCTTATCTATATTCTCATAATGAAGACCAGTTTTGTTGTGTGTGGAAGTTCGAGAAAATTCAGGTTAAACTGCAGCATGATTTCACAGATAGCAGCAATCAGTGTCACTGCACAGGTACCTACTTTCACAACCAATATTACTCAAGAAGGTTATCATGCAAACCGCAAAGTGTGAAACAAAAGATGAAAGTTTGTTGGATTTGAAAATGTGTGAAGTTGATCTGAAAGACAACTATTTTGACAAGTTTGCAGTAAAAGTAGTCTTGCACTTTTTGCAAGGTAGCCCAGTGCTTATGTATTTGCATATAAGGATTTGCCTATTTTGATTTTTTCCAAATAGAACTGGAATCTAGAAAGGTAAAACTGTCTTCTGATAAGTGCAGAACCACAATGAGCTAACATAATGTTTTCTACCAGCTAGAAAAAATTATGCAAAAACCATAATTTTAAATACACCATGTTGGGTGTTTTGAAAACAACTATTATGATTTTATCAACAAAACCCTTTCCGATGCTTTGACATGCATACTGCTTGTAAAGACACAATATCTTGCAATTTGCTTGCTCTCTTTGCTTGGTTTCACGTTCAGTGCTTTCTCTTTTTCCTGGCCACATCCTCTGTGCTGTGAAAACCACATGAGTTTATTTTCATGCTGAACAGCAGATGCTGCAAATGTGTTTCAAAACGGTGATTTCGTTTTGGTTGTATATTTAAACGTGTTCTGTGATTTTTATGCAAAAGATCATGTTATTTGGGAAGCAAAAGGAGCATTTGACAAAATCCTTCTTTTTGTAAGTGCTGAAAGAATAAACTTATATAGTTTGTGAAAAGAGTCTTGATTTTTCTCTCTGTTTATGAGAGTTGGCATGTGCATTGTTGCTAGTTCTTCATGCAGAAAGGTTTACTGGGTTAGTGATATTACATGATTCATTTGAAATGTTCCTTGCAAATGGTTTTGTTGAATGTTCAAGCATTTTGAAGCTGTTTAGTATTTGGCTGTGGATTGGTGTTCAAGAATGTTTTGTGGAACCACATATTTGCTTTAATTACACTTGAATCTCCTGACAGTTATACATTAACTACGTTTTTTGAAGTGCTGGAATGTAGATATCAAGGCATTCGAATTCATATATCCTTAAAGTTATGGTAAAACCTAAACAGTTCTCAGAACAAAATCTAAACTATTGTTTGGCTTTAAGTGAAGTATATGGAAGTTCTACTTTTTGCGCTATGCTTGGAGTGATCCATTAATAATCACTGTGAGTGTGACGTTTGTTTCAGATTCTGTAGTGATTCTTTTGTATGATTATCCTGAGCTGGTTTGCAGGAAATGGCATTGGGTGCATGGAGTCCATTTAAAGATCTGCATAGTGTGGCCCAGGAATATGCTTTGCACAACGCGAATTCATCTTACCACCGCCTGAAGGCATTGTTGCGCCAACATAAGCCTGAATTTTTTTCTCTACTAAAAAATGCGGTAATTTTTAAAAAATATTATGGAACTTACAGTTTTATTACTTTTGTATGCCCTGCCTTTTTTGGCTAGTTATGTCAGATATAAGTATACATACAAATGAGTTTGACAACTTTTGCAGCCCAGAAGCAGTGAGCAGCGATCAAAAGTGCAAAATGCTCACACAGTCGGTTTGCCTGCTGAAAGAGAAGCAAATCCAGTAATCCTGGAAGAATCCTTTATTGAGGAAGCACTTATTATTAGCGATTTGTACGAACTGAATGAATTTGCTTCTGTTGACCTGCTTCTTGCAGGTAATGTTTGCCTTTGCTCCTAGGTGTTTGTTTTCGGACATAGACTGAATTTTTTTTTAACGAACGAAAAAAATTAGGGCAGTTTGGTCATACTGACCGAAAATATAGGTTAGTGACTACTGTTATGGCGAGTTTTCATATCATTTTGGGTAAAATGACCGAAATGTCGTAGCGAAAAAAAACAGCGTTGCTCAAGAATGTTGTTGCACGATTGTAAATGTAAGCTAAGCAATCATGAAAACCTACCGGTATCGTGGCGTATTCCACCATGGTATCCGTTTTAATAAAACTCCGGTGACTTTTAACCACTGCGTACAGATGATAATAACCTAGAAATTTTCGGAACTTTTACCGGAAATCATTCATTCCCTTCGTTACGTTGCTTGTCTCTTTGTCTTAGACCGTGCGATGTGCGACAACCAAGAGATTTATAATTTTACAAAGTCATGCAAACAAGTGCTCAAACTGCTCGTTTATGAGAGGCCTGAGGCAAATGCTAACTTTTTCGTGAATCGGACCCTGCGCCTCAGTGTCCTGAAACAAGTCACCTGCCCTTGCGCCGTCAGCTCAAATTTACCTAGCGATCGAAAAATCTGTTTAATTGTTATTCATAACAACAGCCGAACAGCAAGTTCCCAATTATCCCAACTATTCTCGCGGCCTGGTTGCGGTCTTGTTGTATTGGGATGGCCGTCGGAACCTGGTTAGCGCGTTGCGGACAATGATGCAGTGTCGAGAAGGAAGAACGTGGACGATGGAGTTATCGTGAGTCTCTTCGTTTGTTTTGCTTCAGTGCTTTGATAAAATCATCGGCGCAATAATTCTATTTCCTGGTATCGTAAACGCACGCTGCAGGCAATTGCCGAGTGTAGTTTTATCATTACGTGGATAAAAGTATAATCTGCAATTGTCTGCAGAGTGCCTTTAAAAATCCGGAAAGTCGAAATCTATATTAACGTGATGTTGTCCACGATGTTGTGATAAAATGACGAGCCGTAATGACTTCTTTACCTTTTAAGAGACGAGTCGGTGGCCATGGCAACGACTTTCACGGACGAGTTGCTACAGAACGGACTGACGAAACAGATACTCAAGCTGCTCTGTGACATTCAAGTTGAAACCGAAATGGAGAAACTCGGCAAACAGAGAGGTCTTGGCGATGCCAAACATCGAATGCAGGTGTGTTTTCCACAATTTTTACTACTGCTTCCAGTAATGCGCCTTACAGCTCGATTTTTGGTGAATCTTTCAATCCGTGCTGTGGTGTTTTATTCCGCCAACCATATTTGTTGCTGATGTGAATTTCAATTACTTGCGTTTGTTTCGATTTTTTTACGAGAGCCTTTCGCTTATCCGACAGATGTCACAAACAGTTCTCTCCCGGACCGGGAACGAAACTAAATTATCGTTGGATGAACGTAGATAAGCTCTGACAAGACATCATTTGCGTTAAACTGCCGTCGATTCAGTTATCCAATTTCTTCCTGCGTTCAAATTACTTGCTGTGTATTTTCCAACTTCCGTGGAAGCAGGTCTTCGCGTTGCATTGGTGTTTTACAGATTTTCATATAGCTGATCTAGTATGAAATTGCAAATTGGCATCGTCACTCCACGCATTCTATTTGTACAAAAAAATCCGAGGTCTATTTCTTTACTAATATTTTGTACAAAATACACCACTGAGACTAGTTCCTTTGCGATGAAAACACTGCTTTCGATAAATCCACTCCTACCCCACTCACGTTTGTTTGCATTCTTTTTCGAAGTTTTCTCTGTGTTTTTACTTTTGATGACAAGGATTGCTGCAATGGCGATTGCTTTGAAAATTCCCAAGTCGATTGTTTCGCTGAGAACCAGTTTTTTTTTAATACATCAGTTCCGTATTTGTTGGGTCGTTTCGCTCGGGTTCGTAAAATTCATTTGGTGTGACTGCGTTTCGCTCAGGTACGTGACCTGATCACCGAGGTCCGGCAATGCCTGGCCGAGTGTCTCTTCTACTACGCCGGACAGTCCGGCCTGCCGTGCAACGACGTTCTGGACCTCGTCGGTCACTTGCAGAAGCACGTAGGCCTGGAAGCGAACGGCAAGCTGTCCACCACGAGCTTAGCTCTCGTGTTCACACTGTTCTATGCTTTCGTCTTACCGTACGATTCCCAGACTGAAAACGACGAAACTGGTACGCGCGTGATGGTGCCTTTGCGTTGGCGTTTGTGTTTTATGCGGTTCCTTTTCACGATAAAGGTTTGTAATGTGTTCTGTCGAACAGTCTGCGAATGCAATATTCGGTCAGACCGTGAATTGAGGAGCAGTTAATTGACACCTTATTTGTTTTGTGTTTCAAAGCGTTAGTGGTAGAGTGTCCGCTTCTCAATTGGAAGGTTGGTTGTTCGAGCCACGGCCACTGAGGGCGCTGCCGTAGCGCTCCTTGGGCAAGAGCGTTCGCCTCAACCGCCCCTGCAAAAAGCAAAAAATTCAGGCGTCGGGCTGCCGCCAATTGTCACAAAAATCAAATTACCGTAAAAAATCAAAAGAAGCGTCTATTTCTTTAAAATCTGCTCCTTCTAGTTTGCAAATAAGCACAGGTGAACTGCATATGCGGCCTGCATCGAACATTCCAAAAACCATACAAGGAAGTCTCCCTGGGTCTTCGACCGCGGCCCTTTCAAAAGCTTTGCTTGCAATGCACAAAGAGACAGTGCTGCATGGATTCAGGCAGAACGTGCAGAGGAGTAACCCGGCAACCGAAAACCAGCAATAGCTCAGTTGTTTGCCAAAGTATGGTTGAAATCAGGATCACTGTGACGAAACCCTTTTTGTTTTCAAAACCGAAAGTTAAAAACTTGTCGGCAGTGTAACTTGTTTACATTTCGAAATTTTCGAAGCAACTTATAAATTGAGGAACTCGAAGTCAAAGACCTGTTTTTTCTTCAGTAATAATCGATTTCATGCATTATTTAACATAAATGACAAAAAAGTGGATTTTGTTTCGGGGAGTGGGAGAAAACTTTGGAACTAGAATTTAATTGTCGATATGAAAACCGGCAAAATTAAGAAATCACGGCAGTTTTTCAGCAAATTGTCCAAACTTCGACAATATCTTAGCCCCGTTGTTGTTGATCTGAAATGTTTCCTGCTTCTTACTGGTCAAAAGCAAATAGTGCCATCTAGTGGAAAAGTACACGTGTCAAACAATTGACAAAGCGCACGATTTTGTGCTCAGAATGCCCTGACAATTGTCATAACTGCGATTAACGACCGACTGTAAGATCCGTAACGCGTTGTAAGCTGTTCATTATAATACCTTTGTTTTGTTTTTTTTAAATCTTCGCAGCAATCAAGGAGTTGATGCAACATCCAGTTCTTTCAGATAAAAACTTTCTCAGCTTGGTTCAAAAAACGCTCATCCAACAAACGTAGGTATTGTTTGCAAATAAACGTGTCTAAGCCCCTTTCGTTGTCTGTCTATATATATATCATCGTTCTGCACCCTGAGCTTCGTGGTCATTTTACAGGATTGTCTCATTCAACGATCTGCACATTTTCAGCTTTCGATTATTCGATCACAATCTCTATTTACTTTCAAAATAAAAAAAAACAAGTTTGCAATTGTTGTTCCGAGTTACAGTGAAACGTGGAGTTCATTTCGCACATCCATCCCAGGGGTTGGCAAGCTACGGCACGCTGAACATTTTCGCGGCCCTCGTATACACAATGCACACTTTTAGTATTTTTTGTACTGATCGAGTATCAAAATATGGTAATTCTTGTATGAAACACAAGAAACGTGGAATAATAAAACGTCCTCTTGCTAAAATAAGCTGAGTTTCAATTTTTAAGATGTAAATATATCAAAAAATAAGAATATTAAAATATATTTTATTTTGTATAAAAAAAGTACTATTTGCAGAATCTGGCCTTTCGTCGGGCACTGACAGAACAATGTGGCCCTCGCTTGCCCACCCTTTGAACTATCCATTGCAGATATGTTGTACACTTTATCTCGCAGCGATCTACAAGTCGTCAAACAGAACTTGTCGTATGTTGTTAACCCAGACACCAACTCCACTCATAACGAATATGCCGCAGCGGTAGTGTCCTCCACATTCTTCGCTTCGCAGGTCTCAGGCCTCCTGGAAGGTGCCCGGGGTCAAGGCATGCGTCACCCTGGCCTGGTCCCTGCTGCTTCGCTCCGTCGCACAGATCCCTACGTCACTTTTCACCGGCGCGACGCTCGTGCAGCCGAACGCTGACGTCATGGAGCAAGACGAGAACGTTCTCGATGAATCTCTCAAAGATCGCGTTTTTCTGTTCATGAGGGTGGGTGTCGTCGAAACTACTTGTGATCTGAGTTTTAATGGGTCAGTGGCCGATTCTTTTTTAAATGGCCGAAAAAAATCTGGTCATTTCGGTAAAAAATGTCTTTTTCAGTCATAAAAAATCCGCAAAAATCAAAGAATGACAGAAAGTTGGTTATTTCGGGCAAGTGGCCGAAATGTTTCTGCGAAAAGAAAACTCAGCCTGTGGTCGTCGCGGCCCCAGGCCCCATATGGCCGTCGTTGCACCACTCAATGTCGATGGGATTTGCGCCAGCTCTTAACCACCCTCGTTTTTTTCTCCCCCACAGGAGGCTATCGTTTTATCCGACAACTTCCACAGCGAGGAATTCTACCTCCGTCGATTGCACGGCCTTATCACCGATCTTATCATCAACATGCCTTTGAAAGTAAGCGCTGGCATTCACTCTTGTCGTTGCAAATGTTGTTTCTACGTGTTGGTTGCTGGGCAACCGTCGCGAGCGTGAGTTTTTCCGGTTGACTGGTTCAGGACAAGTATTGCATTGTACCAGTGGTTCTCAAATGTACGCAATGGTGCTTCAAGGGGTGCACTAGTTGTTTTAATTACCTTCAGAATGAAATTTCAACGCAAAAGTACAGCAATAATAGGAAAACTTCTAATTATCGTGTTCATGATTACAGTCAGTGGGTACTTTATGAATAAACTATTGCCCAAAGGATACGTCACTAAAAAAGGTTGAGAACCACTGCAGTAGAACCGTCGCCAGAAAAAAGTCTTCAGCAGGGGGTCTTTACGTTTGTGCAAGGGGGGCTGGATAGTCTGAAAGTTTAATGAAAACTAAATATTCCATTGATGATTTATATTGTTTCATCTTCCAATGTGGGTGGGTATGGAGCTTTGTTTGGGGGGATAAACCCCCGTGTCGACGGGGCTACACTGTTACACGGTCTCGGACCTCTGTTTGCATAGGCTCGATAGCGGAGGCATTGTCCCTTTTGTGTACCCGCACATGGATGGCTGTTAGAAGAAAACTACAGGCAAAACAAATTTTTGTTGAGTTCGTCTGCGGTCTCAATCGTATGAATAGCTTTCATTTCTGCGCGCACTTAGATGGCTGCCGAAGCCAATGTTCAACACTCACCCCGTAAAAAATGTTCGCGCAAAAAACACCCCCCGGAAAAAATTCTTTTGCAAGAAAGAATTGATTTAATTTTTTACATTTCTGGGAATGGGACGATTTGAAGAAACGTTTATTTCGAATGGAATTCATCTGAGATGATCATGAAAAGCGATAATTTTCAACTTGTCGTGTTGACATTATTTTCTCACGCTGTCGCCATCTTCTTTAATCTCTGACCTGCGCAGGTGAAAGATATGCGTAACCATGGCGACGAAACAGCCCGCATCACAATGCTCCATCTCCTGGAAGGGGAAGACCCGCCGCCGGGAATGCGTAAAGACTTCGAACAGGTTGGTGAGAAGTGTTGCGGAGTCGGAGGTAAAATGTCCAACTCCGGCCTTTCGAAAAATTTCCGACTCCTCAGCATCACATAAATGAAGTTTGGCTGTCGACCATTTTGTAGCAACCAACAGAGAATGCAAATCGTGGTACACAGCAAGAATTGTCTGTTTCAATGAAAGTTTTGAAACCAACCCGCACCACATCAACAGGGATTCCTAACTCAGGAATGCGATGTAAAATATGATCCAATTGGACTTCCGGAGTCGGATGAAAAAATCCGACTCCGGCTCCTAGTGTTCTTAGGAGTCCGAGTCCTTTCGACCCCGCAACGCTGGTTACGCGGTTTGTGGACGTCGCAGCCAAACGTAAATTTCTCCAGCAAAGTTTCGGATTTATTAGTAAAGTGGAAGTTAGTGAATAAATTTATGCTTCCATTTAGTTGGTGTTCTGCCTCGTGGTCAAAATGTTTTCTTTGCTTGTCACAAATGCCAAAAAACGCCATGTGAACACTCAACAAGCGAAGTGTCCAGCGTTCCTGTGCCAGACTTGGCGATGACGACATCCGGCAGTCAGATTTTCCAAAAATCGTCAAAATGTCTGCGCGTTCGCGAATGAAAAATTGCCAGGAACTTAAATTTCGAACCGCTCCAGTATTTTGTGACCAACCAGGCATCGGCACTGACCAATGCACTCTAGCATGGTCCGGTGGGAGTGTTTCTTGGCATGGCATAAGCCTGTGGATTGTCTCATTCTTGGCCAGCGCAACATACCCCTTGTTGATTAAAAACGCCAATAAAATGTAACAGATGCGCATACATTGCTGGAAGTTTCCAAAGATGTTGAGGCAATGAAAAGGGACATTGCAGCAGGTCTGGCTGTTGGTGATTTAGTTGTTCGTGCACTCCAACGTAAAGATGATCTTGATTACATTCTACACCCTCTTAAAACTGTTCAGTAACGACAGTCCATCACTCGAAAGCCCACCAGTGGCTGCGTTGTGTCGATTGAAATCACGGACGATGTCGCTGCTGTGCTCCTCACATTCAATCGCTCAAGTCAGGGATCGGCAACTTTTTGCTAACTGTGCGCCGATTTAAGGTTCCAAATCATTCAGTGTGCCAGCTACATACGTAGTTTTGTACACGTAAAGGTCAAGATACTTCTTGTGAACCATAACAAAATTGATATGTGAAACTTGGAGCTTGTGCGTGCCATTGGAAATTGCTTGGCGTGCCAAGTGTGGCCGCGTGGCGTAGGTTGGCGACTCTTGGTTTAAGTGTTTTAATAAATCAACGATAACATTTTGTCTGCAGTTGATGCAACTCGTCACTTGTCTCTACGACAAGGACCCCCTCAACCTTCAGCTGTCTGGCGACTTCTGGCCGCCGAATGGCTCCAGTTTTCTGTCCGACACTGGGTCTTTCTTAGCAACCTCTCACAGAGCGCAGAGGGCATCGTATAAGCAGGTATTTTGTCGAATATTTTGCTTGCTCGGTGGTGAATTATTCTTTTGCAGAAACGACGTCACGAACCTGCTGTCGTAATACGACCGTTTATGGGCAACGTGAACTGACGTCACTTCTAGATTTGGTGACGTCGCTTCGCGCGCTGTTTGTTGCCCTAGATCACGTGAGACTTGCCGACACGGGTCAGTGAGTTGCATGACCTGTGAGCGATTGTCTCTCACATTTGTTTCGTACGTGATGACAATCTGAGTTTTTTACCACGTTACGTCATTAGTTTACGTCTGAAGGCGATCAGCCTCGTGATGACCTTTTGTGACTCAGCAAAAATACGTTGCTGCGATCTAATGACTCAGCAAAAAGATGTTGATGCGATCTAATCCAGTGCGTTTCAACCTTTTTCAGTGATCTACCCTTTGGGAAATAGTTAATCTATCAAGTACCCCTTGACTGTAATTATAAACACAATAATCAGAAGTGTACCTATGTTTATTGTAATTTTACGTTAAAGTTTCATTATGAAAAAATTGTGTACCCCTGGGACACATTTGCGTACCCCAAGCTGTTTGTTTTTCGTCATGGACCGAAATTTTTTTGAAATGACCAAAAACAATTAAGTTATTTCTGTCGGAAAATCTGAAAATACAGACTAATGAACACTGTTATGGCGAGTTTTAACACAACTGTGAGACAAATGATCGAAATGTCTCAGCAAAAAAATGACCAAAATGTCTTAACGAAAAAAACAAGACCCCAAGGGGTATCTATCCAGCTGTTGAGACTTTTATTTTAATCTTTTTCAAGTTTGACATGCATTCATTTGCGTGAAACTCTTCTCAAAATTTCTAGTAGACCAGGTGTCTGGCAGCTTTCCAAGGCAAAATACCTAGCAACGACCTGAGCATACTCGTATCCGTTTGTAGCTAACTTAAGTTGTGCTTGCATTCCATGTCCACACCTCAGCTGTTCTTCTGCCCGCAGATGGCCCTTTTCAAGTTCCTGCGCCAGTCCGGCGACCTCCTCCCACCCCTCCTTTACATTCCGTACCTTCAAATGCTGTCCGCACTCGCAACAGGAGCCAGGTGCGCTCGCGGCGCGTTCGAAATGCTGCGAGCGAACGGCGCAGCCCTCGGTGAGACGTCAGCGCTGGGTTAAGATGGTGGTGGTTTGGCAAAATTAAACTTATTGCGAACAAAATCGCCAAAAACATCGAGTGTATTGTTTTATTCAACGTTTCAGTTTAGTCGTAAGCCATCATCAGGAATGTAAATACAACGAAACAGTTAGAAAGAAAAAAAATAAGGATGCAATTTGAAGGCATTCGTACTCTATTACGTCATATAGGCCATTATGTGTTAAAAAGCAGTAAGGGCAATGGATGAACCATCGACGTTGAGATCTGGCTGGTATTGCTGTATCAGAAGAAACTCGAGTAGGTGAAGTTCCTTCTGACCGACGATGCTTCCCAATATTTCCGGTTGCTTGGAGTTGAAACGGTGCTTGGGATTGGTCAACAAATGTTTGCAAACTTCAGAACGTTGATCAAATTTGTGTTCGTTGATTCGGGTCATATTTTCTTTTTCACTACTGTATTTTATTTATATTCCTGATGACGGCGTACGACTAAGCCGAAACGTTGAATAAAATAACGTATTCGATTATTGTGGTTGTTTTGTTCGCAATAAGAATCTACAGCAACTCCGTACATTGCTTACCAAAGCAGATTAAATTTTGACTTTTTGGCGTGCAGTCCTGCAGTGGTCTTGCCAAACTTCAGTTGTATCAACAGATACTTGGCTTGTAAACGGTTTTGTAGTCTTTTCAAAGATTCGTTTCGTTCAACTTGAAACTAACACTTGTTGAGAAGAAGCGCAACTCACTTCTCGCTACTGATCTTTAGAAAGTGCATTGTGGGAATCGCCTCCGACCTATATTTTGACTGCTTGAGTTTTCAACGCAGGAGGCAACGGTGAAAGTAGCAACATATCCTGGGATCATTTCTTCTCCTCTTGTCAGAGATACTACACCAACCTGCGGCATGACCGGCCCAGTCAGGACATAACCAGTCCATTTGCTCCTCAAAGCCCATTTGCGGGTCAGGTAAGCATTGGTCACTATGCACTTTTTTTCTCGCTTTTGCGCGTTTAGGACGATTTTTATGATGCCTACTAGATCAACCTAAAAAAATATTCGGGTCCATGGGCGTCGGAAGGGGGGCCAAGACCCTCCTGGATTTTGAAATTTTCAGTAAAAAAAGTTGTTTCCTTGATTTCGAGTGGAAAAAACAAATTGCACCACTTTTGTCCCCCCCTGGAATAATTTTGGAAAAATCTTCTAGTGCACCCCCTGGAAAAAATCCTTCCTACGCCCATGTTCGGGTCAAACCGCAAAACGCGTTCAGCCCAAATGTTTTCTAACTGAACAGGGTTTCACCCTGCGGCGGGACTCGCTACTCGCTGGAGCACATGCGTCCGACAACTGTTTGTAATATTTTCACCCCCATGTCGAGTGGTCTCGTCCAGACACATAGCTGCAAATCGAAAACGGAAGTGATGGCTGCCAACTGAAACGTCGCTTGCATTTGACCTTTGACCGACTATGACGGGTGTCGCGTCAGCGCGATCACATTGCTCTCTTTCTCGTTTCAGGGCCACGGCACGCCCGTTCGCGGCATCACCCCCCAGGAGGTCGGGGGACTAAGGGCCGTCATGCAGCTGACTGCGAAGATCGCCCAATACGTAAGTTGCGTAACACTGGCGTGCGCTGCCGCTGTGTTTTATTTGTGACGTCATTTGCATCTTCCACACCTTCGTGCCCGTCCGCCCAAGATGTAAGATAAGCTTAATGTGGGGCAATGGCACCCGTGACCTCTGGGCCCTGTGCTTGGAGAGTCAAGTTTGTGTTGGTCACTCACATGCTCCATGCTGTGGAGCTAAGTGTGCCTTAAACGGGTGATTCAGAGGAAAAGCTGATTCTATTTGAATAAGAGCTGATGATGCCAACTTCGTAGGCGAAATATACATTCTGTTAAGATCTTAAAGTGTCTGATTCTTTGCTGGGAAATGATTCCTTTCGATGGACTGTGATTCAGAAAACTTTTTTTTGAAGAACTAAACGAAAAAATCCCGCAATCGTTTGGACCTACACCGCCATGCGTATAGTGAATGACGTATTTATGCGTGACGCAATTACCGCGTACGTGGCCATCAGAGTAGGTTCGGTTACGAAGAACGCTCCTTTGCCCTCTGGCAAAAAAGGTCTCCCAGAAAACTTAAACAATGGCGTTTATCATCTTTCCAAACCACGCGGACAGACTTCGGATCGCCGCAGCTTTATTACAACAGGTAGACACCCGGGACCCCTCCAGGCCCCTTCTTGGTGCCATCACTGTACAGGAACCTCACTGGCCAACAGTCTGCGTTGACAAATCAAACATGCTTCACTTGCTTTGTACAGGACGACATCGCCTGCATTTCCATCTACGAGCACTCGCAGTGGTCCGCTTGCGGCGTCCTCTTCGGGCTCCTGCAGTGCCCGGTCCCGGTCGGGCTCAAGGGGGACATACTGAACGTGATCGCCCAGTTCGCCCGCATGCCAACGATCTCGATGAGTCTTCTGCAACTGCTCGAGGCGTCCCAGGTGCTGCACACCCTTCCCGACCATTGGACTGCTGGTGAGCCGTTTGAATGCATTTTGAAAAGGGCACTGTGTGTCAGATTGAAAAGGGCACTGTGTGTCAGATTGAAAAGGGCACTGTGTGTCAGATTGAAAAGGGCACTGTGTGTCAGATTGAAAAGGGCACTGCGTGTCAGATTAAAATGGGTATTCGTCGACTTGCTTTTCCAGAGGCAAACTCACAACCTTTCTTGCACTATAATGCTGGTTTCGTCTGAAGCAGTGTCTACGGTTTCTGGAAAAAATTGTGTTTTTTTCCGTCGTGCGCGTTCACCTTTTCCAAGCGAACGCCAAGATTTCCATCTTGCTTGTTCGTGGCAGAAGTGCAATCGAACAGTTCTCGTTTTTAACTGAAAAAGCACCGCTAGTCTGCCACCAACACCCTCACAGTGCCTACCTGTTCCTAGAACTAACAGCTTCGTAGTTGCTGGAAGTTGACTGTCGGCTTGCAGAAAGAACGGAGCAATGCTCGTGAGATGTCTTCTTGCAGAAGTACATGACCAGCAATATGAGAAGAATGCAGTTAGATGTAAGGAATATAGACGCTGAGCGCTTTTCCATCGGCGCCAACTTGAAATTTAACTCGCTTTTGACGGAAGGTCTCCAGTTTTGTTTCCTTTTGTCATTGCACATTTGTTTATCTCCATATAGTAGTGGCTGGATTGTCCCAAGTTTCTTGACGTATCGTCTCCTCCCAGGTGCTGGCAAGCAAATGGGTCTACCCGACGAACTCGAAGAGATCGAGTCGCGTGAGGAGGAGTTCCCGATGACTCGCGGTTTCATAAATCTTCTTTGCAAACTGGTCGAGTCGGGAGCCAGTCTTGCTGTGTAAGTCCTGCTTTTTCTGTGTGTTCAGACGTCTGGGATCTTGTTCTTTTCTGGTCAACATAACGTGAATTAATCATTTGTGAAGCGTATTAGGCCTATATATTGAGGTATGGCAATACGTGTTTTGGTATTTAAAGGAGTGTTATTGAGTGTTAAGTTTTCTATCTTCGGTCACAAACTCAAGATTCAAATTTTTAAGTTACTCTGATTTGTTATTTTTCGATGTTTTTTTTTTCACTTCATTTGCGTTCCGAGAAGACAATTTTCCCCGTTTCGGAATTGGGACTGTGGGTCAAACGTCTGTGTGCCAACCAGGCCCGTAGCCACGGGGGAAGAGCCCTCCAATTTTTCTGTGTTCAGAAAAAAAAAAAAAATAGTCAGTAAAAACAAAAACCTTTTGATCCTCTAAACATGTATTTTTCCCCCTCAAACCTTAAAACCAGGCTACGAGCCTGGTGCCAACACAAGGCCAGCATTCATTTACTGGTGTTTCTTATCCTGGAAAGAAACAACACCAGAAAAGCTTTTATTGAACCGACGATTCTTTTCAAACGTGAAGATAGAAAATAATTTATTTTCTTAATTTTCTGATTACACCTCATGTTTGGGTTGTTACCCCGTTCGATCTTTTCCAGACTGGGTGAAGGGACGCGCTCCCCGGGGTTCGACCCATATCTCAACTTCGCGATAGAGTCCGTCTTCCTCAAGCTCCAGTCGCGAGCTTATGCCCGTAAGGAAGAAAAATGGGAGGTAAGTGAACCGTTGCGCCCCTGGTCAACTTCAAACGTATGACTCCATTTAGCAGCAGGTCCAGATCTGGGGAGATGCGCTCTCTAGATTGGATACTTTTTCCTTCCAAGGCGCCCTTTTTCGGTCTTCCCTCCCTCTTAACGCACAAAACTAGACTTGAGATCTGCAGTATCCTTTTGCAGTTGCACAAGCCTCTTGAGCAAACNCATAACCCTTCTCCATNACCACTGTGGCGTTGTTTTTAAAGTACCCGAGCATCGCCCATTACCACTGTGGCGTTNTTTTCAAAACACCCGAGCATTGCCCATTACCACTGTGACGTTATTTTCAANGTACCCGAGCATCGNCCATCACCACTGTGGCGTTGCAGGTCGCGTCATGTGCCTTGCGATTGTTCAACGAGCTCCTAACCCGCTACCAGCCGCTCCCTGAGCACTTCGGTGCTGACAGAGCACTTTTGCCGGCGGACAGCATGACTCAGCATTCCAGCTTCTTGCACGACACCTCAATGCGATCCAGCGTCTCGTCTCCGCGGAGCGGCAAACCGCCAGGATACTCCCTCCTGCTTTACATCTACAACGAAGGAAACTTCTTTAAAACTGTAAGAAAGCGCTGGACATCTGCTGCACAAATTTTAGACGCTAAATCACAACTGTGTTTAAAAAAAACTTATTGCAAATGGCTTTTCGCATTTTTTTGTGCAATTGTCTTTTTTTTGATATGCCTGTTGTTATTGCAGTCAAGTTTGAAACGCTTGATTCGCGGAATTCAAATTTTGTTGTACTACGAAAAGTAAAGTTGGCTTTCGTAAGAGTTTTGAAAAGTCGATGTATTTTTAGAAATAGGCCACCCGCTGTCCATTTACAAACATGTGAAAGATGGCACGCGCCCAGATCCCAGCCTAGCAAAAATGTATGGATAAATTGGCTGTTCGATACATTGCCGCCTTCATTTTTTCCAAACAAATCAACGCTTTCCCGTTTTGAGCATGCTCAACTTGATGTGCTTCGCCCCGGCTTTGCAAACAGGTGATGAACGCAATCAACGAATGCATCGTGTACTTGGACAAGTACACTCCGAAGCCCGCTGTGGAGTCAACTTTGGTGGAGGCAGTGATACTTGCCATGGAACTACTGCACAACGCCCTGCAACTTCAAGTCAGTGGAGGCCAGTGTGGCTTTGGGAGGGGTCAAATATTTTGACTTTAAGCGAGCAACAGTATTTGGTTTGGCACACTGTCTCTCAAAGCACAAAACGACAAGATATGNTAGAAATTTCGGGTGGTGGTGGNGGAACCCTTGCCTCCCTGGCTACGCCTATGGTAGAGTCTGCGTTCTTGCACGATCTATTTTGGTTCAAGCCTGAATACGAAAAAATCGTTAATTCTTTTTATGTGGGCTTGGCTTCATAAGTTCAAGTTCTCACATTTTAACGCGCCAGAAATCGCGAGTCTCATCAAACATTTTGTGACGTCACACTTTGGTATTTTCGCGCACCTCAAATCAAAAGTAACAATCGCTTTCATACGATTGGTGGTTTCAAATACAAAGTTTACAATGTTCGAAAATACAGTAGAAATTAGATTTGTTGCCATTGCTATAATGCAGTGTAATGAAAAAGTTTTTCCCTTTGCGGAGACGTGCTTTTGCATTCATCTGCAAAGTAACCAATTGCTTTGTTTCGTAGGAACCCTTCTTGTCCGCCATGAGAGAAAGTGGCAAACCAGTCATGGTCACTACGCTGGACAAGCTCTTATTGGGAGTGAACACTAAGTCGGGAAAGGCCGATCATTTGGTGAACATCGCCAAGTAAGTTTGTTGCTTCTTTGTTATTGTTTACGAAACCCTTCGAATGTTTTGGTTTAAAAATGTTGGTAATTCTATTTTCTCGAGACGTGCCTCCGACAGGCCCCTAGCCACGTGGGGGGATACCAAGAGCAGTGCCCCACAAAATGTTTGTGGCCCTTGCCCAAATTTTGTTGTGCCCAGAAAAAAATATTTTAAACATACAATGAAAGTAAAAATCTTGCCTCCCTCTTACCCCCTAAAATGTATTTTGACCCCCCAAAACTTTGAAATCTGGTTGTGGGCCTGGACATCGGGATCCTGAATAAGTGTTAAAGTGTTTTATGCTTGATTTTTAGGTTGAAAGTGTTTTTTTTGGAATCAGCCTTTTTGTTGTTCACGAAACCCACCTAATGTTTTGGTTTAAAATTCTTCGTAAATAATCCATTTCCACGATCGCTTCCGGACCCACAGGTTCGTGGTTCACAACTCCACCCACCCCAATCTCGCCCTGCTCGCCGCCACCGTCATATCCTGGCTCTGTTTCTCGTCGACGCCGACGCATCGCGAGGTCGTCATGGTGATGATGAACTCGTGCAACGTGATGACTCAGCAAAAAATCCTGCACGGATTCGTGGAAGTCCTGGACACCCCCTGCCCGGAAGGTGACGTACCTGTTGCAGTTCGACTTCTGGGCTTGCGATGGGTTTTGGTAAAATCGGGATTTGTGCTTTCTTGCTAAAATCGCTTAAACGTCTTCATACTTTGAAGCAGGGGTACACAACATGCAGTCTACGGTAAAAACTTATGAGGCCGTGCGCTGATAATTTAAAACTTAAATTATGGGGTTGGGCAGTAATTAAAACTCATTGTCTCTACTGTATGAGGATGCTTCGTAGAAAGACGGCCAAATAGACGTGTGAAAGCAGAACAGAAACAATGCAAACAGATTTAAATTATTTTGAACATTATTGAAGTATTTTCAAAAACAAAATTAAAGTATATTGAACATTATCAAAGTATTTTGAAAAACAAAATTAAAGTATTTTGAAGTTTATTTTCAGCAAAAAACTGAAAATATCTATAACTCACTGGCGGCCATAATTCATGAAAATAAACGTTAAATGCGGCCGGCATTAGCGAAACGCTTTTGCACCATTGCTTTAAAGCCTATGCTGTCAAGGTACAGCGAAATACTTCAGTGGTCGTGTGTTCATTGTAACATTCATTGGTGACAGACAGTCTTTTGTCAGCGAGGTCTCCCTGCGGATTTAACTCTGGGTTTTTTTCGGTCGTAGTATTGAAATGACCGAAAAACACTAAGTCATTTCGGTCAGAATGTTTGAAAATGTAGGCTGAAAAAAACTGTTACGGCGAGTTTTTATACAACTGTGAGACAAATGACCGAAATGTTTCAGTGACCAAACTGTCTCAGCAAAAATGACCGAAATGTTTCAGCGAAAAAAAGCAGTTTTGAATCATTCAAACTCATCCGAAGCTTTCGCATAAACACGTTTTTCTCATTTTTATTTCTGAACTTTTCTGCTTAATCCAAGCTTTGCTTAAAAATCAAGCTTTATTTCCAGCTTTCTCGCCACAGACCTTCGGCGTTCAGATTTCCTCCCCCGAAATAAAAGCCGAAACAAACAGTTTTTACCCCCTGCGGTCGCCCCGCGGCATTTCACAGTGTTTCGCTTCGCTTTTTTCATTTTCTAACAAGCTGCGTTCATTTTTTTCCTGTCAGATTCCGCATCGTACTTATCTCAAACAAAGCTAGCGATCCTCCGTCTGTTGATCCGCTGCATCGACCTCCCCTCCCCCAACCTCACCCAGTTCCTCCTCGGATTCGACGTCACCAAACCTTCCAGCGCTGCGAGTTTGCAGGTATCGCCCGGCGCGCTGCTTCTCGGGAAGTGCTGCTAATACCAGCTGAATTGTTAAGGGACTTCCTGCAGGAAAAATATAAATGCTCACATTCAGTTTCGTTTTTACTCGCTTACTATACTCCTTTCGAACATCACTGCGGCGTCCATGTCCGCTTACTTGCGCTGTGGGTCACGCGGCTACTTTCGCAGTGAATGCTGCACTGGTGGCGAGTCAATGTCAGCACCGCGCGTTAACCTTTCCTACATCCATTCATTAACATCGAGCACTAGGCTGGACAGGCCGCAAGTCCCGTTTTTCAAGTAGTCGGTGTGACTCGACCGGGAATCGAACCCAGCCTCCCAGCATCTGTGGCGCGCGCTCAGCCAACTGTTAGCCTGTTGCAGTCGGTTGTCACTTATCTTAGCCGGTAAATTCATACGTTGATAGATTTAAATCGGGCGCAACGTAATTGCCCTGCCATTGGTGGAGGGGTGATGCTGTAATGAAAGAAATATGATGCCCGAGATGTTCTCGGTGTATTTACCGAGTTGAACTTGCGTAAACCATTTGTTTTATGTGCACGTGCAATGTATTGTGTCTTGTTGATGTTGATATTTGAATCTATTCGAAAGACGCCGTTTTTAAGAGACAGAAAAAGATTGACGCAAGGAAAACATGGCTGGTTTAATTTTGCTTTGTGCTTGTTCTTTCGTGGAAAAACTTGTATAATTTTTGTCCCCAACTTGGCCCCCATGTGCTTTCGCAGGACCCCGGCATCATGGGCACTCGGCGGTCGTGTCTGCATTCAGTTCTGACCATCCTGACCTTGGGCACCGATCAGTGTGCCGCGGGCTCGTACCAGCCCGACTCCGTCACGGACACCCCACATCTGGCCAAACTCTGCTACCAGCTGCTGTACAGGTTGTCGGCCAACATGGACACAACTGGGCCGACCATGAGGTGATAGGGCTGTAGTTTTTATCAACGTTGTTAGCAAAGCGATATCTTACTTGCGTGTTTTTTTGTATTGCTTGATTTAGAAGTTGTACTTATGACGTGCTGTTGGCGTCATAATGGGGATATGATAAAGCCGCAGGTTCATGAAAATAGATGGAGTAACCAGTGGTGTTACTGCAAGCACTACTTGTGCCTCAACACCCGTTAACGAGTAGAGAGACTTGAGTTATTCAAACATCAACCAATGCCTGAATAATAAACAAGTTAAAATAAGTAAGAAGGTCCTCTGTACGTACATGTTGGTGTCATGGCCGAAGTCGTGTGGAGTTCGATTGCGCATAACCCCCAAAAACGTGCAGAAATTGCCTCAAACGCCAGCCCGGTTTATTATGAAATGTCGATCTGTAATGGAAGCGCGTTAACTCGACGAGGTTAACTTGTAGCCTTCCAGGTTCAGGTGCTCAACCAACTTAATCAATTAACTGGCAAAAATCACACCCTGATACAGTATTGCTATGAATTGCTTCAAAACCCGGTTTTGCAGAAGCCCAAATACCTCTTGCTGTTTACCCCCTGTGTGCAAAATAACAATTCATCGTTTCCTTTTTCACACCCAGCAGCGCAAAAAACCAACAAGTTACCTCGTAGCCATGTTTGCAATTTAAACCTTACCTGTGCCGTTTAAGGTACCTGCGATCGTCATGCGACCTCGTGTACAAGCACTTGCAGTACCTACCTTTTCAAAATCCCGAGGGAACCGGTAAGTTTCATGTGTTTCTTGCCCAAACCCCCCAGACGTACCCTCCGCGTAGCGCAGCAGCTTGTTTAGCTCTCCTCTTGTCGCAGACACTGGCCGCACAAACCTAACCTTGATGCAGCAAGCTTGGTTACTGAAGCTGGCTGCCATTGAGATCTACACTCTCTCTTCCAAGCAACAGAGAACCAACGTGCAGAGGTTGTTGCAGGTGGGAGATGTTTGACAAGTGCGTTGCTGCTGGTGTTGTAAGCACTCTGTGGCTTTGAAATTGTCAATGTCGATTTTACTTTTATTCGTTATTACTATTTTTTTCTGTGTAAAAAAAAATTTTTTCCGCTGTTTTGTGCTTTGCAATACGCTCGCAAACATGCAAGAAATCAAGCTTGTGTGAACAAGGTATGATTTTTCTGGGAAGTTCTGAACGTTACCAGGTTTTTTTGGTCACTTGTTTACAATTTGACCGCACTGAGTTTTTTTTCTAACAAATGCCTGCAATTAATCCTCTATTAACTTCAACCGCATGCAACTTTTAAACCAGAGCTATAGAGCTCGAACTCATTTTTCAGGCTCCAGCTCCAACATCTAGAAGTTTTTGGCTCCGGCATGATTTGGTCCATTAAAAACTGAAAAACATTGCATAATTTTTACAACTCGCCTGGCCCGCAAAACTAGGGCTGGGGAACCGGAACCCAAATTCCAGGCTCCGGCCCCAGCCATCCAAAAGGTGGTCCGACTCCACAGCCCTGCTTAGAACCAGTGTTATTAGGAAAGTTGCTGCTGGTTCTTTGTCCAAGGGTCGGAAACATCGGCGTAAATATCAATGCTTTCAATATTGAAACTTACTCTGTTCGAAAACTGTTTTTGCCTTTCACGCGACACTGCCAACAACTACGCTTCGAAATATTTGCTTTTTCTTATCGCGTCTATTTTAAGAACCGTCGATTGTATTCTTTCAGCTTCTGTTCAAGGCCGGTGGGCGAGTGGCCGGCCAGGCCGCTGGCCTCCAGTCAACTGCCATATTCGGGCAAAGCTTCAACAAAACTGGATTCTCGCTTCGCACAACTTTCGGCGGCGACCAGTCAACCGTGACCAGCGCCGCGACCACACTCGATCCGAACGGCTCTCTTCTTCCTGCTAGCGGCGATCACGGAGCCATGAGAATTATTAAGATATTCGATTTGCTGGAGTTTGCTTATGTGGGTGTTTGGAGGGCTGTCGAGTGGCGCATATGATTATTTTCGAGAATTATAATTGTTTTTGTTTTTCTTCCGATTGTTCTTCCTTTTGTTCGTTAACAACCTATTTTTTAAACTTCTGAAATACATATTCCAGTTCTAAAGAACCGTCGTGTTCGTAGCGCATTGTGTTGTGACATGAAATTTCACAAGAACAATTTACTTCCTAATTACTGGAAGAAGCGAAGGCATACTATTCGAGCTTCGCGTTTTTTATATAATGTTTGTGTTGTAACTCACATCCATGCGCGTCGGTAGAATTGTTCCCAGAGGGTCCCTTTTGCCAACTGCGAAACTGAGAGAAAGCATTTTTTTACTAAAAAGTCAACAGCAAAAAATCAACTTTCAAAATCCATGGGGGCCTTTGCCCCACTGTCTCCCCTTCCGACACGCATGATCGCATCTTGTGTTTTTATATTTGTTTCCCATTTTCTTTTTGTTCTTTTTGAACCATGCCTTCGAGCTCGGCGGCATTATGAAACGCCCTCCTACTTATCTCTACTTGTCATCTTTCAGGAGTTCCCCCCACCCTTGGCACTCGACCAGTTCGTTGAATCCGTCGTCGAACAAGCGATCCAATCGTGCGAAACGACAAACGAACACGGCGTTGTTTATTGCGACATAAAGGTGACCTTACGTGACGTAGTATTTTGTCTTTGAGAGTAGAAAACAAGTCTACTACATTGGGTCATGTCGGATATCCGTTTTGCGCGTTACGTCATGAGTGATGGTAGACTTCGGTCAAACATCATCGCAAACTTGACAGAGTGTGTTGAGATGCAAGTCTTGTCCATGGTTTTTATAAGCGGAAATGTTCGGGATGGAAGAAGCCTGAAATTTTACCGAAAATCTGCAAAAAAATGTCTAAATTTCAAAGCTTACGAATTTCAGCGCACAGACTCCGCTGTAGCTGCAGACTTGTGATTGTGCAATGTCAACGTCAAGACACTTTTGACGAATCGCTCACAAGGTTTCCATCCGAAATTTTTTCGCGTAGCGCCATCTTGTGATATTGTTCACGTAAATTTTTCGCCGCTAGAGTATCGGACGCTGTTGTTGCCTTAAATTGGGAGCGTCTGAAACGAAACTGGTTGACCATCCTGCTGTAACCATTACATAATGCCGTTCCTTTGCGATATTGGACTAGTTGATCGCAAAAAATAATAAGCCACACAAAAAATCTGTCCAAAAAAGCTTCCTTTCACACAAAAAATCTGTCCAAAACTGTCTTTTCAAAGTAATTAGCCACATTTTCAGAAACCAACGTTTCCAATACATCAGGGGTCACCAAACCTCAACCCGCAAACCTGTTTCATTCTGCCGCAAAGTCGTTTTGTCAGTAATGAAAA